>Ga0111539_10002122_pt1 | contig 26499 bp, 25 predicted proteins | sample RhiMethybrSRZTD1_FD_79667 | JGI IMG/M metagenome (GOLD analysis project Ga0111539, IMG submission 79667) | Populus rhizosphere microbial communities from Tennessee, USA - Rhizosphere MetaG P. TD hybrid SRZTD1 (version 2) (version 2) | ecosystem: Host-associated > Plants > Roots > Rhizosphere >...
CACGAGATGGGTGCAGGTCTCGACGTCCTTGAGGCCCTCATGCCATCGCGGATCGAGCTCGACCACGCAGACGGCTTCGGATTCCCGGGCGTTCTTCGGGCAGTCCTTGCGCTCCTTCCACGGGGTGTGGATGCGCCCGATGAAATAGAGGCCAGCGTCCGGCGTGGAAGGCAAGTCGACCGCCTTTTCGCCGTCGCGGATCCCGAAGTCCTTGCTGGTCATTCGTCCTCCTTCGGCGGGGTCCGCCGTGCAGCGCTTATAAACCAAGCTGCCAAGGCCCACTCCAATGGCCTTGCCTGATGCTCTTTAAACGTATAAAGATATCCTTATATGGTGGGAACCAGCCCATAGGCAACGCATGAGCGGCAGCGGCAAGCTCGGTTTCGATGCTCTCAATACTGCGCTCAAGGCGGCCGGCGAGGAGACTCGGCTACGCGTATTGGCCCTATTGGCCGAGGCCGAGCTGACCGTTTCCGATCTCACCGACATTTTGCGCCAGTCGCAGCCGCGCATCTCACGCCACCTCAAGCTCCTGGTCGAAGCAGGGCTGGTCGAGCGCTTCCGGGAGGGGACCTGGGCATTCTTCCGGCTTGCCGAACACGGTGGAGGCGCGGACGTCGCTCGCGCGCTCATCGAGCGCCTCAATCCCGGCGACCAGACCATCGCGCGTGACCGCGAACGGCTGTCTTCGGTGCGGCAGACGCGTGCTGCGGCGGCGCAGGCTTATTTCCGTGCTCACGCCGCCGAATGGGATCGCATCCGCAAGCTCCACGTCGCCGACGAGGCGGTGGAAGACGCAATCCGTACGGCGCTGTCCGACAAGCCATTCCGCTCGCTGCTCGATCTCGGTACGGGCACCGGCCGCATGCTCGAAATGTTCGGCCCGGACATTGAACGCGGACTCGGGCTCGATCTCTCGCTCGACATGCTGCTGCTTGCGCGCGACCGTCTCGAGCGGGCGGGGCTAAGAAATTGCAGCGTCCGGCAGGGCGACATCTACGACCTGCCGCTCGCCGACGATTCCTTCGATGTCGTCATCCTTCATCAGGTTCTGCACTTCCTTGACGACGGCGCGCGCGCGATCCGTGAGGCGGCGCGCGTGCTGCGTCCGGGCGGACGCCTGCTGGTCGTCGACTTCGCGCCGCACGAGCAGGAATTCCTGCGCGAGCAATTCGCGCACCGGCGCCTCGGCTTCGCGCCCGACACGGTGACGCAGTGGATCACGGCGTCCGGCCTCGATCCTGTGATGCACAAGTCGCTCGCGCCCGAGCCCGGCTCCGAAGGCAAAATTGCCGTTTCGCTCTGGCTCGCGCGCGACACGCGCGCATTGATGGCGACGCCGCTGCGGCGCGAGGTGGCGTGATGAACAGCCCGGTGCGTTTGAGTCGGTTCACGCGCGGCGACAAACGCCGCATCGGTGTGTCATTCGAGTTCTTTCCCCCGAACACCGAAGAGATGGACAAGATCCTGTGGGAGTCGATCGAGCGCCTCGCGCCGCTCACCCCCGATTTCGTGTCGGTGACCTACGGCGCCGGTGGTACAACGCGCGAGCGCACGCATGCGACCGTCAAGCGCATTCTGGCAGAGACGCCACTGACGCCTGCTGCGCACCTCACTTGTGTTGCCGCGACTTGCGACGACATCAACGCAATCGTGCGAAACTATCACGCGGCTGGCGTGCGCCACCTCGTCGCTCTGCGCGGCGACCCAGTGGGCGGCGCCGGCGAGCGCTACGCCCCGCATCCAGGCGGCTACCAGAATGCCGCCGATCTCGTGGGTGGGATCAAGCGCATCGCGCCCGATTTCGAGATTTCGGTCTCGGCCTATCCGGAAAAGCATCCGGACAGCCCGACGGTCGAGGCCGATATCGACATGCTCAAGGCCAAGGTCGATGCCGGCGCGACGCGCGCCATTACCCAGTTCTTCTTCGAGAACGATCTTTATTTTCGTTATCTCGACCGCGTCCGGGCGCGCGGTATCGATATCCCGATCGTGCCGGGCATCCTGCCGGTGCAGAATTTCAAGGCGACAACCGGCTTTGCCAAGCGCTGCGGCGCTTCGGTTCCAGCGTGGATCGCCGAACGGTTCCAGGGACTCGACAATGATGCGGCGACACGCAAGCTAATCGCCGCGGCGGTTGCTGCCGAGCAGGTTTTCGACCTCGTCGACCGCGGCGTCACCACATTCCATTTCTACACGATGAATCGCGCCGATCTCGTGTTCGCGATCTGCCATCTGCTGGGCCTGCGGCCCGCGGTGCAAACCGTCAGCTGATCCGGAGTCATTATTGTGAGTGCGTCCCCCACCGGCACCCGAGCTGCATTCCTGAATCTGCTGCGCCAGCGCATTCTCGTGCTCGACGGCGCCATGGGCACAATGATCCAGGGGCTCAAGCTCAACGAGGAAGGCTATCGCGGCGCGCGCTTCGACGCCTGGAACCGCGAGGTGCGCGGCAACAACGACCTGCTCAATCTCAGCCGGCCCGATGCTGTGCGCGACATTCACCTCGCGTATTTCCGGGCGGGCGCAGACATCGTTTCGACCAACACTTTCTCCTCCACCGCGATCGCGCAGGCCGACTACGGCATGGAGGGTATTGCCTACGAGCTCAATCAGGCGGGCGCCACGCTCGCGCGCGAGGCCGCCACACGGGCCGAGGGAGAAGACGGCCGCCGCCGGTTTGTGGCCGGAGCGCTTGGGCCGACAAACCGCACGGCATCGATCTCGCCGGACGTGGCCAACCCCGGCTTCCGCGCCATTACTTTCGATCAATTGCGCGCCGCCTATGGCGAGCAGGTGCGCGGGCTCATCGACGGCGGTGCCGATCTGCTGCTGATCGAGACCATTTTCGACACCCTCAACGCCAAGGCCGCCATCTTCGCGATCGCCGAGATCTGCGAAGAACGCGGCGTCGACGTGCCGGTGATGATCTCAGGGACCATCACGGATCGCTCCGGGCGTTTATTGTCGGGTCAGACGCCGGGCGCGTTTTGGAATTCCGTCAAGCACGCAAGTCCGGTGACCATCGGCCTCAACTGCGCGCTGGGTGCGCGCGAGATGCGCGCACACATCGATGAGCTCGGCCGGCTGGCCGATACTTTCGTGTGTGCTTATCCGAACGCCGGGCTTCCGAACGAATTCGGCTATTACGACGAAAGCCCGGAATACATGGCCGAACTGCTCGGCGAGTTCGCAGAAGCCGGGCTGGTGAACATCGTCGGCGGCTGCTGCGGCACCACGCCAGACCATATCTCCGCCATCGCAAAGGCCATCGCCGGCAAAAAACCGCGCGCCATTCCCGAGGTGCCGCGGCAACTGCGGCTGTCGGGGCTTGAGTCCTTCGCGCTTACCCCGGAAATCCCATTCGTGAATGTCGGCGAGCGCACCAACGTCACCGGATCGGCCAAGTTCCGCAAGCTGGTTACGGCCGGCGACTACGCCACGGCGCTCTCGATCGCGCGCGAGCAGGTGGAAAACGGCGCGCAGGTGATCGACGTCAACATGGACGAGGGCCTGCTCGATTCCGAGCAGGCGATGACCACATTCCTCAATCTTATCGCTGCCGAACCCGACATCGCGCGCGTGCCGGTCATGGTCGATTCATCGAAGTTCTCGGTGATCGAGGCGGGTCTGAAATGCCTGCAGGGAAAATCGGTGGTGAATTCGATCTCGCTGAAGGAAGGTGAGCAGGCCTTTATCGATCACGCCCGCACCGTGCGCCGCTATGGTGCAGCGGTCGTCGTGATGGCTTTCGACGAGAAAGGCCAGGCTGACACGCTCGAGCGCAAGACCGCGATCTGCAAGCGCGCCTACGAAATTCTGGTCAACAAGGCCGGGTTCCCGCCTGAAGACATCGTTTTTGATCCGAATATCTTCGCGGTCGCCACCGGCATGGATGAGCACAATGGCTATGGTGTCGCTTTCGTTGAGGCGGCGCGATGGATTCGGAAAAATCTTCCGCACGCACATGTATCTGGCGGCGTGTCAAACCTGTCGTTTTCGTTCCGCGGCAATGAGCGTGTACGGCAAGCCATGCACTCGGTGTTTCTGTTTCACGCCATCAAGGCCAGCATGGATATGGGCATCGTCAATGCCGGCCAGATCGCGGTCTATGACGATCTCGATCCAGAATTACGCGAGGCCTGCGAGGACGTCGTGCTCAATCGCCGTCCGGACGCAGCCGAGCGATTGCTGGACCTGGCCAAGAAATTCCACGGCGCAGGACAGGAAGCCAGGGAGATCGATCTCGCCTGGCGTGAGCAGCCGGTCGGGAAACGGCTGGCGCACGCGCTGGTGCACGGCATCACTGATTTTATCGACGCCGACGTGGAGGAGGCGCGGCTGGCTGCGAAGCGCCCACTCGAGGTGATCGAGGGCCCGCTGATGGAGGGCATGAACATCGTCGGCGACCTGTTCGGGTCAGGAAAGATGTTTTTGCCGCAGGTGGTGAAGTCCGCGCGTGTGATGAAGCAGGCGGTCGCCTATCTGATGCCCTTCATGGAGCAGGACAAAGACGGACGGCAGCACAGCGGTTCGAACGGCAAGATCATAATGGCAACCGTAAAGGGCGATGTACACGACATCGGCAAGAACATCGTCGGCGTCGTGCTCCAGTGCAATAATTATGAGGTGGTCGACCTCGGCGTGATGGTGCCGGCGGCCAAGATCCTCGAAACGGCGCGCGCGGAAAGGGCCGACATCATTGGACTTTCCGGGCTGATCACGCCCTCGCTCGACGAGATGTGCCACGTGGCCGCGGAGATGGAGCGGCAGGGCTTCGAATTGCCGCTGATGATTGGAGGTGCCACCACCAGCCGCGTACACACGGCGGTGAAAATCCACCCTAATTACAAGCGCGGGCAGACGGTCTATGTGAACGATGCGAGCCGCGCGGTCGGCGTGGCGCAGACGCTGATGTCGGTCGATGCCCGCGCCGGCTATGTGGCCGAGTTGCGCGGCGAATATGCCCGAATCGCGGCGGCGCATGCGCGTGCGCAGGAGGATAAGGCGCGGCTGCCGCTTGCAACGGCGCGCGCCAATGCGCTGAAGCTCGACTGGTCGGGCCCCTATCAACCGCCGGAGCCGAAATTTATCGGAACGGAAGTGCTCAACAACTATCCGATCAAGGAACTGATCGACTATATCGACTGGACGCCGTTTTTCTCGACCTGGGAACTGTCGGGGAAATTCCCGGCCATTCTCGACGATGTCAAGTTCGGCCAGGCAGCGCGTTCGCTGTACGAGGATGCGCGCGCCATGCTCGACAAGATCGTGGACGAGCACTGGTTCAGGGCAAACGCAGTGCTCGGCTTCTGGCCGGCGAACGCAAAAGGCGACGATATTCTTGTTTATGGCGACGAGGCGCGCAATGAGCCGATCGCCGTGCTGCATTCGCTGCGCCAGCAACTTTCGAAACGCGAAGGACGCGCCAATGGGGCACTGAGCGATTTTATCGCGCCGCGCGAGAGCGGAATTGGCGACTATATCGGCGGCTTCACCGTCACCGCCGGCATCGGCGAGGATGAAGTCGCCGAGCGATTCAAGCGCGCCAATGACGACTATTCGGCAATTATGGTGAAGGCGCTGGCGGATCGGTTGGCGGAGGCATTTGCTGAGCGGCTGCACCAGCGTGTACGTAGGGAATTCTGGGGCTATGCGGCCGATGAAACGCTCAGCAATCAGCAGTTAATCGCCGAGAAATATCGCGGCATCCGTCCGGCACCCGGCTATCCAGCGCAGCCCGATCACACTGAGAAGGGCACGCTGTTCAATCTGCTTAAGAGCGAGCGCATCGGCGTCAAGTTGACCGAAAGTTTCGCCATGTGGCCGGGCGCGGCCGTGTGCGGGCTTTATTTCAGCCATCCACAAAGCGCCTATTTCGGCGTCGGCAAGATCGAGCGCGACCAGGTTGAGGACTACGCACGGCGCAAAGGTTGGACCGTCGCCGAGTGCGAGCGCTGGCTCGCACCGATACTTAATTATGATGTGCACGCCTCGCCCAGTATCGTGGCGGCGTAGACCTTCTTCAAAAACAAGCACCGGAGAGCAATGCTCTCCGGTGCTGTAATTGTCCACGGATGTAAACCGTTATTGTTGTTTGGCGTCGTCGTCGGCCTCCTGAACTCAGAATGCCCCCAGCAATATGGCGCCTACGAAAGCAAATACGGCGCACACGGCCAGCACATTGAGCTTCAAGGCAAGGTCCACGGCAGTGCCTCCCTTGTTGACGCTTTAAGGCTAGCACGGAATGACCCGGCGCCGAAGGCACCTGTTACCAGGCCTGCTTTTCCGGCGGGCGGAATCGCTTACCGCACCTGCGCGATAGACAACCGGTTGATCGAGCGTCTGAAAAAAAGCGAAGGGCCGAAAATTTTGATAGTGCAAAACTCGCGCGACACCGAATTTTTCATGGCGAATTTACGGCAAATACCATCGATCTTGCGCGGCAATGATTCCGCGCCGTCGCCGCGAAAGAAAATCTACCCGTCAATCAAGCGCATGATGACCTCGGTTGCGCGCCGCATATGCAGGACCGCAAGAAATGCAAGAACGGCGGCCACCGGCCATCCATGATGAATGCCTGAGCCAACGGGGCACGAAGTCGACGCGCAGCCGAATATTGGTGAAAGTGTCTGGCACTCAGCCACCGTCTGACGAGATGATCGGCGCCGAAATGGTACTAAGGCTCCGAGCGAGGGCCGCCGGCAAGGAATCCTTATCCTTAACGAAATCGCCGCCGGCCAGCGTTGAAACCCCGTTAAAGAGACTGCTCGCATTTTGCGGGCATGAAGGGTGGCGTTGCGTACTACCTCGTCAGTGCAGGCGTGCTGCTGGCGCTCGCCGGTTGCGGGCGCGGCATCTTCAGCGGTGAACGCGCGCCGTGGCGGCATCAGGCAGAAGTCGAGTGCATGAAGTCCGGCACCGTGAGGCTGGGAGCCGGCGTGGCGCGCATGGAGCCGATCGAAGGCCCCGGCATGTGCGGCGCCGATTTTCCTCTCAAGGTCGCAGTGCTGGGAGAAGGTGCCGCGGCCATCGGCTACGGCGATGATCTGCGGCCGCCAGGATCGATTCCGAATGCTTCGCAGATGCCGAACTGGCCGATCAACGAACCCCGCTACACGCCGCCGGCCCCGATCGACCGGGTGAATGTTCAACCGATACCCCCGCAATCGCCGCCGGCTAACATGCGCTGGCTTCCGGGCCCACCGCCGGCCGTGCGCGCTGCACCGATGGGCTCGGCAGGGCGGCCGGTCGAGTTGAATCCGTCTAGCGTCGAGCCCGGTGTTACACCAAGTGCTGCGCCGTTACCCGACGACATTCCCGACGACGCAGTTTTGCCCAATCGTACCTATCCGCCGCAACGTGCCCAGCCCCCGTCGGTCTATCAGCCGCCGCAGCGCGCCACTCCGGTTTATCAGCCCATGCAGCGCAACGCGCCGGCGCTCGGCCCGGCGCGAGTGCCACAAATGGTCGCCGCCTCGCCCGCAACCCTGACGCCGGCAGCCACGCTGGCATGTCCACTGGTTTCGGCCCTCGATCGCTGGATGAGCGACGGCGTGCAGCCGGCGGCCATGCGCTGGTTCGGCTCGCAGGTCGTTGAGATCAAGCAAATCTCGTCCTATTCGTGCCGCGGCATGGTCGGATCGGGGGGCTCGGGCATTTCCGAACATGCATTCGGCAACGCAATCGATATCGCGGCTTTCACATTTGCCGACGGGCGCCGCGTTACGGTGCAGGAAGGATGGCACGGCACCCCGGAGGAACAGGGCTTCCTTCGCGATGTGCATCTCGCAGCCTGCAACAATTTCAATACGGTGCTCGCGCCCGGTTACAATGCCGCGCACTACAATCACATCCATGTCGACTTGATGCGCCGGGCAAGCGGCGACCGTCCGTGCCGGCCAGAGGCGGTGACCGGCGAAATGGCGGCGGCGAAAGCACGAGCCCTCTACGCGAGACATAGGGGCCCGGCCTATACGGGCTCGGTGCCGGTCAAGGCGAGCCGTGCACGAACGGCTGTACCTGGCGAAGACGGCTATATCCTCGATCTCGAGGATATCACCGGCGCTACTTACCGTTCAAATCGCGGCCTCGATCAGCATGGCGCCAAATAGAATAAGGCCTGCATCCCGGTTGGATTTGAACAGCATGAGGCAATGCGCGGGGTCGTCGATATCCAGCCGGGCCACCTGCCAGGCAAGATGCGCGGCAAAGGCGACGATGCCGATCGTAAACATTATTCCTCCACCGGCCATGAAGCCGGCCGCTGCGATCAAGACGATTGTACCCGCATAGAAAGTCGCGAGCATCGTCGGCGTGCGTTCGCCGAACAGCAATGCGGTTGATTTGATGCCAATCAACAGATCGTCGTCACGGTCCTGGTGCGCATAGATCGTGTCATAGCCGATCACCCACAGTATCGATCCGGCGTAGAGCACGACCGCCGGCCAGTCGAGGCGTCCGAATGCGGCCGGCCAGCCCATCAGAGCTCCCCAGGAAAATGCAAGGCCGAGGAAAATTTGCGGCCAGTACGTGATGCGTTTCATGAATGGGTAGACGACGACCACCAGCAGCGACGCGATGCCGGTTGCGACCGTGAAACGATTGAACTGTATCAGAACCAAAAAGCCGACAAGTGCCTGGGCCACCATGAACATCGTGGCCTGTGCGACCGTGACTTGCCCAGATGGGATCGGCCGGGAACGTGTACGCTCGACGCGTCCATCAAGGTCGCGATCGACCAGGTCATTCCACGTGCAGCCGGCGCCGCGCATGGCAAACGCGCCGATGAAGAACAGCACGATATGCCACAGGCTCGGGAAACGGTCATTGTGCATTCCGGCGAGACCGACCGACCACCAGCACGGCATCAGAAGTAGCCATGACCCGATCGGGCGGTCCAGACGGGCAAGGCGTAAATAAGGTCGGGCATATGACGGAGCGAGACTGTCGACCCAGTTTCCGGTCGCATCGGCGACGCGTCCGGTGCTTTCGCTCATTTTCCGAGCGGGCTTCCGGTCAAGGTGTCAAATGTGCCGCGTCCGGTCTTGATGTTGTTTGAGTCCGGCACTGGACCGGACAGCGCATCGCTTAAACTTGGGCCCGCTGGACGCTGCGGCGCGGCGGCAGCCTGACAAACTTTGGTACGGACCTCGGACGTCTTGGCGATCCCCTCCTTAAGGTTGGCCATGATTTGGTTGGGAATGCCACACCAGGTCGCGTTTTCGGTCGCGTACTTGAGCATCTTCGATTGCGCGGCAACAAACGCGTTGAACAGTTGGCATGCCTCACGCGGAGAAGCCTTGCGGTCGCCGGCGGCTTTGATCGCCGCCGCTTTCTTTTCCGTGTCTTCGCGAAGTTTGGCGAAATCGTTTATGCACGGCGGCTCCTGCTGCGGCGCCGGAGGTCCGAATTGCGCCTGGGCGCTCCCGGCAAAAAGGGCAACGACGCACATGACTGGCACGGCCCGGCGCGAACGCATGAAACCTGATCCTCTCTCTAGGCCCATTATAACAGGTTAAATGGGCGGTACCGTCCTGGCTTATAACAACCCGAATGCGTCGGGAAGGCGGCGGAAGGGTCTCGCCGAACCTCGCGCAGGCTTGCCAGAACGCTTAACACCCGGCCATCGTCTTGCGACAATTAACCCCATGCCGCGCTACGAATTTCGCACGCCCCGGCTTTTCGTCGATGCGCCGCTGACCGCCGGCGCCGATGCGGTGCTTGATCGCAACCAGGCAAATTATCTCCTCAATGTCCTGCGGCTGCGGCAGGGAGATGCGGTTCTGGTGTTCAACGGGCGCGAGGGCGAATGGCGCGGCAGGCTTTCGGGGCCCGGAAAACGGGCGACCGCTATCAGAGTCGAAACCTGTCTGCGCCCGCAACCGCGGCCGGGCGATCTGCACTTTCTGTTTGCCCCGCTCAAGCACGCACGCCTCGACTACCTTGTGCAAAAGGCGGTCGAGATGGGTGCCTCGCACCTGCAGCCCGTTTTGACGCGGCACACCCACGTTGCGCGCGTCAACCTCGACCGCATGCGCGCCAATGCAATCGAGGCCGCCGAGCAATGCGGGATCTTGCACGTGCCCACGGTCGGTGCCGCCATTGGACTTGAGGCGGCCGTGAGTGCCGACCGGCTGCTGATTTTCTGCGACGAGAACGCTGAGGTCGCAGACCCCGTCGGTGCACTGGCGGCGGCGCGGCGGCGCCAGTTACCCATTTCCATCCTCATCGGTCCTGAGGGCGGCTTCGACGACGAGGAAAGGTCGCTGCTCGCAAAGCTCCCGAATGTGGTTCCGATCGCGCTTGGCCCGCGCATTTTGCGCGCGGATACAGCCGCGGTTGCGGCGCTTGCGCTAGTCCAGGCCGTTCTCGGCGACTGGTCGGGTGCAGGCTAAAACCTGTGTACCCAAGCCAGGGGCGACCTGCTAAAAAGCTGTGCTAGACTCACAAATTCGGGTCGGGGGAGCGCAATGATGACGGCCTTTTTGTTCTGCCTTCGCGGTCTTGTGGCTATTACGATCATAGCGGTCTCGGCCATGTCTCAGGCCAGTGCTGCGAGTTGGCTCGAAAAGGGCATCTATCTCATCGGTCCTCGTTATGACGGCACGCTTCCGGCCTGCGAGGCTGCGCTCGACGTGATTGCGCAGCGCTTTGCACAAAAGGAAGGCCGCTTCTGGAATTCCAACTTGCAGATTCTAGGCTTCGACCGCGTGCGCGAGACGGCATTTCGGCCTTGGGCCGAGCAAACGGTTCCACGCCGGTACTGCACGGCTGTCGCGCAGGTCAGTGACGGGCGTAATCACACAGTGCACTACGCGATCGTTGAGGATGGCGGCATGATCGGCATGTTCTGGGGCGTCGAATGGTGTGTGGTGGGCCTAGATCGCAACTGGGCGTATAACCCGGCGTGCAAGATGGCCAGGCCCTGAACCGCCACCTGCCGGTCTCTTTTTATTCTAATTTGTTCTTGGACTGTTCATGGTCCCAAGGTGTCCCTACCATGGAACCTTTGAGCTAAGTCAATTTCCGGTTTGTTCCTTTTCCGCGTTCGTAAGCTGATCATGTGGCCGGTCTCAATGCATCGTTCGGCGGTCGTCGGCGCCGTTGCGCTCGCCCATCTCTTCATCAGCGCTGGAGAGACTGTCGCGCAGGTGCGCCAGCACGCGACGGCTGGCCAATTCGACTTTTACGTTCTGTCATTGTCGTGGTCGCCTTCCTATTGCGAGGTGGCGGAGGATCGGACGGGCGGTCGAGCCCGGGATCGCCAATGTTCGGGCCGGCCATTCGCATTTGTCGTCCACGGCTTCTGGCCTCAATACGAACGGGGTTTCCCGTCCGACTGCCAAGTGCCGGCGCCGCGGCTCGCGCGCGCTCTCGTCGACGACATGCTCGACATCATGCCGAGTCCGCGTCTGGTCTTCCACGAATGGGACCGGCACGGCACATGCTCTGGCCTTTCGCCGAAGGCGTATTTCGGTCTGGTGCGCGCAGCGTGGGCCGCTGTGAAGATCCCGCCGGACTATGTGCAAGTCGATCAGCCGATCAGCGTGACGCCCGGTCAGGTCGCCGGTGCTTTCCTGAAAGCAAATCCGCAACTCGCGCGCGACGCGATCAACGTTTCATGTGATGGCAGGCGGCTGACCGAAGTCCGAATCTGTTTGACCAAGGAGTTGACCTTTCGCAGCTGTCCTGAAATGGCACGGTACTCCTGCCGCCGGGATAAAGTTGTGATGCCGGCCGTGCGCGGCCGTTAGGGCAAATCCGGTTGTGAACTATCGCCACGAGTTTCATGCCGGCAATTTTGCCGATGTTTTCAAGCACGCCGTGCTTTGTCGCATTCTTTGGTATTTGCGCGGCAAGCCAGCTGCATTCCGTGTCATCGACACGCATGCTGGCGCCGGACTTTATGATCTCACAAGCGATGCGGCGACGCGCGGAGGCGAATGGCATCGCGGGATTGAGAGGCTTCTGTCAGCGAAAATTTCGGAACCGGTCAGACAGCTCCTGGCCCCTTATCTCGATGTTATCGGGGCGCTTAATCAGCCGGGTCGCCTGTCGATCTACCCGGGATCTCCGGCCCTGGTGCGCGCGTGGCTTCGTCCTCAGGACCGCTTGATTGCCTGCGAGCTCGAGCCAAAGGCACATGTTGCTCTCGCTCGCAATTTGAGCGGCGACAGCCGGATCAAGACGCTCGGAATTGACGGCTGGATCGCACTCAACGCCTATGTGCCACCAAAGGAACGACGTGGCCTTGTGTTCATTGACCCGCCTTTCGAGGCCGATAGTGACTTCTCGAACCTCGTCACCGGCCTGGGTGCGGCCTATCGCAAATGGGCAACCGGCATTTACGCGCTCTGGTACCCGGTCAAAGGCCGCCGTGAGGCAGACATGCTGGCAAAACGCCTTGGACGCTTGGGGCTACGAAAGGTCTTGCGGGCTGAAATTCTGATAGAGCCGCTGGGCGATCCAGCCCGCCTCAATGGTGCCGGCATGATCCTGGTCAACCCGCCCTGGACCTTCGAGAAGGAGCTTTCGGTCCTGTTACCGGCCTTAATTCAGGTTTTCGGAGGGGCGGGTAAACCCGGCTTCCGGCTGGACTGGCTTACCGCGCAGCCGGCGCCGGGCAACCTTTGACCCCTGGGCTCTTTCCACAGGCCCCCAGTTGGTGTGTAGTTCCACACTGGCAGTGACGTTCCGCCTCCTGTGGGGGCCGGCGGAGTGACTGAGGCCGGTCGTGGCCGACGCTTTCCCCGATTGTGAATGTCCAGCCGAGCCGCCGTGCGTGGGGCCGGCGGCGGAGCAGAGGGGGAGAGGAGTTTGCCGATGGCACAAACGGGTGTCGTGAAGTTCTTCAACGGCGAGCGAGGGTATGGCTTTATCAAACCGGATGATGGCGGGCGCGACGTGTTCGTTCACATCACGGCAGTAGAGCAGGCGGGGCTGAAAGGCCTGAACGAAGGCCAGCACATCAGCTTCGATGTCGAGCCTGACAAGAAAGGCAAAGGACCAAAAGCGGTGAACCTGGTGGTTACCGGCTGAACAAGCCGCACGCGCTATAAAGACAAAAGCCCCGGTCAAACGACCGGGGCTTTGCACGCGTTTCAGTTGCGCGCGTCAGAAGTGATAGTTCACGCCGAGGCGCAAAAAGCTCGAGTGCAGGCCGTTGTCGACGCCAGTGATCGAGTAGGTGCGGCTGCCGAGATCCATGTAGAGGTACTCGAGCTTCGCGGACCAGTTCTGGGTGAAGCCGTACTCGATACCTGCGCCAGCGGTCCAGCCGACCAGAGTCTTGTCCTCTTCGAGGCCGAAAAACTCGCCCTTGAGTTCACCGTAGGCGAGGCCAGCTGTTCCGTACAACATCACGTTATTGATGGCGAAGCCGGCGCGGCCGCGCAGTGTGCCGAACCAGGGATTCGAAAATTTGTACGGAGCAAACGTATCGTCGGCGCCGCTGGCCTGAATGTCCGTTTCGACACCGAACACAAATTGGCCCATCTGCCAATTGTAACCGATCTGACCACCGCCAGCGATTCCGCTCGGCTCGGTAACGTTGTTTGTAACCTTGCCCCACTCGTAACCGAGGTTCAGACCGGCGTACGGGCCGGTCCAGTTATAAACACTGGCTGGTGGCGGATAATACGGCGCAGGGCCACGCGGAAGATCCGCGGCAACGGCACTGCCGCTTGCCGCCGTCGCGATTGCCATCGCCATGATCGTCTTCTTCATCTTACCCTCCACTCAACTCCGCTCCCTGCACGTCCCGAATGTGCAAATGAAGGAGCGACCGTGCCGACCCGCCGGCAAAACATCGACGGTTTCGTGGAGGATTTATCGGGCCTTTTAGGTTAAACGGTTGTGAATGCAAAAGTGCTGGCGGGCGACATCCCTAAAGAACCCTTAGTTTTATGTTTTTTGGTATGACTCTCTTTACCATATGCGGTCCGCGCCGGTCCGCTAGCAGCGGACGGCATGCGCAGACCGCACCATCGGTGGCACAACGTGCGACCGCGGAGAGATGTTAGGCAGTGTGCGATGGCTGAGGGTCCAAAGGGCGCCGCTCGCACGGCGTTGGTCACCGGTGCCGGCCGCCGCATTGGGGCGGCGATCGCGCTCGCCTTGGCGCGTGCGGGTTATGCAGTGGTCCTGCATGCCAACAATTCGCGCGACGACGCCGAGAGGCTTGCTTCCGCGATCATGGGAGCGGGAGGCCATGCCCACGTGGTTCTTGCCGACCTTGCCGACCATGAGGCCGTTCGCGGCCTCATGCCGGCTGCCGCCGCATTCGGCCGACTCACGCTTCTGGTCAACAACGCGGGTGAATTCGAGCCGGACGATATCGAGACATTGTCGCATGCGCGCTTCCAGCGTGCGGTCGCCGTAAATCTCGAGGCGCCGCTTTTCCTCTCGCAGGCCTTCGCCGCGCAAGCGCCTGAAGGCCTTGACGCGTCAATCGTCAATATCGTCGACCAGCGTGTGCTCAAGCCCAATCCGCGCTTTTTCTCATACACTTTGAGCAAGAGCGCGCTCTTTACCGCGACAACCACGCTGGCGCAGGCGTTGGCGCCGAGGATCAGGGTCAATGGAGTCGCGCCGGGGCCGACGCTTCCAAGCCCGCGGCAGACCGACGCCCAATTTGCGGCGCAGGCGGACAGCGTGCCGCTCAAGCGCGGCCCGCAGCCGGACGATATCGCCACTGCGGTTCTCTATCTTGCACAGGCCACGAGCGTGACCGGCGTGACAATCCCCGTCGACGGCGGACAGCATCTGGCGTGGCGGACCGCCGACAGCGAGGCCGTGGAATAGCGGCGGCTCCCCAACTTTCAGTTTGGCCATGCGTAAATGCATGCCGCGCACTATCTTCTCGAGCATGAACGGCACCAATAAAGACATCGATCCGGCGAGCGAGCTGCGCGAGGAGGACGAAGACTCTTCGTTACCGGAGGTCGAGGCGGAGAGTGCGATGGCCGGTACATTGGCTGCCGGCCGCGCCGCGATTGCACGGTCTGCAAAGCTGGCCCCGTCTGCCTCGGGCGTCTACCGCATGATCGATGCGCAGGGCGACGTGCTCTATGTCGGCAAGGCCAAGAACATCCGGAAAAGGGTGACTGCCTACGCGCGACCGACGGGGCACGACAGCCGAATTTCCCGCATGATTGCAGCGACGGTGAGCCTGGAGTTCGTCTCCACCAAGACCGAAACCGAAGCGCTGCTGCTGGAAGCAAACCTGATCAAGCGTCTGCGGCCGCGTTTCAACGTGCTCCTGCGCGACGACAAGTCCTTTCCCTATATCCTGATCACGTCGGATCACTGGGCGCCGCAGATCCTGAAGCATCGTGGCGCGCGTGCACGGCCCGGGCACTATTACGGTCCGTTCGCGTCCGCTGGTGCAGTCAACCGCACCATCAATTCACTTGAGCGCGCCTTTCTGTTGCGGTCCTGCTCGGATTCGTATTTCGAGGCCCGGACGAGGCCGTGTCTGCTCTTTCAGATCAAGCGATGCTCGGCGCCATGCACGCGGGAAATCGATTTCGCTGGCTATTCCGAGCTGGTGAAGGAGGCGAACGAATTTCTGTCCGGCCGCAGCCAGTCAGTGCAAAAAGAGATGGCGCGCGAGATGGACAAGGCCTCCGCTGCTCTCGATTATGAAAGGGCAGCGATCTACCGGGATCGTCTGTCGGCGCTCTCCGCGATCCAGTCGCACCAAGGGATCAATCCGCGCAGCACGGATGAGGCGGACGTTTTCGCCGTTCATCAGGCGGGCGGGTATTCCTGCGTCGAGGTGTTTTTTTTCCGCACGGGACAAAACTGGGGGAACCGCGCCTATTTCCCGAAGGCCGACCGCAGCATCGGTCCGGCGGAAGTGCTTGGCGCATTTCTTGCGCAATTCTACGACGACAAGCCGCCACCGCGCCTCATTCTCGTTTCGCACGATTTTGGCGAGCGAGCACTGCTTTCCGAAGCGCTGACGGCCAAATCCGGACGCAAAGTCGAGGTGAGCGCGCCGCAACGCGGCGAACGCAAGGAGCTCGTGCAGCACGCCTTGGCCAATGCGCGAGAAGCGCTCGCACGCAAGCTTGCGGACACATCATCGCAGCAAAAGCTGCTGGGCGCCTTGAAGGAAACGTTCTCGCTGCCGCACCCCCCGGGCCGGATTGAAGTCTACGACAACAGCCACATCGGCGGGACCAACGCAGTGGGGGCCATGATCGTCGCCGGACCCGAAGGCTTTCGCAAAAACCAGTATCGCAAGTTCAATATTCGATCATCCGATCTTACGCCCGGGGACGACTACGGGATGATGCGCGAAGTTCTTGAGCGGCGGTTCAAACGACTGCTCGAAGAAACCCCCCGCACTGTGGCGAACAATATGCGCGACCTCATTACCGGCGGAGCCGAAGACCAGTCTTGGCCCGATTTGCTGCTCATTGACGGTGGGCAGGGGCAACTCAATGCCGCCCAGGAAACATTGACCGCGCTGGGCATCGTCGACGTCCCAGTCGTGGCGATTGCAAAAGGCCCTGATCGAGATGCGGGTCGCGAGACCTTCTTCATGGCAGGCCGCGCGCCCTTCAGGCTGCCCCCACGTGACCCTTTGCTTTATTTCATCGAGCGGTTGCGCGACGAGGCCCATCGTTTTGCCGTGGGGTCGCACCGCACGCGTCGCAAGAAAGACATTCGCGAAGCCGGATTGCAGGAAATTCCGGGGGTTGGTCCCACCCGCAAGCGGGCTTTACTTCGACATTTTGGCACGGTGAAAGCGATCGAGCGGGCAAGCCTGCCCGATCTGGTCCAGGTGCCCGGGATTAGTGCGGAGACCGCGCGAAAGATATATGAGTTCTTCCACGAGTCAGCCGGAGATGGAACGCGATAGATGATCATTCAGAGGCAGGAAGACGTCACAAAAGTCGTGACCGAAGCATTCAAGAACACGCAGCCACCTCGGTTGCGGGAGATTCTCATTTCGCTGGTGGAGCATTTGCACGCCTTTGCGCGCGACGTCCACCTCACCGAGGACGAATTCGAGAAGGCGGTCCAATACGTCGCGAGGCTTGGGCAGAAGACCAACAACAAGCACAACGAAGTTGTGTTGATGTCCGGCTCGCTCGGCTTTTCAACTCTTATTTGTCTTCTCAATAATGGGAACAACGGGCAGACCGAAACCACCGCGAGCCTGCTTGGGCCGTTCTGGCGGATGAATTCACCGCGCACGGAGAGCGGCGACTCAATCGTGCGTTCGCCGACACCGGGGCCTGCGTTGTTTGTCAATTGTTGGGTCAAGGATCAGGCCGGAAAGCCGATTGCAGATGCCGAAGTCGATATCTGGCATTCCTCGCCCGAGGGCTTCTACGAGCAACAGGACCCCAAACAGGCGCCGATGAACTTGCGGGGAAAATTCAAGACCGATGCGCGTGGTCATGTCAGTTTTCGAAGCGTGAAGCCTGCGGGCTACCCGATTCCCGTTGACGGTCCGGTCGGCGACCTCGTGCGTGCAACCGGCCGTCACAATTATCGTCCGGCGCACCTGCACTTTCTGATCTTCAAGGACGGTTTCAAGACTCTGATCTCGCAGATTTATGTCAATGATGACGAAAAACTCGAGACCGACGTGCAGTTCGGCGTGACACGTGCGCTGGTCGGCAATTATGTGCGGCACAGCGACGCTCCGCCGGAAAGCGACGTGAAGGGCGACTGGTATTCCCTTGATCAGACATTCGTGATGGAGCCGGGCAAGAGCAAGCTGCCCAAACCTCCAATTCAGTAGAATCAGCGGGGGATTGAGCCGCAGTGCCCGGTTGACCTGACCGCGCTGCGGGTGTTCCTTTCCGGCCATGAATGCCATCAGTTCCCCGCCGTTGCCGGCGCGCCCGCTGGCGTTGCCGAATTTGCTGACTTATGCGCGAATCGCGGCTGTTCCGGTGGTTGTCGGCTTGCTCTACTGGCAGAGCATTTTTGACGGGCCGTTGTGGCTGCGCTGGGTTGCGCTGGCATTTTTTATCGCGGCAGGCGTGACGGATATTCTCGACGGATATCTCGCACGCACGTGGGGCCAACAGTCTTCGCTCGGCCGCATGCTCGATCCCATCGCCGACAAACTGCTGGTCGCATCCTGTCTGTTGATGCTGGCGGCGGAGGAAACAATTCGCGGATGGACGCTGCTCGCAGCCGTTGTCATTCTCTGCCGCGAGATATTGGTTTCCGGGCTGCGCGAATATCTCGCAGAATTGAGAGTCGGCGTTCCGGTGACGCGCCTCGCCAAATGGAAGACAACCGGGCAAATGGTTGCCGTCGGCTTTTTGATCGCGGGTGATGCCGGCGATCGCATCGTGCCGGTCGTCACGCAAGTCGGCATCATGCTGTTGTGGCTGTCAGCGCTTCTGACGCTCTATACTGGCTGGGACTATATGCGCGCGGGCTTGCGCTATGTGATCGACGAATGAATGTGAAATTGCGCTATTTTGCGTGGGTACGGGAGCGCGTCGGCAAGCCGGAGGAAACGGTTGAGATTCCGCCGGGCGTCGCCACGGTCAGCGATTTGATGACCTGGTTGGCCTCGCGTGGCGAGGAATATGCGTTCGCGTTCGAAAACCGGAATGTGATCCGCGCCGCCATTAACCAGAGTCACGTGCGACCCGAGGCCGCAATCAAAGGCGCCGGAGAAATCGCGTTTTTCCCACCCATGACGGGCGGATAGCCGGACGGGCGCCGGCGGGCTACATTACGCCTTATGACATCGACAGTGCGTTTGCAGCGCGAGCCTTTTGACGCCGGCGCGGAAGCGGCGAAGCTCACACGCGGCCGCGATGATGTCGGTGCGCTCATTACATTCACCGGAATTTGCCGCGGTACAGAGAACGGCGAACCGATTGCAGCGCTCACGCTCGAACATTATCCGGACATGGCGGAAGCGGAGATCACGCGGCATGTAGCCGAGGCAGCCACCAGATGGCCGTTACTCGGGATCACCGTCATTCATCGGTATGGTCGAATTACGCCCGGTGAAAATATTGTGCTTGTCGTGACGGCGTCGTCACATCGCGAAGCGGCATTTGCCGCCGCCGAGTTCCTGATGGATTATCTCAGACCCGCGCGCCATTTTGGAAACAGGTTGAGACGGCGAGCGGAAAAACCTGGGTGGCCGCCAAAGCTGCCGACGATACAGCGGCGGGGCGGTGGGAGGTTCGACGTCGCGAGCGTGAAGCAGCGGAATAGCCGCTGTCTGCTGGAGGGCAATATGGTTCCGGTCGTGTTGGCGGCAATTGCTGCAGTGGCGCTCGCTGCTCACCCGGCGTCGTCTGCGGAAGTAGCCTACTTTGAAGTTCCGCGCGGAGCGCATCCGCACGACGTTGCGCCGGCACCGGACGGGAGCGTCTGGTATACGGCGCAATTTCAAGGCGCTCTCGGCATCCTCAATCCAAAAAGCGGGCAGGCAACTCAAATTGCGCTTGGCGCGGGCTCGGCTCCGCACGGCGTTATTGTCGGTCCCGATCGTGCCGCATGGATCACCGACAGCGGGCAGAACGCCATCGCGCGATTCGATCCGGCCACCAAGGCGGTGAAGCTTTTTCCGCTGCCGAAGGAATTTCCCGGCGCCAACCTCAACACCGCGACCTTCGATCGCAAAGGCATTCTATGGTTCACGGGGCAAAGCGGTGTTTACGGGCGTGTTGATCCGTCGAGCGGAAAAGTCGAAGCCTGGAAAGCGCCGAAAGGCACCGGACCCTACGGCATCACAACGACGCCGAATGGTGAGGTCTGGTATGCCTCGCTCGCTGGCGACCACATTGCCAAGATCGATACCGTGAGCGGCGATGCCTTAATAGTGTCGCCGCCGAAGCCGGGCGTCGGTCCCCGCCGCATCTGGTCGGATTCCAAAGGACTGCTGTGGGTGAGCTTCTGGAACACAGGCGAAATCGGCCGCTACGATCCGATGAACAAGGCTTGGAAAGTCTGGAACCTCCCGAAGAGCAAGGGCGGCTGCTACGCGATCTATGTCGACAACAATGACAAGATTTGGGTCACCGACTTCGTCGCCAACGCCATTATCCGGTTCGATCCAGCGACCGAGGCGTTCGAGAGCTTTCCGAGCGACAAGCGCGGCGCGTCGGTCCGGCAACTGCTTGGCCGGCCAGGCGAGGTTTGGGGTGCGGAGTCCGGCGTCGACCGGCTGGTCGTAGTCAAGGATTAGTGGCGGCACGGAGATCTGATGGCCCTCACTCAGCGTCCAGATCGCCGCGATGTTCTCTACTTTCTCGGAGGCGGCGCTCTATTGGCGGCCGGCCTGGGCCAGGCTTGTGCTGCAGAAACAAGAATCAGCCGCCTCATCATTGAGGCCCAATCCAAGGGCTCAATCTCGGAAAAAATCGACTTTATTTCGGGGGCTCTGCGAGGCACGCGCTATCTTGGCTACACGCTGATCGGTGGTCCGCAGCGGCCGGAGCAATTCACCGTGCGCGACGATGGGTTTGACTGCGTGACCTTTTGTGAAACCGTTCTGGCAGCCGCACGCGCCGAAAGTCACGACAGATTCGACTCGGTTTTGAAAACCATCCGCTATCACGGCGGCGTCGTTAGCTGGCACGAGCGCAATCATTATTTCTTCGAATGGGGTCAGCACAACGTCGAGAACAAGGTGTGCAAGCCGATTGACATGGCGGGTTCGATTGAAATCGAGAAGAACGTTTACTGGCACCGGGCGCTTGGGCGCCGCCGTTTTGCGATCAGGGTGATTCCGAGCGCCGTGTTCCTGGGCAGCAAGGCGCTGCTCGCAAATGGCGACATCGTCGGGTTCATCACCCAGCGATCAAACCTGGACTATTTTCACGTCGGATTTGTTGCGATGGGCGGCGGAAACGATCTGCTGCTCAGGCACGCATCGCAAAGCAAGCGTCGCGTCCTCGACGAGCGTATGGACCGTTTCGTTGCAGTGAACCGCGTGCGCTATGTCACGTTGCTGCGGCCGCAGGAGCCGCGCGCCGTTGCCAGCGTTGACTAGGCGGCTGCAGCCTTCGGCTTCACTTCGGCCGTATAGTCGTCCATCAATGTCTTGGTGATCCCGCCGGGATTGAAATTCCAGTGCGCGATCTCCGCGACCGCGGTCACTTCAGCGGCCGAGCCGGTGATGAAGCATTCCGAAAAGCTCGTAAGCTCGTCCGGCGTAATGCGCCGCTCGATCACTTCCATGCCGCGCTTGCGCGCAAGCCCGATGACCGTCTGGCGGGTGATGCCGTCGAGGAAGCAGTCGGCGATCGGCGTGTGAATCTTACCGTCTTTCACGAAGAAAATATTGGCTCCGGTGCATTCAGCGATGCGCCCTTCCCAATCCAGCATCATGGCGTCGGCGTAGCCTTTGCGCTCGGCCTGGTGCTTCGAGATCGTGCAGATCATGTACAGACCGGCCGCCTTGGCAGAGCAGGGCGCCGTCTTCGGATCAGGACGGCGATACTCGGCGAGGTCCAGCCGGATTCCCTTTAGTCTTTGCTCCGGGTCGAAATAGCTCGGCCACTCCCAGCTCGCGATGGCGAGATGGATCGTGTTGCTCTGTGCCGAAACACCCATCATCTCGGAGCCGCGCCAGGCGACCGGACGAACATAGGCTTCCTTCTTCCCGTTCTTTTCGACCACAAGTTTTTTGGCGGCGTCGATCTCGGCCACGGAATAAGGAATTTCGAAATCAAGGATATTGGCGGAGCGTTTCAACCGCTCGGAATGTGCGGTGCTCTTGAAGATCCGGCCGCCATAGGCGCGTTCACCTTCGAAGACGCAGCTCGCATAGTGAAGCCCGTGCGAGAGGACATGGAGATTCGCCTCGTTCCAGGGAACGAGCTTGCCGTCATACCAGATGACCCCTTCGAGCCGGTCATAGGATTGGGCAGCCATGAACTCCTCCTTCGCCTCGCTCAGCGGCGGCGTGTTGCCGCTGTGATGGCGCATTTTTCGCGCCTATTCCAACACTTTGCGTCAGCCGGTGACACCCGGTATGACTTGGCCGACCGGAAAGGACGCTGGGTAAAGCCCTCGTGTGCTCAATCGAAACGGGTCTTTTTGGTACGATCCTTTCGTCTCGGATACTGTTTTTGTAACATAAAAACAAAATATGTCAATATGGCTGACATAAATGTGAGCAAAGCCACTGTTGCCGGCACGGGTCTAGCAGAACGCCGTTCGGCGGGTGGGGCGGCTGGCGAGCCCATTTGGGACATCATTGAGCTGCTGTTTTTCGCCTATCGTGATTTCGTCGGCGATCCCGACGAGGTGCTGCTCAAGCTTGGTTTCGGACGCGCCCATCATCGGGTGCTGCATTTCGTCAACCGCAACCCCGGCATGAAGGTCGCGGACCTGCTCGAGATCCTCAACATCACGAAGCAGTCGCTTGGCCGCGTGCTCAAACAGTTGGTCGATCAGGGTTACGTGCTGCAGAAGGAAGGCGAGCAGGATCGCCGCCAGCGTCTCCTGTACGTGACTCCGAAGGGCGAGGCCCTGGCGCTCAGGCTTGCGACGCTGCAAACGCAGCGGATCAATCGCGCGTTCGGCGAACTCGGACCCAACGCGCATGAAGCGGCGCGCCGGTTCCTCACGTCAATGATCGATGCCGATAATCGCGACGATGTTTTGCGTCTGATCGGCCGCGCCGACCGTACATCGAGGACTCGGGGTTGAACTTGACGGGAGGAGCTTCGGCAATGACCTTGCCCGCAACACTTCCCGACGACGCGCCGCATCTGCTGGTGGTCGACGACGATCGCCGCATTCGCGATCTGCTCTCGCGGTTTCTCAGCAGCGAAGGCTATCGCGTCACCACGGCTGAGACCGCGATGGATGCGCGCGCGAAGCTGAATGGCCTCAGCTTCGATCTGCTTATCCTCGATGTCATGATGCCCGGCGAATCGGGTTTCGATCTCGCAAAAGCTATACGCGGCGATTCAAACGTACCGATTCTGATGCTGACGGCGCGAGATGCGGCGGAAAGCAGAATCCGCGGACTCGAGATCGGCGCTGACGACTATTTATCAAAGCCGTTCGAACCACGCGAACTGTCCCTACGCATTGCCAATATTCTCAAACGCGCCCAGCCGGCGCCGCCAGCGCCTGTCGAGTCGGTTCGCTTCGGGCCATTCGTGTATCATCTTGCGCGCGGCGAATTGCGCAAGGGCGAGGAAGTCATTCGCCTGACCGATCGCGAGCGCGAGATGCTGCGTATTCTTGCCGCTGCGCCGGGTGAAACAGTTTCGCGACTGTCGCTTGCCGGGCAGGGCGGTGCTGTCAGCGAGCGCGCCGTTGACGTTCAGGTCAATCGCCTGCGACGAAAGATCGAGCGTAATCCGGCCAATCCGCTTTTCGTGCAGACCGTGCGCGGTGTCGGTTATCGGCTGGTGATCACATCATGACCAGTCTTGACATCAGCAACGGCGTGCGTACCGCGCTGACGAGGCTACGCGGCGCCTGGGAATGGTACGACGCGATCCCGGTGGTGCGCAGGATCCATAGTGCGCTCGGTCAGGTCGCTGAAGGCTGGCGTCGTGCGAGCCGTTGGCTCAACAGCGTTATGCCAAAGGGCCTCTACGCTCGCGCGCTGCTCATCATCATCGCGCCGATGGTGATCCTTCAGTCTGTCATCGCTTTCGTGTTCATGGAACGCCACTGGAACGTCGTCACGCAGCGTCTTTCCGCAAGCGTGGTCCAGGACATTGCTGCGCTGATCGACATCTATCGCGGCTATCCGCAGGATGCCGATCAGGCGCAAATACGGCGCATCGCGCAGCAACGCCTCGGGCTCGTGGTCGATTTTCTACCGCTTTCGGAGATGCCGCCGCCCGGTCCTAAGCCATTCTTTTCATTGCTGGATCAGGCGCTGGCGGAGGAATTGCGGAAGCAGATCGGGCGTCCTTATTGGATGGATACAGTCGGCAAATCCGCGTTGCTGGAAATCCGCGTCCAACTCGACAACACCGTAATGCGGGTCTTTGCGAGGCGCAGTGCGGCCTATGTCTCCAATTCGGAAATCTTTCTGCTCTGGATGGTGGGCACGTCGACGGTGCTGCTGATCGTCGCGATCATTTTTCTGCGCAATCAGATCAAACCTATCCTGCGGCTTGCCGATGCGGCGGAAAGCTTCGGTAAGGGGAGGGAAGTGCCCAACTTCCGTCCTCGCGGTGCCCGCGAAGTGCGGCGCGCTGCAGCCGCTTTCATCGAGATGAAAACACGCATAGAACGCGCGATCGAGCAACGCACGGCGATGCTGGCGGGCGTCTCGCATGACCTGCGCACGGTGCTCACGCGATTCAAGCTCGAGCTCGCGCTTATTAAAAAGAAAACGCCTGAAGTCGAGGCGATGCAGAAAGACGTCGACGAAATGGCGCGGATGCTGGAGGCCTACCTTGCCTTCGCGCGCGGTGACAGTGGCGAGACGGCGGCACCGACCGACATGGCGGAATTTTTGGAGGAACTGCGTCTCGACGCTGAGCGCCATGGCCACAAGGCCACCGTGCTTTTCCACGGTCCGCCGATTGTCACGGTCCGCCCAGCGGCTTTCAAGCGCTGCCTTGCCAATCTCGTTTCCAATGCGGCGCGCCATGCGCCGTCAATTGCTATTTCCGGCCACCGCGACCATCGTTATCTCACGGTCACCGTCGACGATGACGGGCTGGGCATTCCGCCCGATATGCGTGAAGAGGTGTTCAAACCGTTCTTGCGGCTCGACGATGCCCGCAATCAGGACGAGGGCGGCACCGGTCTGGGCTTGGCGATCGCGCGCGACATTGCGCGTTCACACGGCGGCGACATTACACTCGGCGACAGCCCGATGGGCGGATTGCGTGCGACCGTTCGTGTGCCGGTCTAGGCTGCTTCCGCTTCTTCGTCCCGCCTGCGACGACGGCGCCGCGGCCTGCGCAAAACGCATCCAGGAAGCGCACAGAGGTCGTCAAGGAATCCTGCCCAACGCTCGGCGCTTGCAAGCCCGCGATCGAGCGCCGCCATTGTCCGGTCGAGGCCCTCGTCCTCGCCGTCGATCCATACGGACAGCACGCGTGCAAACATCAACGCCGCGCCTTGCGCCCGCAGGGCTCCGCGCGGGCCCGCTGTGCCGATGCCGGCAGCCTCAAGCATCCAGCGTTGCGAGCGCACCGCCATGGCATTGAGCGCGAAGGCGAGTCCGGGATTTCGCCGCGCAGAGCGCATGATCGAGCGGACAGCATCCCTGTAAGGTGCGAGCGCCTCCAGGCGGCGCATCAGGACGTCGAACAGGCGCTCGCGCGCGGGCTCTTCGGCCATGTCGCTGTCGCCGCCGGCGAGGACAACACGGTCGATCTCCTTGATATGGGCGGCCAAAATCGCGAGCGTCGATCCGAATTCGGCACGGAGCTGCGAAAGCTTGATGCCGGCTTTGCCGGCGACTTCGGCCAGCCCGACTTGTTCGAACGAATGATCGGCGAGCAGCGACATCAGTGCATCAATCGCCTTATCGCGGTCGGTACCTCCTCGCGTGGAGGACGCAACCGGACTTCTGCGTGGACGCTTGGACTTGCGGGCCATGACGGCCTCCCGTGGCTAACTCGTCTAGCTCTAAATGTAGGCTCGGAATGAGGACGGTTCTAGGGCGTGCCCTAGCCCGCCAGATCGCGCGACCGGCGCGTCGCGGCGGCGATGGCCTTCGTCATCAGTTCTTCAAGACCGCCCGGTCCCAAAAGCACATCCAGGGCAGCAGCGGTCGTCCCGCCTGGCGAGGTCACATTCTCCCGCAAGGTTGCGGCGCTGAGCTGCGAACGATGCAGCAATTCCCCGGAACCCGCGACGGTGTCATGCGCGAGCCGGGTTGCGAGGGCGGGAGGCAGCCCCGCCGCGATGCCGGCGCTGGCCATTGCTTCCGCCAGAAGAAATACGTAGGCGGGCCCCGAGCCGGAGAGTGCCGTCACTGCGTCCATCAGCGTTTCGTCGCTGGCCCATTCCACTTTGCCAATGGCTGAGAGCAGACTGGAGGCGAGCTTGCGCTGGCGTGCGCTTACCATCGGGTTGGCGCAGGCGACTGTAATGCTGCGACCGATCGCGGCCGGCGTGTTCGGCATCGCGCGGACGATCGCCGTTCCCGCTGGAAGTGCGCCCTGCAGAAAGGCAACAGTCCGGCCGGCCATAATCGACAGCGCGAGGGTTGATTTGCCGACAAAGGGCTCGAGCGTCGGCATGGCTTCCGGCGCGTTCTGCGGCTTGACGGCGACCACGACCGCGCTTGCCTCGAAAATTTTTTTGCGGGGATTGATCGTCACGCCGCGCCGCGCCAGCGCCTGGATCGCCTTCGTGGGATGCGGCTCGAGTACGGCGAGCTTGCGCGGGTCAAGTCCGCGCGCGAGCCAGCCCTCGAGCATGGCCGAGCCCATCTTTCCGGCGCCAAGCAGGACCAGGCGGCCCGAAAGTCCACGCAGCGGTTTATCGGCAGGTTTTGCTCGCTTCATGGCGACGATTATATCGCCATTTGCGCCGTTATGCCTCCCCGGATGTTTCGAA
>Ga0111539_10002123_pt1 | contig 26497 bp, 17 predicted proteins | sample RhiMethybrSRZTD1_FD_79667 | JGI IMG/M metagenome (GOLD analysis project Ga0111539, IMG submission 79667) | Populus rhizosphere microbial communities from Tennessee, USA - Rhizosphere MetaG P. TD hybrid SRZTD1 (version 2) (version 2) | ecosystem: Host-associated > Plants > Roots > Rhizosphere >...
GCCGAGCCCCACCTCGGCCATGCGCTGCAGGATCGCGTGCGCAGCTGGCGTACTCGCTTTGCCGGCACCGAAGAAGCCGACAGCCTCCTCGACCGGCAGGTCGAGCACGTCGGCGATGTTGTTCCCACCGAGGCGGTACTCCAGAACTGACGCCTGGAACCGCCGGCCCTCGCATTCCTCGCAGACCGTGGTGACCCCGGCCATCATCCCGAGATCCGTGTAGATCACGCCGGCGCCGTTGCACGCCGGACACGCGCCTTCAGAGTTGGCGCTGAACAGGGCGGGCTTGACGCCGTTGGCCTTCGCGAACGCGTTGCGGATCGGATCGAGGAGCCCCGTGTACGTCGCCGGATTGCTCCGCCGGGATCCGCGGATCGCGGTCTGGTCAACCGTCACCACCCCGTCCCGGCCGCTCACCGAGCCGTGGATCAGCGAGCTCTTGCCCGATCCCGCGACACCGGTGACCACCACCAGCACGCCGAGCGGGATGTCGACGTCGACGTTCTTCAGGTTGTGCGTGCGGGCGCCGCGCACCTTCATCACGCCCGACGGCGTTCGCAGCAACGGCTTGAGCGAGGCCCGATCGTTGAGATGCCGCCCGGTGAGCGTGCCGCTCTTTCGCAGCCCATCGAGCGTGCCTTCGAAGACGACCTCGCCCCCGGCGGTGCCGGCGCCTGGACCGAGATCGACGACGTGGTCGGCGATCGCGATCACTTCCGGCTTGTGCTCGACGACGAGGACGGTGTTGCCTTTGTCGCGCAGCCGCAGCAGCAGCTCGTTCATCCGCTGGATGTCGTGCGGATGCAGCCCGATCGTCGGCTCGTCGAAGACGTAGCTCACGTCGGTCAGCGACGACCCGAGGTGGCCGATCATCTTCGTGCGCTGCGCCTCACCACCCGACAGCGTGCCGGACGGCCGGTCGAGGCTGAGATAGCCCAGCCCGATCTCCACGAACGAATCGAGCGTGTGACGCAGCTTCGCCAGGAGCGGCGCGACGGACGGTTCCTTCAGACCGGCGACCCAGTTGGCCAGCTCGTTGATCTGCATGGCGCAGGCGTCGGCAATGTTGATCTTGTTGATCTTCGATGACCGGGCGGCCTCGTTGAGCCGGGTGCCCTTGCAGTCGGGACACGTGGTGAACGTGACCGCACGCTCGACGAACGCGCGGATGTGCGGCTGCATCGCGTCCACGTCCTTGGACAGGAACGACTTCTTGAGCCGCGGGATCAGCCCCTCGTAGGTGAGGTTCAACTGCTCGACCTTCACCTTGGTCGGCTCCTGATAGAGGAGCAGGTGCTGCTCCTTCTTCGTGTATTTGCGGATCGGCTTGTCCGTGTCGATGCCGATGGCCGCGAAGGTGCGCATGTACCACCCTTCGGCGGTGTAGCCGGGAATCGTGAGGGCGCCCCCGTTGAGCGACTTGCTGTCGTCGTAGAGCTGCGACAGGTCGATGTCGCTCACCGAGCCCATGCCCTCGCATCGTGGGCACATGCCGCCCTGGTAGACGACGTCGCGCACCACGATCCGCTCACCCTTGCCCTTGTCGGCGGTCATCGCGCCGCTCGCCTTCCGCGTCGGGACGTTGAACGAAAAGGCGGTGGCGGGCCCGATGCGCGGCTTGCCGAGGCGGCTCCACAGCACCCGCAGCATCGCGTTGGCGTCGGTGACGGTGCCGACCGTCGACCGGGCGTTCGCGCCCATGCGCTCCTGGTCGACGATGATCGCGGTCGTCAGCCCTTCCAGGACGTCGACCTCGGGCCGGCCGAGCGTCGGCATGAATCCCTGCAGGAACGCGCTGTAGGTTTCGTTGATCAGCCGCTGCGACTCCGCCGCGATGGTGCCGAACACCAGCGACGACTTGCCCGATCCCGAGACGCCGGTGAAGACCGTCAGGCGCCGCTTGGGAAGCGCGACGCTGACGTCCTTCAGGTTGTTCTCGCGCGCGCCCTGGACGCGGATCAAATCGTGGCGGTCGGCGGGGTGCTGGTTGGAAGCGGGCATGGTCAAGACGGGACCTGTTGCTTGACCCCGGGGAGCATCATCGCGGCGAAACGGCTTCGATTGCGGACCCCTTCTTTGAGCAACCAGTCCGGTTTCGCTGCTCCCGTGGGTTGCCGGGCTGATTCCGACTGACAATGGGTCACCGCAGCCAGCCATGGCTGCATGTCAGCAACAATGAGGCCCGTACGCGCGGATTCGAGATGAGCTGCCACTCCGCTGCGCCGGCTTTCGACGGCCGCGATGCCCGCGCGGATCATGTGGGCGAACGGCGTGGCCCAGGCCACCCCTTGCTTCTCGATCATGCGGGCCGCTGACCGTGCTGTGCCGAGCATGGGCACGTGACCGGCGACGGCAGCGGCGACGCCGCAGCGGCCTTTTAGATACAGCGCGAAGATCTGAATCGGCTGCACGTGCAGCAGGAGGGACTTCCTCAACTTCGGCCAGATCTCGAGGACACGCTGGCAGGCAGCTAGCCCGTCGTCACGGTAGAGATCGATCTCACACAGTGCATACGTGTGCCAGAAGCGCTGAATGTCCAGCCGTGGATTTGTCCACTTGGACGCCGCCTCCAGGTGTTGCGCGACGGCGGTCTTGGGGTCATCGCGGGCGAGATGCCGCGCGTAAAGGAAGTGCGCCAGCGCTGACTGTCCGTAGAGATCTCCGCGCTCCCTGGCCTCGTCCGTCAGGCTCTGGCTGCGAAGCCCGTAGTCGGTCCATTCCCCGAGACAGTAGAGTGCGAAGAGGCCAAGCACTTGCGCGGTCACTCGCTCCCAACGGACGCCTCGGAGCGCGCGAAACGCCTGGGCGGCAACGTCGCATCGCTCGACGCCGCGGCGCCAGTCCGCCGACTCGCAGGCAATGATGCCTTCGGCGAAGATGCAGCGCGCGTGCAGCGTCGCGTCGTCCAGTTCAGTCGCGATGCGACGCGCCTGATCGAGCAGCCCCATCACCGTTCGATGAGCGGATCGACCGCCAATCGAGCGATAGCTGGCCTCCAGTGCCAGGGCCCTCGCGACCCTGGCGGGCTCGCCAAGCTGCAGCGCCATGAGCGCCTGACGAGCCTGGAAGAGCGCGCCGCGCGGAGTATCGACAATGCTGAGACCGATCGCCAGCGAGAAGCACGTGTCAAGACGGACGAGATCAGGAAGACGGAGACGGTCCGGCGGCTGGGGCCGGAACGCCATTCCGCGCAAGCCCAGCCGAAGGCGATAGAGCGCGAGCATGATGAGCGTGCCAAGCCGCGTCGCGGGCATTGGCATTTCGATCGCGGCCAACAACTGCTTGGCGAGAACAAGGCCTTCTTCCACATGCCCGCTGACCAGAAGTTGATGGACGGCCCGACGACGCAGTTCGAGCTGGCGCTCGTCGCGGCTCATCTCGTCAGCAGCGATGTATGACTTGGCGGCTTCATAGCCGAGGCCGGCGTTCACGAAGGCATCCCCGAGCATGATCAGGATGTCGCGCCGCTTGGACACGTCGTCGTCAGCCATGAGCCGCAGCGCGGTCTGGTAGAGCCTCACTGCCCGATCGAAAGCCAGCGCCTCGGCCGCCTGACCGGCCGCTTGCACGGCGTAGTCGGCGGCGCGTTTGGCATCGCCGGATGCCTCGAAGTGCACGGCCAGCGTTTCGGCCGGCCCCCGGGTCGCCTCGAACGCCAGTCCCAACTGTCCGTGCAGGAATGTCGCGCGCTCACGGGAAAGCGCCTCAAACACCGCCAGCCGAATTCGATCGTGGTGGCACTCGATTTCTTCCGTTCCATGCCGGTCGATGACCCTGGCCAGATGCAGCGACTCCAGTTCGTGGAGCATGTCCGCCGTGAAGTGAGGCAACTGGGCGGCGCGCCTGGCCGTTTCCAAGGGAAGGGGCTGGCCCGCGACGGCGATGACCTCAAGGACCGCGCCGGCTCCGGTCGAAAGCCGCGCAACGCGCTTGGCGACCAGGGCGGTAAACGAAGCGTCGCCCGCCGCGCCGCCAAGACGCAACTCACGCACGAACTCGCCGATGAGCAGAGGGTTGCCGCCGGCTTCACGGGCGATCGCCGTGACACCGGCCTCCATTTCCGCTGGAAGGAGCCGGGCCACGAGTTGTCTCGCGGTCGGTTGATCAAGCGGCTGGAGATCGATGTCGTTGACAAGCGTCCCCTCGCGCGACAACTCCCGTTCGAGCGTGGCCAGGAAGCCGCGGGTGGCGGTCTCCGGCCGGAAGGTCAGGAGCAGGAGGACTGGCGGCGGATCCGGAGGACGCAGGACCTCGAGGAGCGCATTCGCGCTGTCGGTATCGCCCCATTGGGCATCGTCGATGTGGATGACGACGGTTCGTCGGCTTGCCACACGGCCGAGCAACTCGCGCAGGCTCGCGAAGCCGGCGCGCCGCTGCTGGATCGAGTCGCGACCCGCGGCGTCCACTTTCGGCGCTCGCGCGATCCCCGGGACGCGATCGAGGACAGGGAATAGACGAGCGAGCGCACCCGGATCGCGTGGAAGCAGTGCGTCGACGTCAGCCTCGGGAAGGCGCTTGAGGAAGCGACTCAGTGCATCAACGATGCTGTCGAGCGCCCTGAACGGGACCGACTCGCGTTCAAAACATCGACCTAGCAGATTCAGGGCATGGCGGGTGCGCATCGTCTCGCGCACGAATGTTCTCGCCAAGGCGCTCTTGCCGACTCCGGATTCGCCGCGCAGTCTGACGACGACCGCCCTTCCCTGACGAGCCAGGTCGAGACACGTCCGCAGTCGCTGGAGTTCGTCTTCGCGGCCGACGAAATCGGTAGCGGTCCGATCGGATGACACCGGAGACTCCGCGCTGCCGCCGACGGTACTGAGCAGTTCTTCCTGGCCGGGCCGCTGCTCGGGCCGGGCGCGCATCAACGCCAGGCTGAGGCTGGCGAGATCGCGGGGCTGCGCCTCGGCCAAGCCCGGCGGCTCGAAGTCGTCACGAGTCTTTTCAGCAAGCATCCGGGGGAGTGGCCCCTGGAACGGCAGCGCGCCGGTCAGGGCCTGGCACAGCATGACGCCAACCGAATACCAGTCACTCGCGGGCGTGGGTTGACCCGTCATCTGTTCGGGCGCCATGAATGCAGGCGTTCCCGCGAACAACTGATCGGTCAGCGTGGCTTCAGGAGCCAATTCGGTGATGAGGCCGAAGTCCAGGATGACCACACGGCCCTCGCGTGTGACGAGCACGTTCTGCGGTTTCAAGTCGCGGTGCAGTCTCCCGGTACTATGCACGGCCGAGACACCGACACAAAGTTGACGGAGCGCGTCTCGCAGACGGTCTGTCTGTATCGCTGAAGCGGTGGCGGCGTCTCGTGGTGTCTTACGAGGGGGGTCTGGCTCGGTTTGGCCAGTCAGCGGCGCGTCAGCGGTGTGCGTGGCCGTGCCGGCGTCGATCGTCTCGGTCGAAGCAGGGCGGACCCATCGCAGGAAGTCGACGCCGTCGACAAGTTCCATCGTGATGAACCACGTGTCTTCCATCAACAGCAGTTCATGGAATTCCACAAGGTTCACGTGCCTGAGGTCGGCCAGCGAGCGAAACTCACGCTTGAGGCGATAGAGACTCTCGGGCGTCAAGTGTCTCAACGTCTTGAGCGCGACCAGTCCCTGGCGGTGGGAGTCGTAGGCTTCGTAGACGACACCAAACGCTCCTTCGCCAATGAAGCGACGAATTGAGAAGCGTGACCCGGCGCCGAACCTTGGCGGTGTTGAGCTCACGAACGGCTACACCTACTTTAAGCCCGCCTTGAACGCTTCGACTTGCCCCCACGGTTGAGGGCGACGGCCTGGCGAACGAGCGCCTTGAAGGCGGACGCGTCAACTTCCTCTCCTTCGCGGATGTCGATCGCCCGGCGGACGTTGCCGTCGAGACTCGAGTTGAAGAGACGGGCCGGATCTTTCAGAGATGCGCCCTTGGCAAAGGTCAGCTTCACGACGGACTTGTACGTCTCGCCGGTGCAGATGATCCCGTCGTGCGACCAGGTGGGCGTCCCCGGGTTCGTGGCCTTGACCCACTTCACTTCCTCGACGGCGTCCGGGTCGGCTTCCTTGATGAGCTTCCGCATCCTGCTGAGGGTATTGATGCGCCAGTCCTTTTTCATGATCTCCTCCAATGAGTGCGGGGCGCTTCGCCCCCGCGCACCCCCCTACGCGCTCGCATCACCCTTTTCCACTACGCCACTTGACGGCATACGGCAGCATGAACAAATACAGGCCGGTGAACAGTTGCAAGGCGAGCGGGGGCAGCGGCGAGTAGGTGATCCAAGGCGGAGGCATGCCAGTTCCCTGAGCCAGGGCGATGAAGTTGGCGACGACGGTCACCGTGAAGACGACGGACAGCCAGCGGTGGATTTGCCGGATCGAGCTGTTCCACTTCATTGGGTCCTCCGTTCACTCTCGAACTGCTGTGCGTACTCGGCGTTCAGGCGCTGCCAGCCGCCGAACTTCATCGCCTCCATCCCGGCGATGCGGCCGATGGGATTTCCACTGAGCAGGTGATCCAGGACATCGAAACACACGTGCCACCCGGCCGCACCCATCGAGATGAAGCGGCGATCGATGCTCGTCCACAGCGTCATGCGCGTGCCGCCACCACGGGCTTCGAGCTCCCACCGCATGTCGTTGCCACCCCAGTTGTAGACAAGCACGTTGGGCGCGTCGGCCCGGGTGACTGTGGTTTCGGAAACCATCTTCGTGGGCGCTCCAACCGTCGTGAGCTTCACCGTGGCGCCAACCGCATCCAGGCTCCCATCGGCGTCGAAGGGCGCCCACTCGCGCAGGTGCGCGGGATCGGTCAGCGCCTGCCAGACTTTTTCCGGCGGGTGGCGCAGCTCTCGGACGAGAACGAGCGTCCACTGCTCTCCGTCTTTCTTTTGGATCTGCGCCCCGCTGGCCGGACCGGGAGTGTACTGCTCGCGAGCGGTCATTTTCTCCTCCGAGTCTTCCTTCTCGTGGGTGTTTTCTGATCCATGCGGTCGAGGTAGCGTTCGAGCGCATCGACGCGAGCGGACCAGAACCGCCGGAACGGCGCCAGCCAGGCATCCAGTTCCTGCAGCGGTTCAGGTTTCAGCTTGTAGAGACGACGCTGTGCGTCCACGGTGGCCTCCACGAACCCGGCCTCGCGCAGCACGCGCAGGTGCTTCGAGACGGTCGGCTGCGGCATCCGCAGCTGCCGCTCGATCTCCCCCACCGACTGTTCGGACGAGACCAGGAGGCTCAGGATCGCGCGGCGGTTCGGCTCCGCGATGATGTCGAAGACGGATTCCACGCTCTTTATATACCTCACGTGGAATATACGTGTCAAGGCATGTAATGGTTCGTCTATGATTGGCGCCGGATGATTGGCCAGCAGCTCGGATCGTATGAAGTCGTGGCCAAGCTGGGCGAAGGCGGTCCGCCTTCGCTCGCGCCAACGGACATGCGCGAGCTACGGCGAGATCTCGCCGTAGCCCAGTTGAGGCCACGTGCATGATCGGCCAGAAACTCGGCTCGTATGAGGTCGTGGCCAAGCTGGGCGAAGGCGGAATGGGATCCGTGTATCGCGCCCGCGACACCAAGCTCGGCCGCGACGTCGCCATCAAGGTCGTCCTCGAAGCGTTTCTCGCTGACCGCGCCCGGCTGCTGCGTTTCGAGCGCGAAGCCAAGGTGCTGGCGGCGCTGAATCATCCGAACATCGCGACGCTCCACGGCATGGAGGAGGCCGACGGGCGCCACTTCCTGGTGATGGAGCTGGTCGATGGCCTCACGCTCGAAGAACTGATTCGTCCTGGACTCGCCGAGATCGAGAGCGGGGCCCCACGCAGACACCCCGAGGCCGAGAGCGCCAGCTCGAGGCGGAGGGACGCCGACAGTGCGGCAGGGCGTGGGGGCGGGGCCCCACGCAACTTGAAAAAAGCTGGTCTGGATGTGAGCAACGCCCTGGCGTTCGCAATCCAGATCGCGGAGGCCCTCGAAGCGGCGCACGAAAAAGGCATCGTTCACCGCGATCTCAAGCCCGCGAACGTCAAGATCACGCCGGACGAGAAGGTCAAAGTCCTCGACTTCGGGCTGGCGAAAGCGGGAACGGAAACGGACACGGCGTCGCATTCCGCCAGCGTGGCGAATTCGCCAACCATCACCGCACTGGGCACGCAGGCCGGCATGATTCTCGGCACCGCGTCCTACATGTCGCCCGAGCAGGCGCGCGGCCTGAGCGGCGATCACCGCAGCGACGTCTTCTCGTTCGGCGTCGTGCTCTACGAGATGCTCACCGGCCGGCCGCCGTTTCAGGGCGAGACCGTCAGTGACGTGCTCGCGTCGGTCCTGGCCCGCGAGCCGGACCTCGCAGCCCTGCCGAACGATCTGTCGCCGCGGCTGACGGAGCTCGTCACGCGCTGTCTCGAGAAACATCCCAGGCGTCGCTGGCAGGCGATGGGCGATGTGCGGCATGAGCTCGAGGTGATCGCGAAGAACCCTCGTGGATCTACGGACCCGGCCGCAGCTGGTTCACCGGATCAAGGCGCCCGGTTACGCACCCCGCCGCGGCCTCTCTGGCGTCGCGCCCTCGCACCGCTCGGCGCGCTCGCCCTCGGCGCCGCCGCCACCGCCGCGGCATTCATCGCGTCGCGCCCCGTGCCGGAGGCCCCCGACGCCATCACCTTCGAAATCCCGGCTCGGGCCGCGGCGCCCGTCATGTCGCTCTCGCCAGACGGCCGTCAGGTCGTCTTTGGCACGTTGCCGGCGGACAACGGTCCGTCGCGCCTCTGGCTGCGATCGCTCGCCTCCCTGGAGACCCGGCCCATTCCCGGCACGGAAGGCACGCTCACCCGTCAGGGGAGATGGATTGGAGGCGTGGCGTGGTCGCCCGACAGCCGGTCGATTGCCCATGTCTCGAACAGCAGCATCTCCCGCGTCGACGTGACCAGCGGTCTGGCGACGGAGCTGGTGAAGATGCCGGCGGCTGTGATTATCCCGGGCGCGTGGGGTCGAGACGGCACCATCCTGTATGGCCAGCGCAGTGCGATCGATGCGCGCGGCGCCGGCATCTGGCGGATCGCCGACTCGGGTGGCACGCCGGTGCAGGTCACCGAGCTCAAGGCTGGAGACCTCGCGCATCGACCGTGCGGATTTCTGCCGGACGGCCGGCGTTTTCTTTACGTGGCGTATGCGCTCACCGCGGGCATCGAGGGCGAGGTGCGCGTGGGATCGATCGATCGCAAGCCCACCGAGCAGGACACCGCGACGTTGTTCACGGCCGACGCCACGGCGGTCTACGCCCCGCCCGGATACCTGCTGTTCGTACGGGGCGGCAGTCTGATGGCGCAGGCGTTTGATGCCAATCGCGGGGCGCTCGCGGGCACGCCGCCGGTCCAGATCGCTTCAGCCATCAGTCCGCAGGTCCTCGCGTCGGAGAATGGGCGCCTGCTGTATCGCTCCAACGCCAACGAGGCGGCGTTACAGTCCGAGGTGGTGCGTCTCGATCGGAAAGGCACCGTCCTCGGCAAGATCGGCCCGCCCGGCGGTTACGGCGACCTCAACGCGCTCGGCGACGGGGCGCGTCTCTCCGTCACACGCTCGGAGAACGACGTCGGTATCGGCCACCTGTACATCGTCGATCTTGCGCGTGGCACATTCACGCGGCTGAACCCGGGCGTGCCAAACGACTATGGCGCGGCCGTCGCGCCGGACCATCTCGTGGCCTTCACGTACTCGCCTGAAAGCGTGAGCAAGGACATCTACGTGCGTCCCGCGAGCGGCGTCGGCGACCTGCGCGCGCTCGTCAGCACTCCGCACGTGAAGCATCCCAACAGCTGGTCGCCCGATGGCCGGTTTCTGATTTACGACGAGCACGTGCCGGGACACTCGCAGGATCTCATGATGGTGCGCCGGGATGGCGGGACGCCGGTGGCGCTGCTCGCGACCGAAGCGGACGAAACGTTCGCCATGGTCTCACCCGACGGCAAGTGGCTGGCGTACCGGTCGACGGATTCCGGCAAGCCTGAGGTGTACGTGCGCGACTTCGTCCCCGACCGCACGCCCGCCTTCGGTTCCGAAAAGATTCAGATTTCCGTCGCGGGTGGCGACAAACCCCGTTGGCGCGCAGACGGCCGCGAAATCTACTTCATTCAGGGCGAGACCATGATGGCGGTGTCGGTGGAGCCGGCCGGGTCGTCACTCAAGGCCGGCATCCCCGCGAAGCTCTTCGACTCGAAGTACGCCAATTACATCCCGTACGACGTGCTGCGTGACGGCACGTTCGTCGTGAATACCCCGGTCGCGTCCACCACACCTGCGGCGCCGACGACGCTGCGCGTGCTGTTGAACTGGGAGACGTTGATCAAGAAGTAGGGCCCGGATCGATCTATTCTGCCTTCATGCCCTTTCGCGTTCGACCGCGAGCCCGCGGCAGCTGGGCGCTGTCGGCGCGAGCAAAGGCCTGGCGCGCCTCAGCCGCGGTATCCTTACCGGCGGATCCACAATGCCCGCGCCGGCTCCCTCCGGCGCAGGAGGAGCGCCTGATGAAGCCTCTGAGTTCGATCGGTTGTGCGGCCACGCTCTCGGTGCTCGCGGGCGCAGCCGTGTTGATCGGCCAGACCACCACGCCTCCCCCGCCGCCGCCCGCAGGCGCGGCGCAGACCACGGCTCCGGCTGGCGGTCGGGGCGCTCCGCGTCCTCCGTTGACCGAGGCCGACATCGCCGAAATCGCGACGCTCGAGCGGTTTCCGGCGTGGACGCCTGACGCGGGCAATGGGAACTACTTCATCGGACCCGAGTACGCACCGGCGCCTGAATTGACGCCGGTCGACGGCGTCCCCAAGGGCCGCGTGGAGACCTTCACGGTGAATGCCGCCGACAGCCGGTTCTATCCCGACACCGGACTGCGCGGCGCCACACCCACGCGGCAGGTCACCGTTTACATCCCCGCCCAATACGTGCGGGGCACGGCCGCGCCGCTGATCGTGTCGTGCGACGCCTACGGCGCGCGGAACAACCAGCTCCCGACGGTGCTCGACAACATGATCGCCGCCCGCCGCCTGCCGCCGATTGTCGCGGTGATGATCGCCAACGGCGGCGGCGACGGCCCCGGCAGCGAGCGCGGGCTCGAGTACGACACCGTCTCCGGCAAGTATGCGGAGTTCGTCGAGGCGGAGATCCTTCCGCAGGTGGAACGGAACTACGGCGTCACACTGACGAAGGACCCCGACGGCCGCATGACGCTCGGCGGCAGCTCGGGCGGATCGGCGTCGTTCTCGATGGCGTGGTTCCACCCGGAGCTCTATCGACGTGTCCTGATCTACTCGGGCACCTTCACCATTCAGCACCCCGACGCCGACTATCCGCACGGGGCGTGGGAATACCACGAGCGGCTGATTCCGCAGACCCCGGCCAAGCCGCTGCGCATCTGGATGCACGTGTCGCAGAACGACAACGGCGCCGCTTCCGCGTCGTCGGGATACCGAAACTGGGTGATCGCCAACATCCGGATGGCGAACGCGCTCGCGGCGAAGGGCTACCACTACCAGTTCGTCTACGCAAAGAACGTCTGGCACACCGACGGCCAGGTCATCGCGCAGACGTATCCGTCCGCGCTCGAGTGGGTGTGGCGGGGGTACAAGGCGCGTTGAAGGAGCCCATGGCACTCTGTCGTTTGGTCGTCGCCGCCACGATCGTGGCGGTGTGTTGTCTCACTGGATCTGCGCAGTCTCCTTTCACGTTTCGCGTCGTCGCCACCGGGTTGAGCTCGCCGTGGGAAGTGACGTGGGGACCTGACGGGCAGCTGTGGGTGTCGGAGCGCACGGCCCGCCGCGTCGTGCGCATCGATCCGGCAACCGGCGCCATCAAACCTGCGGTCACGATCGCCGAAAGCTACGACCCTGGCATGGCGTGGCACGAAGGGCTGCTGGGTCTCGCCCTTCATCCCGACCTCTTGAAGGGCGCCGGATCCGACTACGTGTACGTGACCTACACCTACGACGCGGATCCGGGGCCGGACATGGCGCGACGCCTGAAGATCCGTCGATTCACGTACGACGCGACTTCCCAATCGCTCACCGCGCCCGTCGACGTGATGGCGAATCTTCCGGCAGGTACCGATCACGCCGGCGGCCGGCTCGTGATCGGTCCGGACCGCAAGCTGTATCTGACCCGCGGCGATCTCGGCGCGAACTGGCTCGACAACTACTGCGTCCCGAACGGCGCGCAACTGCTGCCTACTGCGGAACAGGTCGCTCGGCGCGACTGGTCCACGTACGTCGGCAAGATTCTCCGCATCAATCTCGACGGCACGATTCCCGCCGACAACCCGCCGTTGAACGGCGTGCGCAGCCATGTCTATTCCTACGGCCACCGCAATCCGCAAGGCCTGCAATTTGGTCCGAAGGGTCAGCTCTACTCGTCCGAGCACGGCCCCGACACCGACGACGAGTTGAATCTGATCGAGGCGGGCGGCAATTACGGTTGGCCGTACATTGCCGGATATCGCGACGATCGCGGGTACGTGTATGTCGACTGGTCGCACCCGACCGGTGCGGCCTGCTCGTCGCTGAAGTTCGACCAGTTCAACCCGCCGCCCTCGGTGCCGCGCGTTCGCGAGTCCGACTGGAAGGGCACGTTCACGCCGCCGATGCGATCGTTCTTCACGGTGCCCGAGGGTCACGACATCAAGACGTCCGGCGGCCGGACGATCGCGGCAGGCGGCCTCGAGGTCTACACGTCGCCGGCCATTCCCGGCTGGGCGAACTCGATTCTCCTGCCCGGCCTGACCATGGGCCGCGTGTACCGGATCAAGTTGAGCGCCGACGGCCGCACGGCGACTGGCGAGAATGAAGAGTTGTTCCGGGCGGCCAACCGGTACCGCGATCTCACGGTCTCGCCCGATGGCCGCACGATCTACCTCGCCACCGACAGCGCGGGCTTCGGGCGAACGGTCGATCCCACTGGAGCGAGCGTCAACACGTTTGCTAATCCAGGGGCGATTGTCGCCTTCTCGTACAACGCGCCCACCCGGTCGACGTCCGAACGATCAGGGGACCGGCCGCGATAGCCTGTTGAGCCCTCCGCACCTCCGGCCTGGTTACAAAATCAGCATCCGGCGCGACGACCTTCACTGGTCCCGATCTCGACGATCCAGCGCGTATGAGAACAGCAGCGTGCAGGAGGTTGCGATGACGTCGACATTGCGGGTGAGGGCCACGGCGGTGGCGATGCTGATGACGGCGGGGCTATTGGGCGCACCGGCCACGGGGGTGGCGTCGCCGGTGACAGTGGTCGGGACCTTCAACTCGTTTTCGTCCTGGATCTTCGATCCAGCGATACGGCCGGCCCATGTCAATGGCACGGCCTTGACCTCGACCGGGACGGTCGTGGGTTCCAGCAGCGGGCTGACCTACTACCAGAGCCACACGGTCACCTTCGGGCCGGGCACGACGCACCTGGACTTCGGCTACGACCCGGACCCGCTCGATCCGACCTTCACGTTCATTCAAAACGCGTTCGAGTTCACGGGCCTCTCCGCGGACGTCAGTCTCGGCGATATTTTCGGCCTCGGAAACTTTCAGTTCACGAACGGCCAGTACTTCTTTCAGACCGACATCGGCTTCACCTTGACCACGGTCTCGGCCGATCCGTTGCTGAACGGCCACTCGTTCAGCGGCACGCTGCGGCTCATCAGCAATTCGACGGACGGAAGCAATCCCGAAACCGAGGCGGATTTCTTCTATATCGTCGAGCGCCCCGATCTCGGCAGCTGCCGCGTGTACGATCTGTTCTCGCAGCCGCCGAGCGCGCCCGGCAACGTCGGCACCTGCGGGCTCAACGGGAGGATCGGATCGCTCATCCCGGCGGCTTTCGTCGCGCTCGATGGCGGCGCGTTCGTGGTGCCGTCCACGAATCCCGGCCCGCTCGACCCGGTGCCGTCGGCCGTGCCGGAGCCGGCGACGGTTCTGCTCGTCGGGGCCGGCCTCGCCGGTCTCGCCCGTCGCGCCAGGCGCCGCTGACGCAAGCTGTCGCGCCAGCACGGCTCGACGAGTGAGCGATTGATCGACGGCCCTGCCTGGTTCAGAATAGTGTCGCTCACCAGCACAGAGCTTCGTCCGGGAGGGTCACATGAGACGAGGAGTATTCGTCCTGGTGACGCTGTGTGCTCTTTTGCTGTCCTCGAAGGCATCGGCGACACCCATCGGCGTGCTGCAGCAGCTCAGTCCGGTGTCGAAAACCTACGTACTGGGAGACGGACTGGACTTTCTGCCGTTCGTGTTCTCGGGACTCGGCGATGTGACAGCCGCCATCTTTGCCCTCGATGCGACTATCCCGCCGACACCTCTGCCATCGTCCGCGAGTGGCTGCGATATGAGTGATTTTGCCGGCTTTCCGGTCGGCAGCATTGCGCTGATTCAGCGTGGCACCTGCTCGTTCGTGAGCAAGATCTTGAACGCGGCCGCCGCCGGTGCGGTGGGTGTGTTGATCTTCAACGAGGGACAGCCGGACAGAATGCAACCGTTCGAGGTCTCACTCGGCGCGCTGGTGCCCGTGCCGGCCATGTTCACCTCATTTGCGGTCGGCCTGGAACTGTACAACGCGTGGCTGACGGGGGGCGCGATCGTTCACCTGCAGGTGACGGACAATACGCCGTCCGCACTCGTTCCAGAACCTGCGACGCTGACACTGCTCGCCCTCGGCATTGGCGTCGCGTCAGTCAGGCGACAGTTCGCAGTACGTCGTCCGACCAACTTCCTTGGCGACACGAGCTCAAGTCGATTGCTCTGAGGAACACGAAGGGAGAGCCTATGCCGTCCTCTGTTGACCCGATCCGATTCTCGCGGTGGGCGTCCTCAGTGAAGGCCAAGCGGGCGACCGCGGCCGCGTCCAGACTCGCCACGCGGATTGGCAGCTTCCCGCTGGCTCGCGACCGCGCCAGGCCCGTCGTCGAACGCTCCGGCAAGCGGCTCGACGTCTCCGTCCGTGGCGCTGTCGGACAACACGCCTTCGGTCCGCCGGCGAGAACAATGAACGTGGGACGCCGCGTCCGTGAGATCGACGAACTCGTCGTGCTCTCTGCGTATCGGCCGAGCCACCTCGCGCTCTCGCCTCGGCCGGCGAAACTCTCGCCCAGGCTCGCCCGGCCGTATTTCATTCCGCATCTGAAGCGCCGCAAGGGGCCGTACGGCGATCCGACGTCGATCTTCACCCCCGATACCCGATACACGTTCTCCGACACGTCCTATCCGTGGAGTGCGTGTGGACGTGTCGATACGGCGGCCGGATGGGGCTCGGGCGTCATGGTTGGTCCGCGACACCTATTGACAGCCAGTCACGTCGTGAACTGGGGCGCCGGCAATACGGCGGGTTGGCTCAAGTTCACGCCGTTATTCTTCGACGGCAGTACGCCGTTCGGCATCGCGTGGGCCACGTTGATCTACTGGTGGAACCAGGCGAACCCGGGAGATGGCATCAGCGCCCTCGAGTGTGCGTTCGACTACGTGGTCTGCATCCTCGACACGCCGGTCGGGAACGTGACGGGGTGGATGGGATCTCGGGGCTATGACACGTCGTGGAATGGCGGCGAGTACTGGGGACACGTCGGCTACCCGGGCGACATGGCCGGCGGCCAGCGCCCAGCCTTCCATGGGCCGGGCGTGATGGACAGCACCTTCACGCAGTCGCTCGGCGGCCGCGATTCCTTCGGCATCCGGCATCGCAACGACGTGTGGCCCGGACAGTCGGGCGGCCCGTTTTTCGGCTGGTGGACCGGCGAGGTCGGACCTCACGCGGTCTCGACGCAAAGCGCCCAGAACTGGGGAGGAACAAGCGGTCCTAATACGTGTGGAGGCGGCGACCCGCTTCCTGTCCTGGTGCGGTGGGGCCTGGATCACAATCCCTGAGAGCGTGCATCCAGCCTCTACTTTCAATCGGCCCGCAACACCGTGACCGGATCGACGCGCGATGCGCGTCGACACCGCGGTTTCAGAACTCAGAAGGAGGGGCGGGCTTCAGCCCGCCCTGGAGGGGCCGGCTAGAAGCCGGCCCCTCCCGGAGGCAGAGTTTTGACCCGTCGAATCGCGACCTCAGCGCTGCCCGCGTTGAGCGCGACAGTTCCTGCCGCGTCGGGTTCCTCCATCCTGGCCACGAGCTCCCCTGCCAGGCTCTGTTCCATCAACCAGGCCCCGTGCTTTTTCAGCAGGACGTCGAGGCCCGACCCGGTCACGGACAGCAGAATCCGATCGGAGTAGTCCAACCGTGCGCGTTTGCGCAGGTCCTGGATCGTGCGGTTCAGATCGCGTGCATCCGCCTCGAGACGCAGCTCACCATCGCGTGTCGTGTCGAGCAGGACGACGATGGCCCCGTCCGCTGCCACGGGCGCCTGCGGATCCAGCACGACCTGGCGGTACGAGTATTCGTCAGCCGCCACGATCATGCCTCGACACGTCAGTGTGCCATCACCACCGATCACGTAGTCTCCCGCGGCGACCGCCTGCTGGAGCGTCTTCAGCAGATGCTTCAGGCGCTTGCCGAGCGCTGGAGTATGCAGCCTGATCTCGGTCGTGACGAATTGTCCCGGTTCCGTCAAGGCCGCGACGCGCTTGACGTTGACCTCCTGCTCGAGCAGATCGGCATGACGAGCGATCAGGCGATCGTCGGTGCCCGCGATGTAGAGCACGGGAAGGGGATGTCGGTGCCGGATGCCCAATCGTTCACGCACGCTCCTGGCGAGCGTGACAATCTTTCGTACAGAGCGCATCTCAGTCGCCAGGTCGTTGTCCACCCACTCAGGACACGCCCTCGGCCAATCGGCGAGATGCACCGAGCGTCCTGCTCCCAACGCCTGATATAACGCCTCGGCGACGAACGGCATGAAAGGCGCCAGCAGACGAGCGCTCGCGTCGAGCGACAGATGGAGCGTTTCGTAGCACGCTGTTTTCGCCGGGCTGTCTCCACTGGCCCAGGCCTTGGAGCGAGCGAGCCGCAAGTACCATCCGCTCAGCGTCTCGATGAACGTCTCAATCGCGTCATACGCCGTCCCGAAGTCGTACCGGCTCATCGCCGACTCCAGTGCCTCGCGCAGTCCGTCTGTCTCGTGGAGGAGGTATCGGTCCAGCGCGCTGGCTCCGGTGGTATTTCCGGACGGCTCGAATCGGTCGAGCCGCGCGTACGTCGTGAAGTAGTGGAACGTGTTCCAGAGCGGGATGATGAACCGGCGGGCGGCGTCACGGACACCATCTTCATCGAATCGCACATCCACTCCGCGAACCACCGGGGACGAAAGCAACGCCACTCGAAGCGCGTCCGAGCCGTGCGCCGAAACGACGTCCATCGGGTCCGGATAGTTGCGCAGTCGCTTCGACATTTTGCGGCCATCGCTCCCGAGCACGACGCCATGGCAGACGGCGTGCCGGAAGGCGTGGCTCTGAAACAGTGCGGCCGCGAGCACATGCAGCGTATAGAACCAGCCGCGGGTCTGCGCCACGTACTCAACGATGAAGTCCGCCGGAAACGTCGCTTCGAACTCCGACGTGCGCTCGAACGGATAGTGCAACTGCGCAAACGGCATGGCACCGGACTCGAACCAGCAGTCCAGAACCTCTGGCACACGCGCCATCGTGCCGCCGCAGCGTTCGCACGGCAGCGTGACCGAGTCGACGAACGGACGATGAAGATCGGGCACGGGATGGCCCGCGCGCGATTCAAGGTCGGCCACGCCACCGATGACGACCGTCTCGGCGCAGGACGGACACCGCCACACCGGAATCGGAGCGCCCCAGAACCGGTTCCGGGAAATCGCCCAATCGCGGGCGTTCTCAAGCCACTGCCCGAAGCGACCGTCGCGGACATGCTCGGGTACCCAGTCGATGTCCTGGTTGTGGGCCAGCAGGCGCTCCTTCAGGTCGGTGACACGGACGAACCACGAGCGCACGGCTCGGTACATCAAGGGCTGATCGCAGCGCCAGCAGTGCGGGTAGTCATGCACGTGGTCTGCCCGGTCGAACAACAGGCCGCGCTCGGCCAGGTGGCGGACAATCCGGCCGGGTGCCTCAAACACGGACGCGCCCTCGAACTCCGGGACGTCTGCCGTGAACTTTCCGTCGGCGGTGACGGGCTGCGGCCCGGAAACGCCGGCGGCGCGGCACACCGCTTCGTCGTCTTCGCCGAACGCCGGCGCGAGGTGCACGATGCCCGTGCCGTCGCCGCCGGACACGAACGGCGCAGCGAGCACGCCAAAAGCACCGGGGAGCGAGTCGAAGAAGGGGAACACGGGGACGTAGGCCCGACCGACGAGGTCACGACCCTTGACGACTCGCAGCGGCGACGACAGGTCGCGGATGCGTGCCAGCGCGGACGTGGCAAGCCAGACGCGTTCGCCGCCAGATTCGCACTCTGCGTAATCGAGATCAGGGTTCACCCCGAGCGCCACGTTGGCAGGCAGGGTCCATGGCGTCGTCGTCCAGGCCAGGAAGAACGCCGCCGGGTCGTCGCGGAGGCGGAACTTCACCGTACAGGACAGATCGGTGCGGGGCCGGTAGGCATCGTCGAGCCTGGCCTCGAAGTTCGACAGCGGCGTCTGGCAGCGGCAACAGTAGGGCACGATCTTCTGCCCTTCGTAGACGAGGCCGAGCTCGTGCAATCGGCGGAAGCTCCACAGGACGGAGTCCATGTAGGACCGATCCATCGTCTTGTACGCATTCTCGAAATCGACCCAGCGACCGAGCCTGGTGACGATGCGCTCCCATTCGTTGGCGTACCGCAACACCAACGCGCGGCAGGCTTCGGTGAATCGCTCGAGGCCGACGGCCGCGATCTCGCTGGAGCCCGACAGCCCGAGCTCCTTTTCCACCTCGTATTCGATCGGGAGCCCGTGGCAATCCCAGCCCCAGCGCCTCGGCACCTGGTAGCCGCGCATCGTGAAGTACCGCGGCACGACATCCTTCACGTAGGAGGTCAGGATGTGTCCGTAGTGCGGCAAGCCGGTGGCGAAGGGCGGCCCGTCATCGAACGCGTACAGGGGCGCGTTCGCCCGCTCGGAGATGGACTTCTCGAACGTGGCATCCTTCTGCCATCGCTCGAGAACGGCCTCTTCTACGGCAGGCAGGTTCAGTTCGGTCGGTACCGTCGAATAGCGACTCATGGCGGTCGTCCCTCGCCTTGCGCGCCCGCCGCCAAACCCGGCGAAACTGGCGCGCAAAATGAAAAAGGGCCACCACCCGCAACGGGTGATGGCCCCAAACTCGTCGAGCTGTTCAAGTCCTCGTGGCTACATCACCCGTCTCCGCCGACACGAATGCCGGCGCCAATAATCCCAATCAGCGAAATGCGCCCGGCGAGGGAGAGAGTGAACAACACTGGTAAAAGACTAACACGGCGGAGGGAATCGCGCGAACCGTCTCAGCTCTCGCGTCGTCCGCCCCGCAGTTTTCGATCGATGGCCCAGGCAATCAGACCCATGCACACGCTGAGCACGGTGCGATAGACCCACGTCATCGCTCGCTCCGAACGATATCCACCACGAGCGCCGTCCCCAGCAGGAGGGCGAGGAGTCCCATCGCGGTCGTGACGACGGTCGTTCCATTGGGCGACGCCGCGACGACGGCGGTCGAGACGATGGCGGCACCGGCCGCCAGGCCGAGTCCAAGCCGACGGCCCGTTGTGCGAACGGTCTGTTCGAAATGATCCAGACCCCGGAATTGCACTTGGAACCGGCCACCGGGCATCGCGCGCGCCAGCGATTCCACCGATTCCAGGATCCGGTTGACTCGCGCCTTGCCCTTCTGCAGGGTGTAGAAGATCTGCTGGGGATCGATGAGCCCGCGCAATTGCTGAAGGGCGTTGCGCACCCCGAAGGAGCGCGCCACTTCGAACGGGTTCAGCGTGGGATCGAGCTGCCCCGCGGCGAGCTGCATCTGCGACATGGCTTTGATCGCCAGCGCCAGCTCCGCGGGAACCCGGACGTCGTGCCGGACGGCGACCTCGCTGATTTCCTGAATCAGCGGCCCCAGTTGAATGTCTTTGAGGGACAACGCCCCGTGCTTCTCCACGAGCGACGTCAGGTCGGCGCGAAATGCCTCCAGATCCTGCATCTCCCCTGCGCCTTCGCCGGCGCCGAGCAGCAGCACGACCTCGGCGAGAAAGCGCGTGTCCTTCTGCGCGAACGCGAGGATCAGCAGCAGCATCAGCTCGCGGACGTTCGGCTCCACCTCGCCGACCATCCCCATGTCGAGAAAGTAAATCTTGTCGTTCCACCAACGCAGGTTTCCCGGGTGCGGGTCCGCGTGGTAGAACCCGTCGACGAGCACCTGCTTGTAGTACGACTCGAGCAGCTGCCGCGCCGCCTCCTTGCGTGCCTCACCGGGCGGCGTCTCGTCCAGGCGCACGCCGCCGACCGCCTCCATCACCAGCAGACGCGACGTGGAGATGTCCGTGTACACCTTCGGCACCGCCAGGCGCGGGTATGTCGCCAGTACCTCGGTCATGCGTTTGACGTTGTTCGCCTCGCGTCGATAGTCGAGCTCGCGACGCAATGACTCGGAGAACTGACGAACCAGGAGCGGCACGTCGATGACGCGCCGCGATGCCGGACGAGCCGCCAGCTTGGCCGCCAGCCGCTCCAGCAACCCGAGATCGAGCGCGATGTCCTGCTCCGCCGTCGGGCGTTGAATCTTGACGACGACACGGTCGCCCGATTCGAGCGTGGCGAAATGCACCTGACCGATCGTGCCGGCCGCGATTGGCGTGGGATCGATGGACGCGAAGACGTCCTCCCACGGCACGCCGAGCTCGCGCTCCATCGCCGCCACCACTTCCTGTTCGGTGAGCGGCGTCACCTTCTCCTGCAGCGTCGCCAGCTCCTCGATGATCGTCTGCGGGAGCAGGTCAGGCCGGGTGGACAGCACCTGGCCCATCTTCGCGAAGGTCGGACCCAGCTCCTGAAGCGCGTCGCGAATGCGACGGGCTCGAGCTCGCATGACGGCGTCCGCATCAGCGCCGGATCGATTTCGGAACTCTCGAACCGTCGTCTTGATGAGCACCCGCAGGATCCGGATCGCGCGGCCCAGGAGCCGGCGTTCGAGCGGCGACTGCCGGTCCGGCTCGGCCGCGGCGGCGGGCGCAACCAGGCCCATCAGATGCGCGGTGTTGACGATGATGACGATGCAGCGCGCGTTATGGGAGACGCGATTGGGAATATTCGCGAGCAGAAACTGCTTCCGCCCCGCCATGCCCACGTTCCCCACCACGACGGCGTCGACCTTCTCGTCGTCGATGACCCGGAGGATGGCCTGCGCAGGATCGGCGTCCACCACGACCCTGCCGCGGCCTCGTGACCCGGCCACTTCCTTCGCCAGAATCTGAAGACCGACGTCCAGCCGGGCGGTCTTGGCTTCTTCCAGCGTCTTGTCAGTGGCGGCATCCGTGGGCGGCACGGCCACCTGGAGCACGATCAGCTCGGACGAGTACCGGGTGGCAAGTTCCGCCGCCCAGCGCACGGCGGCATCGGCCGTGGCCGATCGGTCGGTTGCGACAAGAATGCGTCCGAGCGGGTGTCGCTCCTCAGGGCCGGTCTGCACGTCGTCGGCGGTAACCATAACCCAACTGCGCGTTTTGCGCTTCGTGCCAGGCCGCCATCGGTCACGCCGATGAGGACGAAGGCGTTGCCGGGCGCCCGGCGTGCGAACCGTGGACGAGCTCGAGCGCGGCCGTCGTCCCCGCGCGCGTGTGTTAGCCTGTCGGTCTTGTCCCTCTGAGACGCGAGATGCTGAGCGGGGTCGTCGGGCACTACGAGATCCTGTCGACCGTTGGCAGCGGCGGCATGGGCGTGGTCTACAAGGCCTACGATCGCCGCCTGCGCCGGCCCGTCGCCATCAAGGCCATTCAGGAACGCGAGTTGCTCGACGGCAACGCGCGGAACCGGCTGCGCAGCGAAGCGCTCGCGGCGGCCGCGCTCGATCATCCCTTCATCTGCCGCGTCTACGAGTTGCTCGACACCGAGCAGGGCCTGCTCTGCGTCATGGAGTTCGTCGAGGGCGAGACGCTCGACGCCCGGCTCAAGCAGGGACCGTTTGAGATCGCCGAAGCGCTGCGGCTCGGCACCGAGATCGCCGAGGGGCTCGCCAACGCCCACGAACGCGGCATCGTCCACCGCGACATCAAGCCGTCGAATGTGATGCTGACGCCGCACGGGCACGTCAAGCTGCTCGACTTCGGGCTCGCCCATGCGGTCATCACGCCGGAAGGCATCACGCGGACGTCGGCGGAGGTCACCCGGCCGCGCGCGGGCACGCCGGCGTACATGGCGCCCGAACAGCTGCTCGGCGAGCACCTCACGACGCAGACGGATCTGTTCGCGCTCGGCGCGGTGCTGTTCCAGTGCCTGAGCGGCGAGCTGCCCTTCGAGGGCAAATCGGTCGGCGCCTACGAGGAGCACCTGCTGTCGAGTCCGCCCAAGCTCCTCGGGCGCCTGCGTCCCGAGACGCCCGCAGCCATCGTGCGCCTGATCACGCAGTGCCTCGCCAAGCGCGCCGAGGATCGCCCGCGATCGGCGGCCGAGGTCGCCGCCGGGCTCCGGCAGACCGCGGAGAGCCTGATCGGGTCAACGCCGGCGGCCGGCACGCGCGCGTTGTTGTTGAAGGCGCGGCCCCTGTGGCTGCTCCTCGCGACCTCCGTCGTCCTCGTCGTCGCCGTGATTGTCGCGATGCAACGATGGCGGCCGAGCAGCGGACCTCCCGAACGCGTGCTGCGGCCGTTCGTCACGTGGTCCAGCGACGAAGTCGACAGCCGCGGATCGCCCGACGGCCGCTGGATCTCGTTCCTCTCGAATCGCGACGGCGGCGCCGCGTTGTTCGTGCAGGCGATCGACGCCGTGGACGCAAGCAAGGTGACCCTCCCCCGGGGCAGCGTGGTCAGCCACCTCTGGGCGCCGAACGGCCAGGAGTACGCCTGCGCGATGCAACTGCCCGATGGGCTGTTCCTGCAGGTGTTTCCCGCGCCGCTCGGCGGCGCCGCGAAGAAGAGCTTCCGTCTCCAGGCGCGCGTGCCTGGCGTCCGCCTCCTGCGGTGGATCGACAACGCGATCTACCTGGAAACCCGCGACGAGAAAACGGGCCGGCCCGTCCTGGCCCGGATCGACCTCGGCGCCGAGACCATGACGCCGATCAGCAGTGGCTGGACGCTTCCGGCGTCGGTCAAACCGGACGCGGCGTACACCTACTTTGACGTCTCCCCTGACGGACGCCGTGTGGTGTTCGCGCTCGTGACGGGTTCGCAGGAAGACTTGTGGCTCGTGAACGTGGATGGATCGGGCGTGTCGCGACTGACCAACGACGCGCCGTTCGAACGGCGCCCGATCTGGACGGGGCACGGCGAGACCGTGATCTATCAGTCGAATCGCGGCGGCCAGTTCGACCTCTGGGAGGTCCCGATCGCCGGCGGACGGCCGTGGCAGCTCACATCCGATCGCGCCGCCGAGCTGCCCGAGAGCGCGGGCGGCGACGGCGGACTGATCACGTTCCTGCTCTCGACGGAGACCGCGCACCTCTGGCTGCACGATCCGCAGCAGACGAGCCCCATCCCGCTCACCAACGACGCGCTGAGCGATCTGGCGCCGAGCATCTCGCGCGACGGCAAGATCATCGTCTTTCAACGGACGAACTCGAGCTCGCTCGCCGGAAACACCTTGCTGGACTCGCGACTGATGAAAGGCACGCTCGCGGGTCAGACGCTGCGGCTCGAACCCGAGTTTGCCGCTGAGGGCTTCGCGCCGCAGATTTCTCCCGATGGCTCCGAGCTCGCCTATTTGCAGGGTTCGCCGCCGACGCTCCTGATCAAGGATCTCGGCACGAGCCAGGTCGCCGTCGTCTCGAAGGAAGCCGCGCCGCCTGGCTTCTCGTCGTTTCCCAACAGCTGGCTCGGCCAGAACGTCGCCTGGGTGCCGACGACCGGCGACCTCGTGTTCGTCGAGCGATCGCCCCTGTTCAAGATCAGCAGGTACAGTGCGGGGAAGACGCTCGACGCCGCGCCGATCGTCCAGGTCGAACGAGGCTGGCGTGTGCGCGACGTGTTTCCCTCCGCAGACGGTCGCACGCTTGCGTACTTGAAATCAGGGAGCGACGCGCACGAGCTGCATACCGTCGACCTGGGAACCCGCGCCGACCGCCTGCTCGTGCGTCTCGACGGGACGTCAGCGGTATCCTGCCAGGGCTGGACCGCCTCGGATCGATCGATTCTCCTCGTTCGACAGACGGCGCCAACCCCGACCGACGCCGACGCGGTACCGGCGAGCGGGATCGAGATTCTGAACGTCGATCTGACAGGGACCGTCACCCGCCTCGCGACGGTGGACAACGTGCTGCACAGCACGGTCCGCATCGATGCCCGCCGCCAGGTCGGGTATCTCACACGAATTGCCGGCCAGGTGCACAACCTGTACAAGCTCGAGCTCGAGAAGGGCGCGCTCCAGGCAGTCACGAATAACCGCTTCCCCTCGGTCTCCTACACGGGGATCCAGCCGTTGCCGAGCGGCGCGGCCGTCTACTTCTCGACCGAACGCCGAAGAGACATCTACGTCTATGCCCCTCGCATCGCGGCCGCCGGTGGGAAATAGGACGTGAAACGGCTATAGTCTGCTGCCCCATCACACCAAGCCAGGAGACGCCCCTCATGAACATGAAAATGAAGGCTCAGAAAGACGATGCCCTGAACGTCGCGACGATTCATCTGCTCGCGATGCGGATCGAGACGCTCGCCACGGTCAAATACTTCCAGAGCCGCAAGAGCCTGAAAGAGCTGCTGGCGGTCCTCCGCCAGGCGAGCACCCGGCTCGAGCAATTCACGCTCATCGCCGACAAAGAATGCGACCCGATGGAGTGCGAGCCTTGGGTGTGCTGCCGCGGCAACTGTGAGTTCGACTGCTCGCAATCGGACGCCAATCGCGCTGCCACGGCAAAGAAGGGCAGGTCACGGAACTAAGTCGGCTCCTGGCGTGAGCGATCGTCGTGCCAGCCGGTCAGGCGCCGGCGCCTGGATCGGCCGCGCCGGCGAAGGAGACCAGTGGGTCGTCGCGGCCGAGGGCGAAGCCTGACGATCCGCCGGTCCGTCACCTTGCACCACGAAAACCCAGGGAAAACCCCACGCAACCCGTATCGAAGTCGGCGGCACCCACGACGTATCTTCCTTCCGCAAGCCCATTCGATCCTCTGACGGCAAGGAGTTGCGTATGCGGAAGCTGACCGGAACCCTGATGATCGCCTTCGCGCTGGCCGCCACGACGCCCGTGGTCCGCGCCGACGGCGACGACGAAGCGCTCTACTGGAACAATGTCGTGCTGCGGTCGATCCAGACCGCCGCCACCCCTGGCGCGCTTCAGGCGCGACAGGCGGCCATCGTGCACGTCGCGATGTTCGATGCCTTCAACGGGATCGAACGACGGTACACGCAGATTCACGTGACGGATCTGTCGCCACGGCGCGGGGCGTCGCGGCGCGCTGCCATCGTGCAGGCGGCCTATGCGTCGCTCGTCGCGCTCTTTCCATCGCAGATCGACGCGCTGACTGGCGATCGCGAAGCCTCGCTGGCCGCCATCGCCGCTGACGACGCGGTCGAGGACAGCGAGTCGATCGCCCGCGGCCTCGAGTGGGGTCAGCGGGTCGCCGAGGAGATCATCGCCTGGCGCAGCGCGGACGGCTTGAGTACGGCGCCGTCGACGTATTTCGGCAGTCTCACACCCGGCAAGTGGCGCCCGACGCCGCGCCCGCCGTTGATGCCAGGCGGGCCGGAACTGCCCGGACTTCCCGGCGGGTTCCCGACCCTGGCGACGACCACGCCGTTCGTCATCCCGTCGCCGTCGTCCTTCCGGTCGCCGACCCTGCCGCCGGCGCTCACGCTCACGAGCGCGCAGTATGCGGCGGAATTCAACGAGGTGAAACTGGTGGGGGAAGCTGTCACGCTTGCTCGCACGGCTGACCAGACGGTGGCCGCGCGCTTCTGGGCTGGAACGGCGGCGGGGTTCTGGAATCGCGCTGCCGCAGCGGCGTCGCGGGAACGTCACTTGACGTTGTCTGACAACGCGCGACTGTTTGCCCTGCTGAACGTCGCCATCGCAGACGCGGTCATTTCGTGCTGGGATGCCAAGTACTTCTTCGAGTTCTGGCGCCCGATCACGGCGATCCGGCTTGCCGATACGGATGGCAACCCGGCCACGGATCCTCAGCCGACCTGGACGCCGTTGCTGACGACCCCCAACTACCCCGAATACGATTCGGGTCAGCAGAGCAATTCCGGCACTGCGGCGTCCCTGCTGACGGCCTACTTCGGCAGCCAGATGCCGGTTGAAGGCTTCGCGGAGGGGTTCCCGGGCGTGACCCGCAGCTTCGCGAACTTCAGGGCTGCCGCCGACGAGGCATACATGGCAAGAATCTGGTCAGGGATTCACTTCCGGACGGCCATGGAGGACGCGAAGATGCGGGGGCACAGAATCGCCACCTATGTGCTCGCGCATGCAGCGCAGAGAGTGAACGGCAACGGCAAGTAATCGACCGAAACACCGC
>Ga0111539_10002126_pt1 | contig 26492 bp, 16 predicted proteins | sample RhiMethybrSRZTD1_FD_79667 | JGI IMG/M metagenome (GOLD analysis project Ga0111539, IMG submission 79667) | Populus rhizosphere microbial communities from Tennessee, USA - Rhizosphere MetaG P. TD hybrid SRZTD1 (version 2) (version 2) | ecosystem: Host-associated > Plants > Roots > Rhizosphere >...
CGGAAAGAGCGCACTCGTGCGTGCCTTGACGGGTGTCGATCCCGATCGCCTTCCCGAAGAAAAACGTCGCGGTATTACGATCGATCTGGGATTTGCCGATCTCGAGCTTGAAGATCTGCGCATCGGCTTCGTCGACGTTCCCGGCCACGAACGCTTCATCAAAAACATGCTTGCAGGCGCGCACGGTATCGATCTGCTAGCCCTCGTGATTGCCGCAGACGAGAGTGTTATGCCCCAGACGCGTGAGCACTTCGATATCTGTCGTTTGCTCGGCGTCAGCAACGGTCTCGTCGTAATTACCAAGAGGGATCTGGTTGACGAAGAGATGCTGGCCCTGGTTGAAGATGAAGCGAAGGAACTGGTCAACGGATCCTTTCTGGAGAATGCACCGGTGGTTGCTGTGAGTTCGCGCACAGGCGCGGGTCTCGATGATCTGAAATCGCGACTGACCGAAATGGGACGCCGCGTTCCGCCGAGATCTCAGGACTTTACGATGCGTCTGCCAATCGATCGCGCGTTTTCGATGAAAGGATTTGGAACTGTTGTTACCGGCACTTTGATCTCCGGAAAGGTCACCGAAGGCGAAGAGCTGGAATTGTTACCATCGAGAACCGGCGTTCGTGTTCGCGGGTTGCAGGTACACAACAAATCCGTTCACGAAGCACATGCGGGACAGCGTACGGCAGTGAATCTCGCCGGCATTGACACCGCGCAGATCGAACGCGGGATGGTATTGGCTCCGGTGGGACGTTTACGGCCCACACAAATTGTCGACGTCTGGATCGATGTGTTGCCGGGCGCGTCGCGTGCGGTTCGATCGCGTTCACGAGTTCGTTTTCACGTCGGCGCTGCAGAGGTGTTGGGTCGAGTCAGAATTCTGGAAGGATCTCAGATTGCGCCCGGAAGTGGCGGCCTGGCGCAGCTAAGACTCGAAGCGCCGGTCGTGGCAGTACATGGCGATAGATTTATTCTGCGAAGTTACTCGCCGGCCGAAACCATCGCGGGCGGAGTGATCGTCGATCCATTTGCCACAAAACATCGCGGACGCGAGATGGCGCACACGCTCGACCTGCTACGCTCATTGATGCGCGAAGAGCGTGCAGCAAAATTCGAAGCCTTTGTTCAGACTGCAGGCGACAAAGGACTGCGGCTCAACGACGTTGCCGCCTCGACGGGTTGGGCTAACGAAATCCTGGCAACCGTGGCGACTGAAGTTCAAAAAACCGGTTCAGTAATCGAGGTGGGAGGCTTGTTTATTACGCGTTCGAGTCTTGATCGACTAAGTGACGTAGTCGTGGCGGAACTGGAGCGCTATCACAAACGTGAGCCACTTGCGCGTGGTATGTTGCGCGAGACTTTGCGCGAGAAGTTGTTTACGCATTCGGCGCCCGAGTTATTTAACGGCGTGATTGCGCGACTCGAAGCGCAGGGCAAAGTCGTTCCTGAAAAAGACATCGTTCGTTCGAGCAAGCACAGTGTGGGATTATCGGCACAGGAGGCCGAGCTCAGCAAGCGCATCGAACAGGTTTACCTGGCCGCCGGAGTCGAGGCCCCGACCGTTGACGATGCAATGACAAAAGCCAATGTCTCCTCGCCGCAACGGGCCCAGGCACGCAAGATCCTGCAACTATTGATAGACGACCGAACCCTCGTGCGAATTCAGGGTGAGATGTTCATGCACGCCAACGTGGTCCAGGATCTGAAAGCCAAATTAGGCACTTACGCCACGCAGCACGAGCCGGATCGTTTGATCGACGTTCCCACTTTCAAAGATCTCGCCGGAGTCTCGCGCAAATATGCGATCCCCTTGCTGGAGTTCTTCGATCGCGAGCAAGTTACGCGTCGGGCTGGTGATAAACGGCTGATCCTGAAGCCGCGTGACTCCTGAAATTTTTATAGACAGGATTAACAAGATGTAACAAGATTCACACGACGCCCCTCGCCTGGAACGATCGTGAAGGACTATCACGTCAACATTTACTACAGCGAGAAAGATCTGGGTTATGTCGCCGACATACCCGATCTCCAGATCTACTCCAAACCATCAAAGACCGCTGCCGAAGCTCTGGCCGATGTCGAGCAGGCAAAGGCGCAGTGGCTCGCGTCTGCCTCTGACGACCAGCGACCGATCCCTGAGCCCACGTACCAGTCGGATACCTACAACCGCGCCAGAGTAGCTGAGCCGAAACAGCAAACAGAAGCCAAACCACTCAGTGCAGACCAACCGTCGTATGAGAAAGATCTCAGCTACATTAAAAAGCGAATAGCCGCCCATGAATGTATTCTCTTTCTCGGTTCGGCGATACACGTGCCGCCTCCGCCTGAGCTCACGCAGTACAACTATCCGCCTGAGAAAGCGCCACCGGTCGGGAGTCAGCTCTCAAAGATCCTGGCGGAGCAGTGTTCTTATCCCAACGCGGATTGGTGGAACCTGCAAAGAGTTTCTCAATACTACGAAACGGAAACCCGAAGTCGCTTTCGACTGGTTGAAGAGATCACGAATGCGGTTCATCTGAATCGTGACCCGTCTCCGATCCTCCGCATGCTTGCAGACCTCGAGTTTCCGATTGTGATCACGACCAACTACGATCATCTCTACGAAAAAGCGATCGAAACAAAAGCCAAAGCGGAAAATATTGAAACGCCGTATCAGGTAGCCGTCTATAACCCGAATATCACAAACAAGACGGAGACGGTCGATTGCCCTCGCAACCCGGATCCAAAACAACCTTACCTGCTCAAGATCCACGGCGACGTAGACACCCCGGAATCCATCGTCCTTACAGATGAAGACTACATACAGTTTGTACTGCGGATGAGCGACAAGCCGCCTTACCATCCGTTTGGTAACAACGTGCTGGCGCATCTGATGAAGTGGCCCACGCTGTTCGTCGGCTATAGCTTGATGGACTACAACCTGCGTCTGCTTTTCAAAACGCTGCGTTGGAAACTGGATGCTGCACGCATTCCGCCAAACTATTCAGTCGACAAAAAACCCGATGTTCTCATTCGCGACGTTTGGGAGAATCAGCGACGTTACGTGTCGTTCATCGTGCTCAATCTCTGGGACTGCATTCCCAAGCTGCACGCCGATCTCGGAAAGGTATTTAAGCTGTGACGCCGATTGCGCAAGATGCAAAGCCCCTGCCTGAGATTCCGTATCGCGGGATCGAATCGTTTCGCTATATCGATCAGAGAGTATTTTGCTCGCGTGAAGAAGAGACGTGGGACCTGATGCGCAATATCCTGATCAATCGCGGGGTTTTGCTTTACGGCGATTCCGGGTCAGGGAAGTCGTCACTCATCAATGCCGGTCTGATTCCTGAGGCAATCAAAGAGAACTTATATGCTCATCGTCTCCGCGTTCAGCCACGACGCGGGCGCGAGATCAAAGTAGAACGCATTTCCACAGAAACAGACGATGGCCCTCCGTACCTGCCTTCCGATCTCGTCGATCCTGCTTCCACTGACGAGCGCGCGTTGAGTTTTGAAATATCGCTCGACGAATTTTACAAGCAGGTGAATCAACTACGTCTTAAACGCCGGGTTGATGAACCTCGCCCGCTGCTGATCTTCGATCAGTTTGAAGAGTTCATCACACTGTTTGAAGACGCAGGGTCTGCCGTCAGTGCCGTGCCCGCGAAGGACGCTCCCTCAGCAATTCAGGGAAATATTCTGACTGTGTTGACGTCGATCCTTCAGGACGAATCGTTGCCGGTCAAGCTGCTCTTTGTTTTCCGCGAGGAGTATTTGGCGAAGTTGAACATTCTCTTCAAGGCGGCGCCGGAGTTGTTGGACCAGTACGTGAGATTGCTGCCGCCGCGCGTCGAAGAAGCCCAGCAGATCATTGTGGCTCCCTTTGTTGATGAAGAGGTCAAGGATAAGTTTGCGGGAAAAATAAACCACGTCAGGGAGCTCGAACATCTCGCAAAACAGATCGCAACACAGATTCAGCAGCGCAGTGAGAACGGTTTTATCAATCTCACCGAGCTTCAAATCGTCTGCCGTAAATTGTGGGACTCGCGTGATCCGGCGAAGTATTTTGAAAGCAATAACTCCGACATTCAGAAGGTGCTCGAGGGCTACTGGACCGACGCCCTGAAGAAGTTAGGAGACTTGTACGAGCCGTCGATCGCGTTGTTGGGTCACATGATCACTTCCACCAACACGCGGAATATCGTTTCCGAACCTGATCTCCAGACTTTCGAAAAGGAAAACTTTTCCGAGGAGCAGATCAGCAAAGCACTAAATGCGCTGATTGAAAGCAGGCTGGTCCGGCGCGAGCCACGTCACAAGATCTATTTCTACGAAATCGTCAGCGAGTTTCTCGTCCCCTGGATACGCGACCAGAAAGCCGCTCGTCTGGCGCAGATCGAAGCGAACCGGATGGCGGCAGAGACGCGGGAGAGGCTCGAGCGAGTTGAAAAGGAGCGGCGTTACGTTTCCATCTTCGCTATCGTCCTCGGTGTGTTGCTGATTGCAGCCGTCTGGTTGACGTATCTCACGTATCGCTCCAGGCAGGCAGCCGTAGAGGCGCAACAGGCCGCGTTGAAGGCCCAGGGCGAACTACAAAAAGAACGAGATCGTTCGAAACACCTTATCGATCTCTTAAACCAGTTAACAAGCGAGAATTCCCGGGACAGACTGGCGGCGGTAAATGCTTTAAGGAAACTGAATGAAGTACCAAATGAAGATGAAAAACTTCCGCGTGATCTCATTCCGGTGATCCTTGCCGTTGCAGCGAACGACAAAGATAAGGAGGTGTCGTCCGCCGCCGGTTATTTTCTCGCGTTGTTGCGAGAGATCAAGCAGGTTCAGCAGTCGCAGTCAGTCGTCACAAACTCAATCATCGAATCAGCGGAGGAAAAGAATCCCACTCTCATTGAAAGTCAGAAAACCGTCACGTTGCCGCCACGCCTGTATTTTCAGTTGGCAAATGAAAACCAGCGTCAGCGCGCCGATAAGCTTGCGGCCGCATTGCGGAGTCTTGGCTTTACGATTCCTGCGTATGAAATTGTTGGTGACCGTGCACCGCTGCGGAGTGAGTTGCGCTGGTATCAACCTGCCAATGAAGAGGACCTTCCTACCGTTGCTGCCAATCGCGATAAAGCGCTACAAGCGTGCAGGGAAGTGGATGGGCCAAACTGGATTCTCAAGGTAAAAGCTTCGACTTCGGCGCGGCCTAACCACTTCGAGCTATGGTTCGGTGCGGACCGCCCGCCACCTACACCGTCACCCACTCTGACGCCGGCCGTATCGCCGAGTCCAAGTCCGGTAAAGGATGTCGTGCTAAAGCTCTCGTTGATTAATGAACAGGGAAGACCGATTCCGTATCGGGACCTTCAGGTGCAATTGAGAAGCACGGCCGGGGGGCGTCCCATCCCCGGTACCTCGGTGGTATTGAATGCTCCGCCCGGCAGCTACATCCTTAAGGTGGTCGTACCCGGGTATAAGGTGTATTCCGAAAACATCACACTTCAGGGCACGGAGGTCAGCCACCAGGTGAGGCTGGTACGCCAGCCCCTCGGCCACCAATAACCGCTGATCAAACGGATTGATATCGGATCCGCGCTGATTTGGTTCATTTATCCGTTTCATCTGTGGCCAAATATCCAGCTTGCATTCCCTTGTCTCGCGGCGTTAACATGACGACATAATTAGCGCAAAAGAGCGGCTTTTTCCTTAACCTTCATATTAAATTTCCTGGCCGGAGGTTCAAAATGAAAAGCCTGAAAGATATTCTCGCGATAGTGGTTGGCATTGCGGCTGCCATCGGCGCGATCTTTTACTTTTACAAGTTTGTGACCGATGCGAACCCCGCCGGCGGTCATTCTCAAGGATGGATCGCACTCGGGTTGGCAGCAGTAGCGTTTGTTTGCGGTTTGATCTACTTCCTCGGACACGTAAACAAAGAGGAAGAGATTCACATCACGCAATAGCGGCGCTCATGACTTTTCGACAGCGGGCACCTGCTCGTTCCCGCTGTGTAAACTTGCGCCCGTTGCCCGACAGCATCTTGAACGCCGTTTGTGCGCGCAGACGGCGTTTTTGTTAACAAGGATTAGATAACGAAGGAGAATCGCACCGAAAATGTTTCCACTGTTGATAGAGTTCCTGCAGCCGCAACTACGCGCCACGCAGCCAAACTATTTCTTTCCTGTGGTCGTGTTGTTACTGATTGCAGGAGGCGTTGCGTGGTTGATAGCTGCTGTACTCGGTTTTCAAAGGTCCGCGGCTTTCGGATCTTCCGCGCGTTGGTTTACTTACGCAGGCGTCTGCATGGTCATTTATCACCTCCACTTCCTGCTGTTCGGCATATTTGCGGTGCTGGGTATTTCGCAGAATTCTGTCGATCTCTCAATGGCCCTCGGTGTGGGCGCGTTCTTTAACCTGTTTGTGGTTCTCGGAGCGATTTGTGCGATTATTGGCTTTATCAGAATGACGAATCCGAGATAGTTACTGCGTTGATGAATAAGAAACTGCTTGTAGTCGCCGCGCTTTTTGTTGTCGGAAGCGCGGCGGCTCTATTTTTAGTCGCCTCCCCGAACACTGCGGATCACAGTCCACGGGATCAGTTTGTCCGCCAACGAGGCGGACGGTTCCTAATTGGTCAGAAGCCGTTTCGCTTTGTCGGTGCGAACGTCGCGCTTATGTACCGCGACGAGGATCGCGAACGGATGCCGGAAACTCTGCGCTACGCTGCGCAGGCGGGAATCAAAGTCGTCCGTGTTTGGGCGTTCGGCGAAGGAGGACCAAACGACGTCAAGCCGGTGGCCGACTTTGACGACTGGCCACGTAATCATTATTTCCGGCTCGCTCCCGGACAGTGGAATGAAGATTCCTTCGTTTATCTCGACAAAGTGATTGCGGAAGCAGCTAAGAACAACATCTACGTGCAACTGTGCCTCACAAATTGGTGGCGCGACACTGGTGGCGTGACGCAGTACCTCCGCTGGGCCGGAATCAACGACGCTGCCGACGACAGTTTCGAGTTTGGCATCAACAACGAAAAGGCGATCCTCTTTTACACAAATCCGGAAACGCGGCGGCTCTATAAAGAACACGTCGAAAAACTCGCGACACGAAGAAACACGATCACCGGCGTGCTTTATCGTGACGATCCGGCCATCTTCGGTTGGGAGTTGATGAATGAGGCTCAGGTGATCACCGGGCGTTGGGCGGAGAGACGTGCCTGGTTCGTGGAGATGAGTGCGTATTTGAAATCATTGGATCCGAATCACCTGATTTCGCCGGGCGATTGGGGTTACCGTTCAGCGTCTGAACGCCGCGAGTGGTTGGCGGATCACGCGATCCCGACGATCGACTACTGCGATGTGCATATTTATCCACGCCCCGATCACAACAGCTTTGTAGACTCGCCCCGCGCGTTGAAGGAGTTCATCGAGAATCGCGCTGCGGCTGCGTTTTCGGTCGGAAAGCCGCTTGTGTTTGGTGAATTTGGTATGGGCGTCGAGGGCCACAATGGGGCATCCCAACTCGATTGGTTCAGGGCTTTCTTTGAAGGCAATTTGAGAGCTGGAGCAGGTGGCGCGATGTTCTGGATTCTCACTCCCGACGAGCGTAGAGGTTATGGCGTCACTTATTCGACGCCACGAGATAAAGAGTTGCTGAGTGAGATCGCGCGGGCCTCGCAAATGTTTTCATCGTTGCAAAGTGCTGAGCTGCCGGCGCAGTTGCAACAGAGTGAGCGACATTTGATCCCACGACAGTTTGCGTGGTCACGTTCTGAAGGCGATGCGGCGACGTTGCCGCAGATGATCGTCAAAGACGACAAGACGGTTCTTTACCAATTCAAGCCGCAGATGGCGAGTGCCGAACGTTTTGAAAAGATTGGTGAGGGAGTTGGATACGTCTGGGGGTTCGGATCCGGCTTTCTCGAATACACGATTCCCGAGCGCGCAGATCGACGACGAGTCAGCGAGATCGTTGTACGTGCGCACGTACAACCGGTGTTGCCGATCGATGCGCCGCCCGGTTTTGTAAAAACTCGCGTGACTCTCTTTGTTGAAGGCTGGGATGGCGGATCGCGATTGGTTCCCATCGAGCCACAAGGTCAACCGCTCATTCAGGAGTGGCGCTTAACGGGAATGTTTCTGCGCCTCCGTGCAATGCGCGGCCTGCCACTCAAGCTTCGTTTCGCCGTCACCCCCGAATCAGACTGGCTCTACGGCGTGAACATCTCAAACTGGCCCGAAGGCTACGACTCCAAAGACGCGAAGCCGATCGAGGTTGAGCTCAGACATTAGCCACAAAAAGGCACAAAAAGCACACAAGGGATTATTTAGCTTTGGGTCCGACAACAACCACGTCGCCCGGTTGTATAGTGGGTAAAAGCTTCGCTACTTGGCTCATCAATGTGAGGGTGTCGGTTAACCGAGTGCTCCCAGCCCCGAGAATTACGACTGCAATGTCAAAGCTCGTGACATTCTGCTGAAAGCTTAAGTTAGTATCGCCTGTCAATAACACATCAAATTCTTCCTGCGCCTTTTTCAAAAGCAAACCGTTGGAGAGACCTCCCCAATTCATTTGATGGACCGAGGCACAGTCGTGTTCAGACAGGGCACGACTCAGGCGCCAGTCAAGGCATTCGTCAATGAGAATTCGCATGTGAGGACTAAACAGTTTCGAGCATCTTGAGTTTACCGGCCTCGATCACTGCAATGGCCTGCTCGCGCGTTACTGTCGGATAGGCTTCAAGGAAATCCTCGACGGATTCACCTCCCTCCAAACAGTCGATGAGATTTTGTAAGGGAACGCGAGTGCCCACAAAGACAGGTGTGCCTCCCATAATCTCGGGATCAGAGTGCACAATACCTTTGAGATCTTCCGGCTTCATTACGCTGCAATAGTACCACGGGAGGTCGTCTCAGGGGTTAGGTGTGGCGAAGAGTTCGACGATTGACAGCGTGCTTTCGTTGAGTTGGTAGAGGTTGGCTGAGGGGGTGGGGCCGAGTTTGAATTCGGCGGTGGGGACGGTGTACTTCTCGATGGTGGTGGTGAGCATGTCGTTGCTGAAGTAACGGCGGCCGCGGGCGACTATGATGAAGTCGCCGGGGGTGAGTTGTTTGAGGGCGTCGGGGTCGGAGAGTGAGATGCAGATGAGATCGGGGCGATTGTCACGCTCCGCGTAATAGGTCGCTAGTGAGGGGCTCTCGCTCGCAACGCGCGCGCCCGGTCGAGCACGGCGAGCGATTTCGCCGATCACATCGCGCATGCTGGCATCGTAGAATTCATCATGCGGGAAGTAGAACCCGGCCCACTCGGTGCCACCACCAATCGAGTTTGTAAACAAGCGAAAGTGCGGCGCCGCCTGAACTGAATTGATCACTGACGCCACAATAACGATCACGGCGAGACTTGCCGGCACGTAGTGTCTTAGACTATTGGGCCTCTCCATCCAATCAAAGCTCGCTATACCATTCGCAAGCCAGCGACCCACAAACTGAATTCCCAGTGCACTCGTTATCAGCACCGCAGGCAACACCGTCGTGTAGTAGCGTGTGAACTTTCCACCCGGGAACACGAATGCCACGACCCACAACATGAACCAGAACAGAATGAAGTAACGCCCGTCACCAAGCTTTTTTCTAAACAACAACGGCAGCCCGGCAACGAAACCGATCAACGTCAAAAGCGGCAGCTTGACGGCGGTGAACACAAAGTAGAAGTAAACCGGAATACCGTGCAGCCAGGCGTCAAACCGATGCGGGTAAAGCTTGTTCATGAATTCGTAGCCATCATGACCAACGCGCTTGCCGCCGGCGAATAATCCCATCTGTTTCCACGTCTCGGGCAGCAGGATCGTCGGACTGAGCACGAGGAATACGAGGCCCATGATGACGAAGAACGTCAGCAGTCGCTTCTTGCCTAGACGCCAGCGAGTTTCGGGAATGCTCTGAAACATCCAGTAGTAACAGATGCTGATACAGAAGAGGTGTGGTACGTACTTCGAAGCGACCATCGCGCCATATGAAGCAGCGGTGGCCCAGTAGTACTTGTTGGGATTTTGATTCGTGCTTTCGGCGATACGCTGACCCCGCAGCCAAAACACATTCGCCAGCAGGAAGAAGAACAGCAGGAATGAATCTTCCTTAGCAATGCGATTGAAGCCGATGGCGTTCGGATCGAATGTCCATAACGCAGCGGCAATCAACGCGACTTCGACGCCGAATAGCTCAGCGACGATCAGGAAGATCAAAACTGCGGTCAATGCTCCGAAGATGGTGCCGGGCAGTCTCAGGGCTGTTTCAGAGGAGATCTGATTTGCTGGATGCGTATTGTTCCACTTCTCTGCCAGGATAATCGTCGCGGCTTGGCACGCCTTCATGAACATCGGATGCTCGCCGTTTGCGCCTGTGAGACCATGGGCACGATAGTCGGCAACGGCGCTGAGTTTGTTGAGCTCGTCCTCACTTAACCCCTCGGCGCTCAAGCCGTTGACGCGAAATCCGAAGCCCGCGACGACGAGAACTATCAGCGCGGTCAACACCAGAGTCCGGTTGTTGGTTAAGACACCGCGTCCGGCGAAAAGATCGGGTCTCAAACCGGCGGTGATAATGGGTTCAGCTTGTACGGATAGTTCCTGCAAAACGCGAAAGGGTACCGAAGACTTGGGTGACTGTCAAAATTGGGGACAGGATTAACAAGATTTACAGGATTTACGAGATTCTTCAGGAAAATCCTGTTAATCTTGGAAATCCTATTAATCCTGTCCAATGGACCAAAGCCACAAGCACGCTGAACTAGCGCGAAGACTCGGCCTCTTCGATGCCACCATGATCGTGATGGGCGGCATTATCGGTTCGGGGATCTTCATGAACCCTTCAGTGGTCGCGCTGCAGGTTCACACTCCATTCCTGATTCTCGGTGCGTGGGTGCTGGGTGGCCTGTTCGCACTCGCTGCCGGCTTCATCTGGGCTGAATTGGCTGCCCTGCGGCCGGACGTCGGCGGGCAATATGCTTACCTGCGAGAAGCGTTTCATCCGGCGGTCGCGTTTCTTTATGGCTGGGTGCTGTTGCTGGTGGTCCAAACGGGCGGCATGGCTGCGGTGGCTGTTACGTTCGCACGCTATTTTGTCGAATTGACCCATTCGCCGATACCATCGCCTTACCTCGCCGCCATCGTGCTCGCGTTGCTAACAATTATCAATTGTCTGGGCGTCCGAGCTGGCAGCACCGTGCAGAGCATCCTGATGGTGTTGAAGATTCTGGCGATCGCCATGCTCGTTGTGTGTGGATTTCTGTTCGCAGAACGAAGCACGAATCCTTCTGCTTTGTTGGACAGACCAGTCTCACCGGATCTCCTCACGGCATTCGGAGCGGCGCTCGTACCAGTCATTTTTGCTTATGGTGGCTGGCAAACGGCAACTTTCGTCGCCGGCGAGATCAAAGAACCACGAAAGAATCTGCCCCGCGGATTGATATTGGGCGTCGCGGGCGTCGTGCTGCTTTATCTCGCGGCGAACCTCGTCTACATCAGCGTTCTGGGGCCTACGGCTCTCGCCGCGTCCAAAGCCCCAGCTTCTGACGTTATGCGCAGCGCGCTCGGAGACCTCGGTGCGCGCATCATCGCCGCCGGAATCGCAATTTCAACCGTCGGCTTTTTGAGTCAGAGCATGCTCACTGCGCCGCGCGTCTACTTCGCGATGGCAAAAGATGGATTGTTCTTCCAACGGGTTGGGATGGTGCATCCGTGGACGCGAGCGCCGATCGTGGCTATCGCACTCCAGGGATTGCTCGCGATCGTGATCGCGTTACTCGGAACATACGATCGCATCCTCAACTACGTCGTCTCCGTCGACGTGATCTTCTTCGGATTGACCGCCTGCTGTATCTTCGTCTTTCGCAAACGTGAAAACGCGGGAGCAAACAGAGTTCCAGGCCATCCGTTTACGACGATCATGTTTATTGCAGTCTGTTGGCTCGTGGCGATTAATACGGTCTTTCATTTTCCGCAAAACACTTTGATAGGAATCGCAATCCTGATCGCAGGCATTCCCGCATACTGGTTTTGGCAACAGAGGAACAGCAGATGACAGCCGCGCGCGAGGTTATGACATCGTCGTACATGAACTGGGCCAAGACAAGCTCGGTCGCAAAATACAATCTGGCGACCAGCGGCCTCGGCAATCTGAAACTGCGCGAACTGCGAGTTTCGCTCGACGATCTCGAGATTACGAACGGCGGTTACGGTTACCAGCCACTGGTCGAGTCGATTGCAAAGCGGTATCGAGTCGCGGCGGAAGAAGTCGTGACCGCGGCCGGGACAACCTTTGCGAATCACCTCGCGATGGCGGCTTTAATCAAGCCCGGCGACGAAGTGTTGTTCGAACATCCGGCTTACGAACCGATGCTCGCGCTCACTTATTACCTGGGGGCGAAAGTGAAACGCTTTTCGCGCCGTTTTGAAAACGGCTTTGGCATCGCGTTGGACGAACTCGAGTCGCTGATCACTCCAAACACGCGACTGATCGTTATCACCAATCTTCACAACCCGAGTGGTGTGCTAATCGCCGACAGCGAAATCAAACAGATCGGTGAGCTCGCGCGTCGAGCCGGCGCGCGCGTGTTGATCGACGAAGTCTACATGGAAACCTTATTCGAAGAATCACCGCGCACGAGTTTCCATCTAGGAAGCGAATTTGTTGTAACCAGCAGTTTGACGAAAGCGTTTGGACTAAGCGGACTCCGATGCGGTTGGATACTGGCTGAACCCGATCTCGCAAAACGCATGTGGCTGCTCAACGATCTGTTTGCATCAACTCCGGTACATTCGGGCGAGCGACTGAGCGTCGTCGCGATGCAACAGCTCGAAGAAATCGGCACGCGCGCGAAGCAGTTATTCGATCGAAATCGTCAGTTAATCAACGCGTTTCTCGATACGCGGGAGGATTTGGAAGTCGTCAGACCTCAGTTTGGGACGGTGATGTTTCCGCGTGTGCGTCGTGGAAGTTCGGAAGAGCTTTGCCGTGTGTTGCGCGAGAAATATGAGACTACTGTCGTGCCCGGAAGATTTTTCGAGATGCCGGCGCACTTTCGGATCGGGATCGCGGGCGAGACGTCTACGCTTGAAGAGGGACTCGCGCGGTTAGGGAAGGCACTGGAGGAAATTTAGCCGCGGATGAACGCTGATTGGATACGGATCGGTTAGTTACTCTTCTTGATGTCTTGTACGAAGAGCCAATCGCGGACTTGTTCTGCGGCTTCGATGCCGACGGCCTCCGTGGTGATCTTGACTGGGGTTCCGGTGGGCCAGTTGTCCTTCTTCAACATAGGGCCACCCACAGCTTTGTAGTAAACCTTTCCTTCAAACTTCTTCTGACCGGTTTTGGGTTCGAATATGTAGACATGAACCTCAAGATCCGGTGAGTTCAGGATCAGAGTTCCGTTCTGAAACTCGTCGACGTCAAACTGCAGCACGACAACTACGGAATCAGTTTCGCTTTTGGCGCGTTTCACGGCGCGATCGCGTTTGAGGTCCCCCAGCGAGGTATAGCTGACGTTCTTGAATTCGCCAAGGTGTTTAAGGAAGTCTCCAAAGATTGCGTCTTCACTGAGCAGGTGTTTGGATGAGGGCTCGCGTCCGACGAGCAGGGAAACCCGCTGCTTCAAAGTCCTGGCATTGTTTTTCGAAGCTTCGGAATCGGATTTGGGCAAGCTGACGGGCGTCTCAGCAGGCTTTGGAGCGCGCCTGCCTGACTGTGCCATGGCCGGCGTCGAGAGCAACAGCAGCAGGCCCGAGGCCGCAAAAAGGCCTTTTCTATGGTGTTTTCGCTGAAAGCTGGGGAGCATTTTCATGCGATTTTCTCCAGCGGTGTGACCTTAGAAGCGGGGTTAGTCTACAGGGTTGCAACAGAGCTGTCTAAGATCCGGCTTGGTTGGCGGGACCAGGTAAACCTGAACCGCCGCGCCCTTCCGCAGTTCCTCTGCGTATGCCGCAAACTGCTTTCGTTCTTCTTCCGCCTGTAGCACCTGCATGATCCGCAACTTGTTCTCAGAGAAATTGCCGTTGAAGTTTGCCTTTTGTTTCTCGTAAAAGGCGCGCGCCTGGTCTTCGTTGACAATATGCATTTTGGTTTTGACGTTAAGATTGAGCAGCGCCTCCGGCGACGTTCCGAGTCGCTTGGCCTCCTGACCAAGCAACAAATCGTTGATTCTGATATCCACGTCGCGTTTGCGAAGCTCGTAGACCTTTTCCTGGACCATGAAGATCAACGGGAGCAGGCTTTCCTCGACATCCTTTGAAGTGATGTTCACGCCATTTACGGTGGCGAAAACGCGCTCCAGGTCCTCTTCGTTTGCCGGCGGAGTGACGGGCAAGTTCGACCCAGTGATTCGTGCTCCCGCTCGCAACGCATACAGAAACTGATAAGCAACCGCATTCTCTCGGTCAGTTCTTAACTGCGCGAGAATGTCTTTCTTTACGCTACCAAAACTCCTTTGTCCGAAGCTCTTCTTGTTCTGTTCGTAAAATGCACGGGCGTCTTCTTCTGTAGGTGGAATTACTCTGGCTTTGACTTCGAGCAGGACAATCGTAGCGGTGGCAAGACCTCGCCTCTTTGCTTCTGCGTCGAGCACCAACTGGCTGATCTGACGATCCACTTCCTGCGCACGTGTAGTGATCACGGTCTCCTGGAGGAGACTGACCTGAGTTCTGGTGTCGATACTTAAATCATCTCTCGTGATCTTGACGCCGTTGACCACGGCGAGGACCTTGAGCTCGGGTTTTTGTTCACAACCGCAGTTTGGGGTCTGGGAGAAGGCGGATGAAGCAAGAAGAATAATTAGCCACAGATTTAGACGGATTTTCAACACGGATTACTTGCTTAATAATTTGATTGCATCGCGGGCGTAGTAAGTCAGGATGATGTCAGCGCCGGCGCGTTTGATGCTGGTGAGTGTTTCCATCATCACGCGTTCTTCGTCGATCCAACCTTTCTGAGCGGCCGCTTTGATCAGCGCATACTCGCCGGACACGTGATATGCCGCGAGGGGAACGTCGAAGCGCTCGCGCACCATACTCAACACGTCAAGATAGACCGTCGCGGGCTTAACCATCAGGATGTCGGCGCCTTCGGAGTAATCGAGTTCAGCTTCGCGCATGGCTTCGCGAGCGTTCGGCGGATCCATCTGGTATGCGCGACGATCGCCAAACTCCGGCGTACTCTGCGCGGCTTCTCGGAATGGTCCGTAAAAACCGGAAGCGTACTTCACCGCATAAGCCATAATGGCCGTGTTTTCGAATCCCTCACGATCGAGTATTTCGCGAATGGCGCCAACCTGACCGTCCATCATCGCCGAGGGCGCAACAATGTCAGCTCCGGCCGCTGCCTGGCTCAACGCTGTTTGGGCCAACAACTCCAGCGACTCATCGTTAATGACTTCGCCGTCGCGCACAACGCCGCAATGACCGTGCGACGTGTATTCGCAGAGACATGTGTCGGCCATGATGATCATCTGAGGTGATGACTGCCGAACGGCGCGAATCGCACGTTGCACAATTCCGTCTTCGGCGTACGCGCCCGAGGCGACCGCGTCTTTTGTCTCCGGCAGTCCGAAGAGGATGACGCTGCGCACCCCCGCGTCGTAAGCCGCCGAGACCTCTTTCGTTGTCTCGTCAATCGAGAGGTTATAGACGCCTGGCATTGACGAGATTTCACGGCGCACGCCTGTTCCCGGACAAACGAATAACGGCAGTACGAAATTCTCCGGCGCGAGGCGAGTCTCGCGTACGAGTGAACGAATTGCGTCTGTCTTGCGAAGTCGACGAGGACGATGAATCATTTCAGCTCTCATATGTAACTACCAGCGATGATATGCGGGATGGCCGGGTTTAACTGCGACGAAAGTGCCGCGGCAAGTTGCGCAAACTTTCTCATGCGCGATTAGTTTGCCTTCGATGATGGCGCGATCGCCAGTCGATTCGACGACGCGCGCTACGAGTCTCAATGGTTGATCAGTCGGTGTCGGGCGCAACAGCTTGATCGTGTATTCAGCGGTGACTGTACACGGCGGTTTGTCGGCGCCGCTCTTCTGCATCAGGTGCCACGCTGCCGCCCAGTTGCAATGACAGTCGAGGAGCGTGCCGATGATGCCGCCGTTCAACATGCCGTTATAGGCTTCGTATTCCGCAGCGGGTTGCCACTCCGCGACGACCTCGTCACCCTCGGGGAAACTGCGGACATGCAGACCTTTCGGATTGGCCGGTCCACAGCCAAAGCAGGCGAGATTTGGAGCGAAGGTTTCCTGAATGCTCTGCATTTAATTTAACGAATTGGGCGTTGTTGTAGGGGCGGCACTCCGTGGCCGCCCCTTTTTCGACGCTCATGTTTAGAGGTCGAATTCCGAACAAGGGGCGGCCACGGAGTGCCGCCCCTACAACAACGCCCAAAACAGGTTCAAGATCTCGAGTCGCGCAGTTGCTGCCGGAGCTTAAACCGCTGAATCTTGCCCGTCGCCGTGTACGGCAAATGATCTACGAACAGGTATCTGCGGGGCTGTTTGAAGCGCGGCAGTGTTTGTGCCGCCAGCTTTCGCAGCTCGTGCTCGAGTCGATCCGAATCGGATTCTAACTCCTGTTTCACAACAAACGCACACGCGCACGGCAGCCGATCGGAGTCAAAATCTTCTACTACTGCCGCGCGAGCCACGCCATCGTGGCGCAACAGCGCGCCCTCCACCTCAACCGGCGAAACCCACTGCCCGCTCGATTTGAAGCAATCGTCACTGCGGCCCATGTGATACCAGTAACCCTCTTTGTCGTGACGATAGAGATCGCCGGTTCGCACCCAGCCATCGACAAATGTCTTTGCCGTGACTTCCGGTTTTTCCCAGTAACCCAGCGCGGCACTGTCGCCTTTAATCCACAGGTTACCTTCGTTGTCGCCGGACACAGGGTCGCCCTTTTCATCAAGCAGCCGTGCTTCGTAATCATCGAGCAGGCGTCCACTGCTGCCGTATCGCACGTCGTTCTCATGGTTCGACATGAACATGTGAAGCATCTCGGTCGAGCCGATGCCATCGAGCACCTGAACGCCAAACTCCCTCTCCCATTCTTCGCCGAGATGGGCCGGAAGCGCTTCGCCGGCAGCGATGCACAGCCGCAGACTCGAACAGTCGAGCCGGTTGCCGCGGCGATGATGTTCGAGCAGGAGGTTGTAGATGACGGGAACGCCAAAGAAAATCGTCGGACGATGCTCAGTGAACACTCGTGCAATCACGTCCGGCGACGGCTTTTCGCGCAAGAGGATTGTTATTGCTCCGTTCAAAAGCGGAAACGAAAAGCTGTTGCCGAGGCCGTAAGCGAACGGCAATCGCGATGATGAGAACAGTCGATCTTGAGTGGTCAACCGCAACACTTCATGACAATAGGTTTCCTTCGTATAGAAGATATGGGCCTGACTGTGAACGGCGCCTTTGGGCTCGCCAGTGCTGCCGGACGTGTATAGGATGAACGTTGGCTGGCTGTCCGCCGGTTCGGGAAAGTGCACTTCTTCGTCCGCAGGTTGCTGCTCCATCAGGCCGTCAAGAGACTGGGCGCTAACGACGTTTTTCAGCAACCGCAGCTTTTCTGGCGCATGTGTCAGCAAGTCACTGCGTATGTCCGCCTCCATGAAGGCCAAACTGGCCCCCGAATTGTGAAGGATCGAACACTGCTCCTCGGCACGTAGTGCCATGTTGATGGGAACGGCGATTGCCCCAAGCGAACACGTGGCTATGAACGCTTCAACAAACTCAGGCGAATCATTCAACAGCAGGGCGACGCGGTCGCCGGGCTCGACGCCAAACGAACGAATTACCCGCGCCATCTTGAGCGTCTGCGCGCGCAGTTCGCCGTAAGTGATCTTCCGCCGGCCAAAAAAAATGGCCGGCGACGACGGATCGTGCGTGAAGATCGCGTTGAAAAGGTTCATTGGGTTCCAAGTGATTATATCTTGTTAATCCTGCAAATCATGTCAATCCTTTGAAACTGACTTCGACGTCAGTTTGGCGGAGGAATTATGGACACACTGTTCATACTGTTCATCTTTCTGGCAATCATCACTGTAGTCGGTCACGTCATCTGGTTGGGTATTGCGGCTATATTTCGTTGGGCCTTCGTCGACGAAAGGTCTCGCCGCATCGAGGTAGTGCCGCGCTTCGATCCTGCCATCTCAAAACTCAACGATCTCAAGACAACTGAACGACAGATCGTCCAGTTTTATCAGGATGGAAAACTGAACGATCAAACGTACGAATCGGTGATGAGTCAGATTCGTGCGGAACGAACGCGACTCGTTAATCCGAATCCGACCAAAGCTCCCGCGCCGCCTCCCAAGCCGTCTCCCGTTCCGGCTCCCATTAAAACGACGCCTGCCGTCGTTTCCGTCATTACTCCGGCAAACGATGAGGAAGTTGTTGTTATTAAACCCGTGCCGTCGTTCAAGAGTGACAATGAACCGCCGCGCGTCGAAGCGCCACCCGCGCCGCCCCGACAGCCACGCAGATCTTTCTCGGAAGTGCTCAACTCCTTCATGGAAGAGAGCAACATTCGCTGGGGCGAGATCATCGGTGGCCTCCTGATCATCGGTTGTTCGACCGCGCTGGTTGTCAGTCTCTGGGCACAGATCTCACAAATCCCCGTGCTCAAGTTCTTAATCTTTACGACCGTCAGCGCAATTCTCTTTGGCATCGGTCTATATACCGAACATCGTTGGAAACTCCCGACAACCAGCCGCGGTATTCTGACGATTGCCACCCTGCTCGTGCCGCTGAACTTTCTCGCCATTGCTGCTGTTTCGGCGAGCAACACGTCGGGAAGTTTGGTTATCGCCAGCGAACTGGTGGCGCCTGCGATATTTCTCTGCCTGGTCTATTTCGCGGGCCGCATCATCACGCCCGGCTGCGCTCACATCCTGTCGGCAGGAGTGCTTGGATCGTCTGTCGGACAATTACTCGTGCGGCATTTTGCGTCGTTCGACGCTTCACCGTGGCTGCTGATCTTTCTGGGCGCCTTTCCGGTGCTGTGTTACGTGGTGACAGTCGGACTCGCCTTGCGCGTCGTTCTTCACGATCACGAGATTGACGAAAGCGAGACCACCACAGTTTTCACAACGCTGGGCACAATGAGCTTTGCGGCGCTCTTGCCGTTTGGTCTGTTGCTATACAAGTCAGGACCAATCGGTATGTCGATGATGTACCTTTCTCCACTCGTGACGTTGTGGGGCCTGCCGATGCTGGCCACGGGAACGATCCTTTGGCGAAAGATTTCCAACCGCGAACTCGTTGCATCGAGAACAACCGGTACGGCGCTCGGAATTCTGGGCTTGATGATTGTCCTGGCGGGCATGGTCCTCGCGTGGCCCAATCCCGCGAGTATCGTTCCGGCAGCACTGCTTAACTTTGCGGTCTTCACCGCACTCGCCGTGGCGCTGCGGCTGTCTGTTGGTCATCTGATCGCAGCGATCTGTTTCGCGCTAGCATTTCTGGTAACCGGACACGTGATGGCGGGGAACATCACGTGGGAAAACCTCCGCGTGATGTCGCTACTCGCCGTGAGTCTTTCCGTCACGAGCGGGCAACTGCTCATCGGCGCAGTGGCGCTGTTTATCGTCGCTTCAGAATGGTTGTCGCAGCGGCAAAGAGCGGGCGAAAGCGTTTATTACCTTGTGGCGGCGTGTTTAACTGCGATAGTGAGTCTCACGCTGGCGACTGGTTATGGCATCGAGGCTTTCGAAACATATTCACTTTGGATCGTTTACGGGCTCTACGCTCTCGGCGCTTTCTGGATTGCCTGGCGACGGCAGCTTGCATCGTTTACGTGGGTCGGTGCCGCCCTGCTGCTGTTCTCACTCGCTCATAACTTCTCGCAAACCGGATTTGCTTTCCCGTGGCAGACAGCGCTCTTTGCACATGCGACGATCTGCGCCGTTGCCGCAATCGCCAGCTCGCGTTACGACCGCGGCAAGGTTCTCTCGAAACCACTCAACTATGCGGCGCTGATTTCGATCGTGGTCGGTGTGGTTTGTCTGTTCCAGGCGAACACGTGGGAAGTCACGTGGATGCAGGCGCAGCGGGTTTTCTGGATAGCAGGAATCTTTCTTCTGCTGCACTGGCTCAATCGCCGGCTCGTCATCCACAATGCATTTCAGATCTCATTGATTTGCGCGCTCGTGTTGACGGTCAAAGCCGCTCTACAAGGGTTCGAATGGTACTCCTACCTGCCGCATGCTTTTCTGCGTCCAGCAGCTCTACAAATCCAGGGAACGGTTCTCGCGCTGTTCTGTTTGACGTGGATCTTTTTGCGGTTACTTGTGCGACGTTTATCGAGCGCCTCTTTGGAGGGCGGCGGCCAGGCGCCGCTTTGGTCTCGGTCGGACGCTAACGATAACAAAGCGGCGCCAGGCCGCCGCACTCCAAGGAGGCACGCAATTGAAAGTGCGTCGCTTCTCCTTGGCAGCAGATTCGCGGTCGACAGGTTTCTCATTTGGCTGCTCATCCCAGCGTTTCTGCTGCTTGCGATTTATGGTTCGCTTTCGGGTATTACACGCGAACTAGTGGCACTCGGAACGGAGTACGGTGGCTACAACATCGCCGGATTTCCGCACCAGGAAGCGCTTGGGCTGGGTACGTGGATCGTGCTTGGGTTACTGATCCTCGCGATGGCGTTGACTTACCGGGAACGCCGCCGCGGCGCATTTCTGCTCGGAGCACTGGCAACGCTTTCGGGAATCATTCCGCTGTTAGCCGGACGATTTGAATACCAGGTGGCAACTGCGACTGCGTGGCGCTGGCTCGCCGCCGTGTTTCTGCTCGGTGGTTCGCTGCTGATCTGGTACCGGCGCACGGGCGAAAGCGAGGCTTTTATAAGCCAGGCTCGAAAAGTGTTATTCGCACTCACGGTCGTACCGCTTATCTTGCTGACAACAATCCCGGCGTTGCTCGCGATTCACGGCTCGCCGGTCCAGACTCCGATGAGCGGTGTCTTTGCTTTCCTCGACAACGATTTTTCTTATGGTGTGCCGCTCGTGTTGCTTGCGCTGGTGCTGATTGGATACGCACTGCGGGAGCGCATGCCTGAGTTCGCACACTATGCTGGTGCCTGCTTCAATGCGACAGTAACGCTTGCATTCCTGCTGGCAGTCGTTTCGGTGCACGGCGCGATGGACCGCACGGTCATTGTGCGTCTCGTGCAGCTCAACGCAATTACCTTTGCAGTTTATTTGTTGCCGTGGTTAGCCACGCGCAGTCGTTGGCAATCAAAACTCAGCGACGCGGATCAGCGATTTGCTGACTTCCTGTTGAAGTTTCAACTGTTGATTGCTGTCGCGCTAAATGCCCTGCTGCTGGTGTGGGGCCTGACCCCCGTAGTGCTGGTGCCTGAGGAGATAGGACCGGGCACCTTGGCAATCGGAAGCTCGCTTGGCTGGTTGAGTCTGGCTACCGTAGTTATCGCAGCAACCTGGGTGAGTTTAAGCCGATTAATAAGACTCTCGGTTTCGAGTTTCGCTGCTTTGCTGGTCAGCTCGGCCTCTCTGATGGCTATCCGTATGTCGAGCTTCGGTGCCGACGCAGGACTACATACATTTACCGCCGGCATACTGTTCACGGCGTGGTTGTTGTTTGCCGTGGCAGAGTTGACCGCGGAAAACAGTAAGTCACTGCCGTTCCCGATCAACCTGACCGGGTACCTATTTGATTTCGGGAGCAAGTGGCAATCGACCTCGAGGGCTTTGGCTACGGCGGCAGGTGTTGTCGTAGTCGCTCTGAGTTTCCGTTCTCTGACTAACGCAGACGCCGGCGCGTGGTGGGCCATTGGACCGTTACTGGCGATCACCTTGCTTGCAGCCGTATTCAGTTGGCGCACAAGGGTTCGCTCCTACATCTTCGCGGCAGGCGTGCTGTTCTATGTTTCCGTTTCGCTGTGGTGGATCCTCGTTGAGCAGACCAACCTTGAATTAGGCGACTTCGTGGTGTTCAACCTAATCGCGAATTCGCTTGCCGGCCTGATTTGGCTTTGCCTTGATCTGCGCGCGAGGAAAAGCGAAGACTCGATTGGAAATTACTTCTCTTTCCACAACTTCGCCGCGGTGTTTTTGCTGAGCGTGTTAACGCTTCTGATTACGCTTAATTTCTTCCATCCATCATGGTTGTTCCCAAGACCTGAATGGACGACGCTCGCATTCATTTCCCTCGCGACACTTATGATGGCGTGTCTGTTGGACCGCTATGCGAAATACGCAGTCGCGGGACTTTACATGCTCGGTCTAATCGCGTGCGCTTTCGCGTTGCAGCAACTGGATCTCAGTTCAACGCGATTCGCATGGTCCGCGGCGATTATTCTGTCCGCGTACAGCCTGTGCGCGGCGCTTGTCTGGCATTGGCGTCGACCACTCATTGACTTCGCCACCCGGCATCACGTGCCTGAACGCATGAAAGCCGGCGCCACTCAACTGCGCTGGCTCAGCGCCGTTACTGGTGTTGTCTTAGTAACAATCGGCGTCCTGACCTATTGGATAAACCTCAACTTCGTTGACTTTGGCCTGCGCATCACGGCGGCGCTCGCATTCCTGGCGCAATTTCTGACGGTTGGTTTGTTAACTGAAGGTGCCGAGGCGAAAGACTCCCGACGCGCAGCAATCGTCGTCGCGGTGATAGGCGCGATCTTCATTGGCTGGTCATGGCTGACGCCGGGCGTTAATAGCACGTGGCTGAACCGCAGCGTGATCCTGATGGTTGTGGTATTTGCCCTGACGGCTCTCTACGGTTTGGTTCTCGATAAACTGAGCGCGCGCTATTCTGAATGGACCAGTGCGGCACGCGCGTGCGTACCCGCGGTGCTCGGCGCCGGAGTCGTGGCGTTGTTCTTCTGTTTGGGTACGGAGGTGCGCTATCAACTCGATTTTGGCGCCGTCCTCATTCATCCGTTGGCACTGATCACGATTGCTATGACTCTCATAGCGGCAGTTGTTATCTCCGTGCTCTTCGCCATATCACCGAACCACGATCCGTTGAGTCTCTCCGAGCGTGGACGCATGCGATATGTCTACGCCGGCGAAATCATGCTGGCGCTACTGTTTTTGCATATTCGTCTGACGATGCCGTGGTTGTTCACCGGGTTTATTGAACGCTATTGGCCGTTGGTGGTGATGTCGATCGCATACTTTGGTGTCGTTACAAGCGAAGCACTGCGACGAAGGAAGGTGCTCGTCCTCTCACAACCACTCGAACGCACTGGTGCCTTTATTCCGTTGTTGCCGGTGCTGGGCTTCTGGATTGTCTCGTCAGAAGTTGATTTTTCAATGCTACTGTTCATCGTGGGCGGGCTTTATGGTTTGTTGTCGATACTGCGCCGCTCGTTCGGGTTTGGAATAGTAGCAGGACTCGCCGGCAACGCAGGGCTCTGGTATGCGTTTCAACGCACGGAGGATTATCAGTTTCTACAGCATCCGCAGTTGTGGTTGGTTCCGGTTGCGCTCTCGGTCCTGATCGCCGCTTACCTGAATGAAGAGAAGCTGGCCGAAGATCAGATGACGGGCATCAGGTATCTTTCGCTGGTCACGATCTATGTTTCGTCAACGGCTGACATCTTTATCAACGGCGTCGCAAATTCGCCGTGGTTGCCGTTGATTCTCGGATCGTTCTCACTGGCAGGCGTGTTTGCTGGAATTCTGTTCCGTATTCGCGGTCTGCTATTCCTGGGCTCGATGTTTCTCTTGTTATCGATCGTCACGATGATCTGGTACGCGTCCGCGAACTTCGGTTGGACGTGGTTGTGGTACGTGGCTGGAATCGTCACCGGCGCCACGATCATCTTCATGTTTGCGGTCTTCGAGAAGAAACGCAGCGAGGTGTTGCGCGTGGTCGACGGCCTCAAAGAATGGGATCGTTAGGGAGCAGAGACGAGCAGGAGCAGGGTGCAGGAGCAGGAAAAACCGACACCCTGTTCCTGTACCCTGCTCCTGCTTTCTGCTGCTTCACCTGTCGTCCAATTTGCGACCCGCGTTGAGGTTGTCCCAGTTCATGATCGCGTTGAAGATCAGGAAATAGCTGCCCTTCGTTTGCCCGCGCCAGAAGGGATTGGTTGAAAAGAGCACCACGTGGCCGTTGCCGGAGGGCACGTCAATGATCGCAGCGCGCTGCGCGATCTCGTCGCCACCATCCAGCAATCCGGATACAAACAGATCGCGACTGTCTGCATAACGCAGCACTACGCGTGGACGCTGGTTGGGTGGAATCAGCCCGATCGCATTCCGAAGCTGTTCGTCCGTTACCTTTGGCGCTTCCCATGGTTCGACACGCGGCGGCGGCTCAGGTATTTCTGCCGGCGGGCGTCCTTGTGGCACGTCCGGATCGTCGGGTGTGCCTCGACCCGTGGCTCGTGGTGCTGGACGCCCACCACGTCCCCCAACCCCGTTGTTGATGTTGAAGATTGGACCATTGGAGCAATACATCGCGAGCGAATCGCCGTAGCCATAAGCCAGCGGACTCGCGGCATCGACCATCTTAATTCGCAGTATCACTCCAACTGCCCGCAGACGTTGTGAGCGACTAACATTAACACCCGCGGTGAAGCCATAATTCACCGCGAAGTCGGACGTGTCGTCGACCGTGATGAACAACCCGCCGTCCTTCACAAACTTCTGCAGGTTCTGCAAACCGTTCCAACCAAGTCCCGGCCGCATGTCGTCAGTCTCGTCAATACCGCCGAGATTTGGCGTGATCTGAGTCTTCTTCCACGGAAGCGGATTCCCGTACATCGGCACGCCGTTGATGATCTGCTGTGCACCACGACCCACGGGCGCAAACAGAATCACGTCGTACTTGTTCTTGAGATTCGGCTCGCGCGATACGTCCTGCGTGCTGATGTAAGCAAACGGCACCTGCAACTGATCGAGTCCGACGCGATACCAGCCTTCATCCTGTGTGCTTAGCCACGTGTGCATCATCGCGATTCGCGCGGCTCTGACCGGATGCGTCTTCACTGACGGCGCATCCGCCACCGCATAAACCTGGATGCCGAGCTCGTTTGCGACTCGTCGTAACTCGTCACCGTTGCCTTTGCGAATGATGAATGAGCCACGATTGAACTTGCGTCCGGTGGCCTCGAAAGGCTCTTCGGCCGCATCCATCTCAACGTCCTTCAGCCGATAACGCAAGGTAACGAGTGCATTGTCCGCATTGTGATTGATGAGGAAGACGGAACCGGCATTCGCGATTCCGCCCGGCGATCGCACTTCACCCGTGACTCGCTCCATCGCTGCCTGCAGTACCTTCGTATCCACTACTCGTACGACTTCAACATTCGCGCTTTCGCCCATGGTCCATGAAGTGTCGTCGTAAATGTCAGTTTGCGGATCGTTTGGCGCCCAGTATTGATAATCCAGCAGTGCGTCGGCGATGCGACTGTATGGTTGGTCCATGCGGACAATGTAGCTGCCCGCCGGGAACGTTCGATCTTCAGTCTTTGACGGGGTAGCCGATGGTGACGCGGATGGTCTCGACTGATTGCTACCAGCTTTCTTCCGCACCGCAACTGTAAACGGCGCTGTCGCTTTACTGAGCTCAACACCCTGGGCCTGGAGCGTGCGCAGCAGCTCGGCCTGATTGCCCGGTCTCACCTCGTCGCCCGGCAAGACGTAAGCCGCCGGACCCTCGTTCTTAGGCTTATCGATCGAGCGTTTACTCTTCAAATAAAAGTTTTTGAGAAACAGCTTGCTGTTGTTGCCGAAGTAATAGAGCGACGTGAGCAGCGCGGTCTGCTCGTAGTTGTTGTTATTTCTCTGCGACCACTTGGCTTTTGGAAGCGGCGGGTTCTGGCGATACCACGTCCGTTGATACTCGCTTGGCGACAGCGTCCGCTCGAGTGTGTCGGCGCCTCCGTTTCCGAAAGTTTCATAGAGACGGCTGATGCCGTTGTGTGTTGCGGCTATGAACATTAGATAGCCGGGCGACCAGGTGTCGAAGTTGCCATGTGCAAACACGCCGGGCATGCCAAACTTCGTCATCTCCGACACGTTGTTCCAGCCAATCATCTGCCATTCGTCGGTCAGGATCGGATCGACCCAGGCGTTGTATGGGCCGTCGCCAATCGTGTTGTCATAAAGATAAGGAACTGACTCGTGCAGGTCGTGCAGCACCTGCGGTTTCCACGAGAGGTAGGTATTCATCACGTTGCGCGTCAGTTTGAGCGAGAGCCCGATCGCGTCTCGATTGTTATCGTGAGCAACGTAGTGACCCCAGTAGACCAGTCCCGGCCAGTTTTGATTGGGATGGGCCAAATGCCAGTTGTAAACGTCGACCATGCGATTCCGGCCGTCCACTTCAACGACCGGCGTGATCAACGTCATCACATTGTCGCGAATAGACTTCACGTAAGGGCTGTCGTCGACCACGAGCCGGTAAGCGAGTTCCATCAACGCCGTCGGCGAGCCGGTTTCGGGCGAGTGAATCGTGCCCGTGATGTAATAGACTGGAAACGACGCCGCGACGAG
>Ga0111539_10002129_pt1 | contig 26481 bp, 21 predicted proteins | sample RhiMethybrSRZTD1_FD_79667 | JGI IMG/M metagenome (GOLD analysis project Ga0111539, IMG submission 79667) | Populus rhizosphere microbial communities from Tennessee, USA - Rhizosphere MetaG P. TD hybrid SRZTD1 (version 2) (version 2) | ecosystem: Host-associated > Plants > Roots > Rhizosphere >...
CCCAACATCCTCATCGTCGCGCTGATCGGCTGCGTGCTCGGTCTCGCGCTGGCCGTGGCGATGATCCTGCTGCTCGACGTGCTGCAAGGCGCGTTCAAGAGCGTCGAGGACGTCGAGGACGGTCTGCCGGTGCCCGTGCTCGGTGGCGTCAGCCACCTCGAGACCGAGGAGGAACGGCAGCGGGCGCTGCGCACGCGCCGCCGCACGACCGTGACGGCCGCGGCCTTCGTCTGCGTGTGCGTGGCGCTCGTGCTGCTCTTCTACGCCGATCCGACGCGCCTGCCGCCGGTCGTCCGTGACGTGCTCGCACTGCTGCTCGGCGCTCCCGCGTAGGAACCGGCGTGCGCGATCTCCTCGTCCTCGCGATCGTGCTGCTCATGCTGCCGGGCGCCTTCCGGCGGCCGTTCGTCGGTCTCCTGCTGTTCAGCTGGCTCGCCTACATGCGCCCGCAGGACCTCTGTTGGGGCTTCGTGCGCCCGATGCGGCTGTCGTTCTTCGTCGGCATCGTGATGGTCGTCGGCTGGTGGGCCAACGAGCAGGGCCGCCGGCCGTTTGCTCGGTGGGACTTCCGCTCGGTGGCGATCTGCGTGCTGACCGTCTTGGTGACGCTCAGCTATCTGATGGCGCAGACCTGGGACCAGTACACGAACCGCTTCTTCGCCGAGTTCCTGAAGATCGTGGTGGTCGCGTTGTTCACCTCGGGGCAGGTGGACTCGAAGCAGCGCCTGCGCGTGATGCTGTGGCTGATCGCGATCTCGCTCGGCTTCTTCGGCGTGAAGGGCGGCCTCCTCGGCATCTTGTCGGCAGGGCGCGCGATCAAGCGCGGCCCCGGCGGCATGCTCGAGGACAACAACGACTTCGCGCTCGGCCTGGTCATGAACATCCCGCTGCTCTGGTATCTCGGGGCCTCGGAGCGCAAGCTGCCGTGGGTGAAGCCGTGTACGCAGGTCGCGGTCGCGCTGACGGTCATCACGGTCGCGCTCACGCACAGCCGCGGCGGGTTCCTCGCCATGGTGGCCACGGGGCTCTGGATCGCGTGGCGCTCCGGCAAGCTCGTTCGCGCGGTGCTGCTGCTCGCGGCGCTCGGCGTGATCTTCCTGCTCTGCGTGCCAACCGAGGTGCTCGATCGTCTCGGCAGCATCACCGACACCGGCGAGTCGTCGATCCAGGCGCGGCTGCGGTCGTGGGCAGTCGCGCTCGGCATGATCAAGGCCCACCCGCTGCTCGGGGTCGGCATGCGCAACTTCCTGTATCGCTTCGAGGAGTTCACCGACACACCGCTCGGCATGGGCGAGCAGACCCACGTCGCGCACAACAGCTATCTGCAGATCTGGGCCGAGAGCGGCAGCTTCGCGTTCATCGTCTACCTGATGCTGCTGGGTTCGGTGTTCGCGGTGTGCCGCAAGGCCTACCGGGTCGCCCGCGTGCGACCCGACATGCGGTGGGCCGCCGACTACTCGCGCATGTTCGAGGCGACGACGATCGGGTTCCTGGTCGGCTCGGTCTTCCTGAATCGCGGCCACTTCGACTTGATCTACCACTGGATCGCGCTCGTGACCGCGCTCGGAGCCATCGTCGCGATGGAGCTGCGCCGCAGCGTTACTGCGGCGAGTGAAACGGCGAGTGCCTCTGCAACCGACGCGCCGGTAGCAGGACAGGCGGCGATCGAGGTCGGATGGCGCAAGCGCGGCCGCGGACCTCGGACGTGGGTTCCTGCGAGCCAGACGGCGGACGGCGGCAGTCCCATGTCCACGTCGTGGCGACGACCGGGGTGGTGGCGCTGATGTGTGGTATCGCGGGGCTGTTCGCCCTGGCGCGCGGACAGGCAGTCGATCCCGAGTTGGCCGTTCGGATGGCCGACCGGCTCGCGCATCGCGGTCCCGACGGCGCCGGAGTGCACGCCGGGCCCGGTTACGCGTTGTCGCACCGGCGGCTCGCGATCGTCGACCGTGCCGGCGGCAGCCAGCCGATGGGCACGCCCGACCAGCGGCTGTGGGTCACCTACAACGGCGAGATCTACAACTTCGCCGACCTGCGCCGCGAGCTCGAAGGCAAGGGGTTCGTGTTCCGGACCGCGAGCGACACCGAGGTGCTGTTGCACGGCTATCGCGCGTGGGGCACCGAGCTCGCGAGCCGGCTGCGCGGCATGTTCGCGTTCGCGTTGGTCGACACGGAACGGCACGAGCTCTACGCGGCCCGCGACCGCCTCGGCAAGAAGCCGTTCCACTGGACCGAGCATCGCGGCGTGTTCGCGTTCGCGAGCGAGCTGAAGGCCCTGCACGTGCTCGGCATCGACCGGCGCCTGCGCCCCGAGGCGATTGCCCAATTCCTCGCGCTGCGTTACGTGCCGGATCCGGCGACCGTGTTCGCGGCCGTGCACAAGCTGCCGCCGGCGCATTGGTGCCTCGTGCAGGGCGGCAAGGTCGCGCAGCAACGCTACTGGCGGCTGCAGTTCGCGCCCGACGGCGCCTCGCGGCCCACACACGAAGAGCGCGTGCTGCAGCGCCTCGACGAAGCCGTGCGCATCCGCCTGATGGGCGAGGTGCCGCTCGCGCCGTTCCTGTCGGGAGGCATCGACAGCTACGCGGTCGTCGACTCGATGACGCGCACGCTCGGGCGCCCCGTGGCCGCGTGCACGATCGGCTTCCCGGACGTCCGGTTCGACGAACGGCCCGCGGCGCGCGAGTCGGCGGCCGCGTGTGGCGCCACGTTGCACGAGGAGGTCCTGCAGCCGGCTTCGCTGCTCGACCTCGACTGGCATGCCGAGACGTTCGACGAGCCGTTCAGCGACAGCAGTGCCGTGCCGACCTATCACGTGAGCAGGTTGGCGCGCAGGCACGTCACGGTGGCGTTGTCGGGCGACGGCGGCGACGAGGGGTTCGGCGGCTATCGGCGTTATCTGTTCGACGTGCGCGAACACCGCGTGCGGCCGTGGCTGCCGCGCGGTCTGTGGCGCGTGCTCGGCGCGTGTTGTCCGAAGGCCGATTGGCTGCCGCGCTGGCTGCGCGCGCGGCGCACCGTGCAGAACCTCGCGGCCGAGCCGGCAGTCGCGTATGCGCGCTCGGTCAGCGCGCATCTGCCCGAGGAGGTCTTCGCGGTGCTGTTGCGCGACCATCACGGCCAGGCGGGCGATCCGCATGCGCCGTTGCTGGCCGCCTACGCGGCGGCCGACGCGAAGGCGCCGCTGCACCGCGCCTTGTCGACCGATCTGGAAACGCAGCTGCCGGGCGACCTGCTCGTCAAAGCGGACCGCGCCTCGATGGCCACAGCACTCGAAGTGCGCGCGCCGTTCCTCGACCACGTGCTGCTCGAAGAAAGCGCGCGCATTCCGGCCGAGTGGCACCTGGCCGGTGGTCGCACGAAGGCGTTCCTGCGCGGCGCGCTGCGCGGGCGGCTGCTGCCGGCAGCGCTGCGGCGCAGGAAGCAGGGTTTCTCCGTGCCGCTGCGCGCGTGGTGCCGCGGCCCCGTCGGCGACGCCGTGCTCGCGGTGCTCGGCGAACGGCGCCTGCGCGAGTGGATCGATCCGGGCATGGTGCGTCTGCTGTTGCAACGGCACCGCGCGGGGATCGGCGACCATGCCGAGATGTTGTGGGCCGTTCTCGTGCTGGCGCGGTTCCTCGAACGGTGGGCTGCGTGAGCCGCATCGTCACGTTCACGAACCTGTTTCCGTCCTCGGCGATGCCGACGCACGGCCTGTTCGTCTACGAACGCATGCATCGCGTCGCGGCGGCGAGCGGCGTGGGCTGGGAGGTCGTCGCGCCGGTGCCCGAAGTCGCGTGGTTGTTCCGCAGCGGTGCGTATCGGCGCTGGAACGAAGTGCCGAGGACCGAAGCATGGCACGGTGTGCGCGTGCAGCATCCGCGTTACCGGCACTGGCCCGGTTTGTCGCAGCGACGGCAGGCGACGGCGATGGCGGCGGGAGCGCGCAAGACCATCGGCGAGCTCGTGCGCGAGGGGCCCATCGTGCTCGACGCACACTACCTGTGGCCGGACGGCGTCGCGGCGTCGCTGCTGGCCGCCGAGTTCCACGTGCCGTTCACCTTGACCGCACGCGGCAGCGACCTCAACGTCGCGGCGCAGGACCCGGGGATCGCGACGCAGATCGCGGCCGCCGCGGCGGCGGCGCATGCGTGTTGCGCGGTCAGCCACGCGCTCGGCGACCGGTTCGCGACCGTGGCGGGGCTGCCGCGCGAGCGCATCGTGGACGTGCGCAACGGCGTCGATCTCGAGCGCTTCCGCCCCGGCGATGCGCTGGCGGCGCGCTCAGAGCTCGGCCTGCCGCAGCAGGGCCGCGTGGTGCTCGGCGTAGGCCGCCTCGTGCCGGGCAAGGGCTTTCTCGCGGCCGCGCGGGCGCTCGAGAGCCTGCCCGCCGACGTGTGGCTCGTGCTCGTCGGCGACGGACCGGAACGCGCGGCGATCGGCTCGGCCGGCACGGGGCGCGTGCGATTCCTCGGCGAGCTGCCGCCCGAACGCGTGGCGGTTGCCTACCGCGCCGCCGACGTGCTCGTGCTGCCGAGCGAACGGGAGGGCTGGCCCAACGTCGTCACCGAGGCGCTCGCGTGTGGCCTGCGCGTCGTCGCGACGCGTGTGGGCGGCATCCCCGAGATCCTCGGGGATCCCGTGCCGGCGGCACTCGGCGCGCTGGTGCCGCCTCGCGATGCCGACGCGCTGGCCGCGGCCCTGCGTACGGTGCTCGACACTCGACCCGACCGCGCTGCGGTGCGGCGCTTCGGCGAGCGGTATGGTTGGGAGCAGCCTGTGGTGATCCTGACGAAGATGTTCCGGCGCGTGCTGGGGGAGACGCCGTGACCGGTCCTTATCGGTTCCTCTACCACCACCGCATCCGCGCCGAGGACGGCCAGGCCGTACACGTGCGCGAGATGATCGGCGCGTTGCGACAGGCAGGCCACGAGGTCCGCGAGTGCGCGCTCGTGCCGAAGGCAGAGGCGTCCCCGGGTGCCCCGCGCCGCGGAGGCCTCTGGCAGCGGCTGCGTTTGCCGCGCGCCTGCGTCGAAGTGCTCGAGGTGCTCTACAACCGCCGCGGCCGCTCGATGCTGCTCGAGGCCGCGCGCGGCTTCCGGCCGCACTTCGTCTACGAGCGTCACGCGCTGCATTGTCGCGCCGGGCTCGACGTGGCGCGTGTGCTCGGCGTGCCGCTGCTGCTCGAAGTGAACTCGCCGATGGTGGCCGAGATGAAGCGGCTCGGCAGTCTGCGGCTGCCCGCGCGCGCAACGGCGACCGAACGCGACGTGCTCGGCGGCGCCGACGCCGTGCTCGCCGTGACGCGGGTGCTGGCCGATCTGCTGGCGGCCTCCGGCGCGCGTTCGGATCGATTGCACGTGATCGGCAACGGCGCGGACCCTTCGCGCTACGGCGATGCCGCGCAGGAGGCAGCGCGGGCCGTGCGCGCGCGATGGCAGCTGCCGCAGGGCGGGGTGGCCGTCGGGTTCGTCGGTTACGTGCGGCCGTGGCACAAGCTCGAGCTGATGCTCGACGCGATGGGGCGGCCCGCGTTGCAGGCGCTCGTGTTCGTGCTGATCGGAGACGGCCCGGCGCTGCCGTCCGTGCTCGACCGCGCGCGCGAGCTCGGACTGCAGGACCGCGTGAAGGCGCTCGGCGACGTGCCGCCGGCTCTGCTCCCGGCGCACGTGCTCGCGTGCGACGGCGCGCTGATTCCCGCGATCAACGCGTATGCGTCGCCGCTGAAGCTGTTCGACGCGCTCGCGGCCGGCGTTCCGGTGCTGGCGCCCGATCAGCCGAACCTGCACGAGTACGTGAAGCAGGGCGAGACGGCGCTGCTGTTCAAGCCCGGCGACAGCGGCGACCTCGCGCAGCAGCTGCACCGGCTCGTGCACGAGCGCGCGTTCGCGGTGGAGCTCGGGCAGGCCGGGCGGCGGATGTTGCTGCAGCAGCGCTGGACCTGGGCCGGCAATGCGGAGCGCGTCCTGGATGTCTGCGCGCGGCTCGGCCGCGGGGTTTCATGAACGCGTTCCTGGCCGTGTTCCTGCCGCTGCTCGTCGCCTATGGCGCGACGCTGAAGTGGTGCATCGACCGCTGGAACGCGCCGACGCGATACTTCGAACACTGCTGGCTCGTGCCGTTCATCGCGTGGGCCGTGTTGTGGCTGCGGCGCGCGGACTGGCGCACGCGCGCGGCGAGGTTCGATCGCGCCGGCCTCTGGTTGCTGGGGCCGGCGCTGGCGATGCACCTGGTCGGCGCGCTGCTGATGATCGACTCGTGGTCGGCGGCGAGCCTCGTGCTCGCCGTGCCCGGCGCCGCGTGGCTGGCGCTCGGACGCGAACGCCTGCGCGGGCAATGGCCCGTGCTGTGGTTCGTGCTGTTCCTCGTGCCGCTGCCGTTCTACGTCGAGGGACGCCTGGCCTTCCACCTCAAGGAGTTCGCGGTGCGCGCCGGTGCGTGGCTCGGCAACGCCGCCGGTGCCGGTATGGTGCGCCGCGGCGAGGTGCTGCAGCCGGTGGGCCTGCCGGGATTCCTCACGGTCGAGGACGCGTGCGGCGGTCTGCGTTCGCTGATGGCGATGCTGACGGTCGCCTGGTGTCTCGCGTTCTTCATGCGCTCGCGGGCCTGGCCGCGGCGGGTCTTGCTGATGGCCGTGGCGGCCCCGCTCGCGATCGCCGCGAACGTCGTGCGCATCGCGACGTTGTGCCTGCTGGTCCGGTGGTTCGGTGTCGGCTTTGCGGAGGGCACGGGCCACACGCTCGCGAACGCCGCCGCGTGGATCGCCGAAGTGCTGACCTTGCTCGTGTTCGACGCCTGGCTCGTGCGGCGGTTCGCAGCCCCAGCGGCCGCCGCAGCCGAAGCGGCCGCTGCGGCTGCGCCGGCAGCGGACCAGCCGCCGCGCGTGTTCAGGGTGAGGGTCGCACTCTGGTGTGTTGCCGTGCCGCTGCTCGCGCTGTGCCTGTATCGACCGTTCGTGGTCGGGCATGGCCGCGCCGAGCAGCTGCCAGCCATCCTGGCCGGCTACGACCTGGTGCCGCGCACGCCGGATCAGGAGGCGGAGTTCCAGCGCAAGCTGCCGCGCTGGAACGAACTGCTCGGCACGGCGGACTTCGTGTGGCGGCACTACAGCGACGCCGGCAGAAGCCACATCAACCTGGTCGCCTTGTTCCACGACGCGAACTGGAAGAGCGTGCACCCGCCGCGCATCTGCATCGAAGGCAACAACATGACGATCGAGGAGGACGGGCTCATGCCGGCGCCCTGGCTCGGCGAGGGCGTGGTCGCGGGCCGCATCGTCGCGCGCAGCAACTGGGACGAGCGCCGCTACGTGAGCCTCAGCGTCTATGGCACTCGCGGCTGGATCTCGGGCGACTACACGAAGTTCATGTGGCACCACCTGCCGTTGGCCGTGCTGCGCCGGAGCGAGTCGGGATTCCTGCTGCGCGTCGAGTCGCAGCTCGAAGCAGGGGAGACCATTGCCGACGCCGAGGCGCGGTGTGCGAAGTTCCTCGGCGAGCTCGTGACATACGCGAAAGGGATCCTGCGATGACGATGTCGCACGCGTTGTCGGTGGACGTCGAGGACTGGTTCCAGGTGCAGAACATGGCGCACGTGATCGATCGCGCCGACTGGGACCGCTTGGAGCTGCGCTGCGGGGATGCGACGAAGCGCCTGCTCGCGTTGTTCGACCAGCGCTCGGCCAAGGCGACGTTCTTCTTCCTCGGCTGGATCGCGGAGCGGTTGCCCGACCTCGTGCGGCTCGTGCAGTCGGCAGGGCACGAGATCGGCAGCCATGGCTACGACCATCGCCTGTTGCCCGACCTCGGGCCCGAGGGATTCGCCGCGGATCTCGCGCGCACCGCGGCCATCCTCGAAGCGCTGACGGGCGTGCGACCCGTGGCGTTCCGCGCCTGCACGTGGTCGATCACGAAGCGCACGCCGTGGGCCATCGACGCGTTGCTGCGAGGTGGCGTGAAGGTCGACAGCTCGATCCAGCCCGTGTCGCATCCGGACTATGGCGTGAAGCGCGCGCCGACCACGCCCTATCGGCTGAGCTCGGGCGCGGGCGACCTGATCGAGTTCCCGCCGCTCGTCTGGGACGTGTTCGGCCGCCGCGTGCCCGTCGGTGGGGGAGGCTACCTGCGGCTGTTCCCGCTCGCGCTGCTGCGGTCGGGCCTGCGCCAGAAGGAGCGTGCCGGTGTGCCGGGGTGCCTCTACCTGCACCCGTGGGAGGTCGATCCCGACCAACCGCGAAAGAAGCTCGGCGGTCTGCGCGGGTTCCGGCACTACGTGAACCTGAAGGGAACGTGGCGCAAGCTCGATCGCCTGCTGCAGCAATACCGGTTCACGGGGTTGTCGGAGGCCCTGGCTCAGCGCGGGCCCAGCTGGCTCGCGAACGTGCCGGCATTGCGCGCGAGCGAGCTGCTCGGGTAGTCGTGCGCGAGCGTCTCGAGCACGGTCCGCGCGCGCGCGGCGCCGTCTTCGAGCGCGCTCTGCAGCAGCGCCAGCGCGGTGACGTAGAGGTGCAGGCCGTCGGCCTGCGGCGGCGCTCCCTCGAGCAGTGCCAACGCCTCGTCGGGTCGGCCCGACCGCAGCGACACGAGCGAGCGCGCGAACTTCGCGTCGGCCCCGGCCTTCATCGCGGCAGGCAGCGCCTCGATGAGCTGCTCGTCGCCCGGCAGCAGCACGTGCTCGGCGGCGGCCAGAGTCGCGAAAGCCAGGTTGGCGGCCGGTGACGAGGCATGTGCGAGCACCGCACGCAGATCCTTGATGCCGGTCACGCGGTGCAGCCGCGCGAGTGCTTTCGCGCGTTCGTGCCACAGGATCAGCGCCGACGGGTGCTGCCGCAGCACGGTCTCGAGATCCGCGACCGTGGTCTCGGTGCCCTCCGCGCTGCGCATGCGCGCGATCGTCTGGTCCAACCAGGCCTCGTCCTCGCCGGTGGCGATCAGCTGCAGGTGGCCCAGCAGCAGCGCCGTGCGTCGTGCGTCGTCGGGACGCAACGCCACGTACTCGCGGGCATGGTCCAGCAGGAAGTGCACGATGCAGCCGAACGGACCGTAGCGATCGGCCCATGCGTTGACCGTCGCGTAGACGTCGGGCAGCGGGCTCGGGCTCTTGCTCAGCAACTCGCGCACGACCTTCATCGTGAGCTCGAGCACGGGCGGCCGCTGCTCGGGGTCGATGGCGTCGAGCACCTGACCGAGCACCGGAAAGGCCTCGCGGGGGGGCAGCTTCGCCGCGATCGTTTCGGCGTCGGCCAGCGAGAACTTGCACTCTCGCGGCGCCTTCTGCCAGCGAGTGAACCGGACTGCGCCGGCCATCGTGAGATCGCCGGCCTGCTCGAGACCGAGAGCGAGCTGTTCGAGCCCCCAGGCCAGCGTCGTGGTCGAGTCGAGGCATTCGCCTTTCGCGCAGGCCTCCGTGACGGCTTTGAGCAACGCCGGGTCCGGTGTGTAGCCGGGCCGTGCCCCGAGCACGGCGACCTCGCGCCAGAACACGGGACCTCGGACGTCGTGGGCGAACAACTCGCTGTGCACCTTGGCGGCCTCGGCCCCGCGGCCGGCGGCCGCGAGGGCTCGCGCGAGCAGCAGCTGGTTGGCCCACGACTTCGGATCCTGGTCGACGAGCGCCTGCGCGCGCGTTGCCGCGAGCGACCCGAGCCCAAAGGACCCGAGGATGCTCAGCACCTCGAGACGTTCGCGCGTCAGCTGCTCGGTTCCTGGATGCCAGTCGACCAGGGATGTTTTGCCCAACGCCGCGAGGGTGCAGTGCGCGATCAGATCGGCTTGGTCGCGAGCGCGGTCCGCTGTGGCGAGGTAGGTCGCGATCTCGAGCTCGCCATAGCGCGCCGCGAGTGCCGCGTCGCGAGGCTTCTCGACGCAGCGGTAGACCTGTTCGGCGCGGTCGCTGCGGCCCAGCGCGAGGCAGAGGCGCGCGAAGTCCTCGGCCAGGAAGCGGCCATCTTCGAAGGCGAGCGCCGCGATCCAGTGATCCTCGGCGAGGCGCAGTGAACCGATGGCCAAGGCGAGTCGCCCCGCGAGTCCGTAGACGGTGCCATTGCGCGTCTGGGCGTTCGCGATCGACATCGCTTGGGTGACGAGCGCGAGCGCCGTCTCGGGATGCGTCTCGGCAAGTGCCGTGGACGCTGCGATCAGATGCGGCGCCGCGCCAGCGTCGTCGACGTGAAGTTGCACGAGCCGCCGGTTCGCGGTGCGCAGGAGGTCGGCATCGTTCTCTTGTCTGGCAGTCGCGACGAGCCACGCGCTCAGCGCCTCGGCCAGCTCGGTCCGCTGTGTTGGCGGCAGCTTCGTGGCGTGCTCCTCGAGGCCGTCGAAGATCGGACCGCATTCCGCGGCTCTGCCGCCGTGGGCGAGCGTACTCGCGGCCAGGATGCGCAGCTCGGGCTTCTCGGCAGCAACCGAGGCCACGAACGTCGCCGCGTGCCGCGGAGCGCTGCGCAGCGCCGATCGCAACAGCGCTGCCTGCAGCTCGGCGGTCGGCCGGCAGGTGTGCAGCGCTGCGAACAGCAGGGGCTCGGTCTCCTCCCCGGCCTCGCGATAGACGCGCAGGGCCAGCAGCAGCGTCTCCTCGTCGGGCTCGACGACCTGCAGCAGCCGGTCGGCGAGTCGCTTCGCTTCGACGAGCCGGCCCGCCGCTCGGTAGGCTTCGATCTCGAGCAGGCGCGGCCGGCGAGCGCGCGGGAACGCATCGACGGCCATGCGCGCGCTGTCGGCGGCAATCCAGAGTTCCTTCTGGGCGAGCGCGGCCTCGGCGCACAGCACGTAGCCGATCTGGTCGTTCACTCGCGGCTTGGTGATGCCGTTCTGCTTGCAATGCTGCACCAGGGCAGCGCCGTCCTGTTCCGAGTTGCGCACGTGTCGCCGCATCGCCTCGATGCGCAATTCGAAGGTCGGGTCGTAGTCCGGATCGATCTTCTCGGCATTGGCGATCGTGAGCAGCGCGGGCGCCGTGTTGTTCCGCTCGAGCTGGAACCAGGCGAGCGAGAATCGCGGCTGCAGGTCCAACGGCCGGTTGTTTGCCCATTGCGCGAGCAGTGCTTGCAGGTCCGCATCGGGAGCATTGCGTGCGCGAAGGTCGTCGAGCAGCAGCGGCATGACCCCGGGCAGCAGATCGGGTCGCCCTCGTGGCTTCGTCCACAGACCGTTGTCGATCGCGATCCTGAGGTTTGCTTCGGAGAGCTTGTTGTTCTGGGCGATGTGAGCCTGGATTCCCGCGCCAAGGTGCCCCGCGATCAGCGCGTTCTTGCCCGCGTGGAACAACAGGGAGTTGTCGAACAGCGCGACTCCCAGTGCCTGGTTGTCGTGGTTGCGCCAGGCCGCGTACACGCGGGCCAGCTGGAGGTCGGACATGGCGGGACCGACCGTGTCGCGATCGATGCGCTTCTGCACGCGGCCTGGCGGCAGCCACCGGGCTGCGGTTGCCACGGCGGCCGCGTCCATGCCCTGGTTCAGCAGCGCCCAGAGGGCAGTCGCGCCGGCTTCCTCGAGGAACTCGTTGTCGAAACGCCGGCGGTAGATCTCGCAGGCCATCAGCACGTCGTCGAAGCGGCCGGACTGCTCGAGTGCTTTCGTGAAGGCGCGGAACGCGGCGACCGGCTCGCCGCCGGCTTCGAGACTGCGCTGGAAGTATCGCAGCGCACGCTGGACCGCCTCGCGCTGCGCGCGCAATTCCAGCAGCAGCGGTTGCCAGAGAGCCGCGAGGCGCGGCTCGGAGTCGTAGATGGTCCCCAGCGTGTTGATGCTGCTGGCGACGAGCTCGTCTCCGTCCGGGCAGTAGAGGTAGGCGCTCAGTGCGTCGCGTGCGCGAGCGAGCTGGCTGCTGCCGAGGTCGTGGTCGATGCGCTTCCAGAGGTCGGCGACCGGCTGCTCGTAGATCGCCTGACATGCTTCGCCGGCGAGCTCGAGCGCGCGGCAGTGATCCGGATGCTGCTCGAGGAAGTTGGTTGCGAGCAGCAGCGCGCGGTCACCCTCGCCGATCGCTGCCACGAGCCGGATCCGTTCGAGCGGCAGGGTCTCGTCGCCGTCGTGTCCTGACCGCAGCAGGTTCTCGACGTCCTCGAGCGCACCCGCGGCGTTGCCCAGCTTCGCGTTGGCGTGATAACGCAACCGCCACACGTCCTCGCGCATCTTGTCATCGTGCTGCACGGTGGTGCCGCCTGCCGCGAAGTCGAGCTCCGTGACGGCTTCTGCGAACCGTCTCTGCGCGATGAGGCTCCGGGCCAGTGCGATCGTCTTCTGGGGGCCCGAGAAGTTCAGCCAGGCGTAGCCAGTGACCGAAGCGAGTGCGACGATCGAGGCGACCATCAGGAGATACAGGCGCTTTCTGAACATTCGGGAGTGAAGGTTATAGCTGGCGCTCAGCGGATCTCGAACTTGCGCAGCTTGTGAAAAAGGGTGCTGCGGTTGATGCCCAGCAGCTGCGCGGCCTTCTCGCGATTGCCGCCGCAGTGGGCCAGAGCGTGCTCGATGATGCGCTTCTCGGGGCCCGCGAGCGCTTCCTTGAGCGGCAGGACCGGCCCGTCCGGGTTGTCGTCGGCCGATCGCACCGCGGCCAGGCCCTGCATGGCCAAGGGCAGGTCGACGCTGTCGATGTGTGGTCCCTGACTCAGCACGACCGCGCGCTCGACCACGTTCTCGAGCTGGCGGACATTGCCAGGCCATGGGGCCCCGACGAGTGTGCTGAGCGCGCGCTCGGTGAACTGCAGCCTGCGGGCGTGTTCGGCCGAGAAGCGCTGCAGGAAGTGCTGGGCCAGCGTCGCGATGTCGGCCTTGCGCTGGCGCAGCGGCGGCATCTCGATCGCAACGACGTGGATGCGGTAGTAGAGATCCTCGCGGAACTGACCGTCGGCGACCGCCTGCTCCAGGTTCTTGTTCGTCGCGAGCACGACCCGCACGTCGACCGGGATGACCTGCGTGTCGCCGACGCGTTCGATGACGCGGTCCTGCAGCACGCGCAACAGCTTGACCTGGAACGACGGCGAGCTCGTGCCGATCTCGTCGAGGAAGATCGTGCCCTTGGCCGCGGCTTCGAACTTGCCGATCTTGTCGCGGATGGCGCCGGTGAACGCGCCCTTCTGGTGGCCGAACAGCTCGGTCTCGAGCAGCGTCTCCGGCAGCGCGCCGCAGTTGACTTCGACGAAGGGTCCGTTGCGGCGGCCGCTCAGGCGATGCAGCGCCCGTGCGAGCAGGGTCTTGCCGGTCCCCGACTCTCCCGTGATCAGCACGGTCGTGCGCGTGTCGGCGACGGCCTTCACCGTCTTGAAGATCGCCTGCATGTTCGAATCCACGCCGATCACGTTGTCGAGATGCAGGCGGTCGTCGAGCGCCGACTTGAGCGCCAGGTTCTCGCGCTGCAGCGCCGCCTTCTCGAGCGCCCGGTCCACGGCGACCAGCAGCTGATCCGCCGCGAACGGTTTGCCGATGAAGTCGGCCGCCCCGTTCTGCATCGCCTTGACGGCGTCCTGGACCGAAGCGAACGCCGACAACAACACGACGGCCGTCTCCGGATGTGCCTCTCGCACCTGCTGCAGCAGACGCAGGCCGCCGCCGCCCGGCAGCTCGAGGTCGCACAGGATCAGGTCGATGTCGCCGTCGGCCACCGGTTGCAGCGCCTGCGCCAGGTCCGTGGCCGCATCGAGCTCGAAACCGCGCCGGATCAGCAGCTCGCGCAAGTGAGTCCACGAGAGCACGTCTCGGTCGGCGAGCAGGATCTTCGTCATGGGGCAACGTCTCGCGAAGCGGACACCGTCGCTGGGCCAGGACGGAGTCCTGACCGGCAGACTCTCATCGGCATGCGCCGTGCATCGCCTGGAACGGCGCGGTCGACGGTGCGTGCAGCGGCGCGGGCCCGTTCCGTCGGGCGCGGCCCAGGAAGGGCGTCGAAAAGCGCCCGCGGCCGGCTAGGCTCGGACCGGCGATGACCCTGTTCCACCGCCAGCCTGCCGAACCTCCTGCCGCGGCTGAACGCCTCGCCGACGTGCTCGCCGAGGTGCGGCGCATCGAAGTGCAGAGCAGCCGGCTCGTAACCGACGTGCTGGCCGGCGGCTACCGGTCTACGTTCCGCGGCGCCGGCGTCGAGTTCGCCGACGTGCGCGAGTATGTCGAGGGCGACGATCCGCGCTCGGTGGACTGGAACGTGACCGCGCGGATCGGCCGGCCCTTCGTCAAGCGCTTCGTCGAGGAGCGCGAGCTGACGGTCGTGTTCGCGCTCGATCTCTCGGCGTCGATGCAGGCCGGGTTCGGCGCGTGGTCGCTGGCGCAGACCGCGGCGCGCTTCTGCGCCCTGCTCGGGCTCGCCGCGATCGCGAACAACGACCGCGTGGGGCTCGTCGCCGGTTCGTCGGCCGTGGAGCGTTTCGTGCTGCCGCGCAAGGGCGCCGGCCACGTGCTGCGCATCGTGCGCGACTGTCTGCTCGTGCGCGGCCGCGCCACGACGACGAACCTCCGTGCGCTCGTCGCGCTGGCCTCGTCGTCCCTGCGGCGGCGCGCCGTGGTGTTCCTGATCTCGGACTTCCTCGACATCGGCCACGAGCACGAGCTGCGGCTCGGCGCGCGCCGGCACGACCTCGTCGCCGTGCGTCTGTCGCCACGCGAGCTGGTCGATCCGCCCGCGGCGCTGCTGCGTGTGCGCGATCCGGAGCACGGGCTGGCCCAGCTCGTCGATCTCGGCGACGCGCGCGTGCGCGCGGCGTGGCTGCAGCGCTGTGCGCTGTGGCGCGCGCGCGGCGACGAGGTGTTCGGCCGCGCGCACATCGACTGCATCGACATCGCGATACCGGTCGTGCCCGACGTGACCGCGATCGCACGGCCGCTCCTGCGCTTCTTCAAGAAGCGCGAGCTGCGACAGGTGAAGCGGTGAGCATTGCCCGCTGCGTGGCCGCCGCGTCGTTCCTGATCGCCGGTGCGGTCCGCGCGCAATCGACCCCGCAATCGATCGACGTCGCGTTCGAGCTGCCGCCGCACGGCGTGTCGTTCGGCGAGCCGTTCGCGGTCACCGTACGACGGTCGTGGACCGGAGGCGGCGAGCCCGCGCCGTTCGACGACAAGGCTCTCGTCCCGCTGTCCGTCCAGCTCGAAGCAGCGGATTCGTCGCCGGCCGGTGAGCGGCGGCGTTATCGCGCCCGCGCCTACGTGGTCGGGGAGGTGCGGATTCCGGCCATCGAGTTCCGTCACGGCGGCGTGGTCGCGACGTGCACAACCGCGCCGTTCGTCGTGAAATCGGTGCTCGGAGAACCGCCCGGCGACGTCGAGTGGCCCGGCGACATCCGCGAATGGCCGCAGAGCGGCAGCCTGCACTGGTGGCTCGCGGTGCTCGTTGCGGCGTTGCTCGGCGGCGTGTGGTGGTGGCGGCGGCCGGCGCCCGCTGCGGTCGAGCCCGAGCGCCTTCGCGAACCCCCAGCCCATGAAGTGACGCTGGCCGAGCTCAGAGCAATCGCGCTGCCCGATCAGCACGATGCCGCAGTCGACGCGTTCTACGCGGCGCTCGCCGAGATCGTGCGCGGTCACACGCAACGGCGCTTCTCGCTGCCGGCCCGCGTGCGCACGAGCCAGGAGATCATCGCGGCCGTGCGAATCGGCAATGCGCCGCTGCAGCGCTGTCTGCTCGCGTGCGACCTCGTGAAGTTCGGCGCCTTTCGGCCTGGCAAGCAAGAGCATGACCTGGCGCTGCAGCAGGCCGAGGACTTCGTCAAGGCGACGATCGTGGAGGGGGCGTGATCGGTGCGATCGAGCTCGGCTGGCAGTGGCGCGACCCGCAGTGGTTCTTGCTGCTGCTCTGCCTGCCGCTCTTGTACTGGTGGCGGCAACGTCGCGCCTCCGAGACTGCCCTTGCCGCGGCGGCGCTGCTGCGAGGCCCGCTCGCCGCGGCCGTGTCGGCGACGCCGCTGCCCGTCTCGTGGCGCCAGCGCCTGGCGGCCGTGCCTGCGCTGCTCGAGCTCGGGGCGCTCTGCTTGTTGGTGGCAGCGCTCGCGCGACCCGTGCAGCGTCTGCCGCTGCCTCCCGAACGGCTCGGCCGCGACGTCCTGCTGTGCTTCGACCGCAGCTCGTCGATGGCCGCGATGGACCTCGTGCCGGGCCGCACACGCTTCGACGTCGGCCTCGATGTCGCCACGGCGTTCACGCGGTCGCGTCCCGACGATCGCCTCGGCTTCGTCGAGTTCGCGCGCTACGCGGACCTGCGTTGTCCGCCGACGCTCGATCACGACGCGATGCGCGAGCTGCTGGGGGGCATGCGCATGGTCGAGAAGGACGGCCCCGAAGACGCGACCGGCATCGGCGGCGCGGTCGCTGTCGCGGCCGAGGTGCTGTCGCGTTCTTCCGCGAAGGGCAAGGTCGTGTGGCTTCTGACCGATGGCGAAGAGAACGTCGCGACGAGCGCGACGCCGGACGAGATCGCTCCGCTGCACGCGGCCCAACTGTGCGCGCAGCTCGGCATCCGCGTACATGCGATCGTCGTGGGCATCGGCAACCAGAAGCCCGACGGTCGTTTCCAGCCCGTGGACACCACGGCCGTGCGCCAGCTCGCGACGACCACGGGCGGGCGTTTCTTCACGGCCACCGACGAAACGGCGTTGCGTGCGGCGTGCGCTGCGATCGACGCGCTCGAGGTCACCGCGTTCGCGGAACCGCGCGTGTTGGTGCGCGAATGGTTCGCGCTCGCGCTCGGACTCGGCCTGGTGCTCGCGGCGCTCGGTCAGCTGTGCGGGCGGACCTGCCTCGGAGTCGTGCCGTGACGGGCCTGTTGTTCCTCGTGCCGCCGTGGTGGCCGGCGTTGCTCGCGCTGCCATTGTCGTTGTGGCTCGGGCACACCTTGTCGCGCCGCGCGCGGCAACGCACCCGCTCGCTGCTGGGCCGGCGCGAAGAGGCGCTCAGTGCGCCGTATCGCGGTCGTGCGCGCGCGGCTTGCGCCATCGCCGCGGTCTCGTTCGCGGCGCTCGCCCTGCTGCAACCCGTGTTCGGCGACGCCGACGGCGAGCCGGCGGGGCCCGAGATCGTGTTGTGCGTCGACGTGTCGCGCTCGATGGCGGCGCGCGACGTGTTGCCGACGCGGCTCGGCGCCGTGCAACAGCAGATCGGCGAACTCGCGCACGCAGCAGCCGGCACGCGACTCGGCCTCGTCGCGTTCGCCGGCGACGCGCGGCTCGTCGCGCCGTTGACGGCCGACCTCGACGCCGTAGCGGTGCTCGCACGCGATCTCGCGGCAGGCAGCGAGCAACGCGGCGGCACGAACGTCGGTGCTTCGATCGAAGTCGGGCTGCGCGCGCTCGCGCGCGCGGGCAAGCCGGGTCGCGGCAGTCTCGTCGTGCTGAGCGACGGCGAGGACTTCGCGGGCACGGGGGCCGCGGCCGCAGCGCTGGCGCTCGCGCAGCACGTGGCCGTGCACTGCATCGGGTTCGGGGCCGAAGGGGGGAGCAAGATCGTCGTCGAGAGCGAGACCGGCGAGTCGTTCCTGCGCGATGCATCGGGCCACGAGGTCGTGACGCGTCTCGACGCGGACGGTCTCGCTGCGGTGGCGCACGCGGGCGGCGGGCAGTTCGCGCTCGGCAACGACGCGGGCGCCTTGGCGTCGCTGCACCGGGCGGTGCTCGAGCCGGCCGCGCGTCGCGCCGCGACGTTCGAGCCCGAACGGCAGGTCGCGCACCGGTTCCAGTGGCCCTTGTTCTTGTCCCTGCTGTTCTGCATGCTGCGTTGGTGCCTGCCGGAGCGGTCACGATGAACCCGAGGTCCACCGCGGCTCTGTTGTGTCTCGTTGCGCTGCAGGCGCCGGGCGACGCGGGGCCCGAGCGTTTCACGGCAGGCGTCGCGGCCTACCGCGCCGGTCGCTGGGAGGACGCGCGCGTCGCGTTCGCGGCCGAGCTCGCGGCACACGGGGCCGGCGCTCCGGCGGCCCTGCGCGTGAACCTCGCGATGGCGGCACTGCGGGTGCAGCGCACGCAGGACGCCGAAGCGGCGGCGCAACCGCTGCTCGAGAGTGCCGTGATCGACGACCGCGCCTGGGGCGAGTTCTTGGTTGCGCTCGCCGCGTTCCAGCGCGGCGAACGCGCGGCCGCCGCGGCGCGGTTGCCCGATGCCGAGCCGATGGCCTGGGAGACCGCCGTGCGGTCCGTGGCCGCGGCCGTGCAGGGTTGGTGCCGGGCTGCCGAGCTGCGGCCGGGCTGGCCCGAGGCGCTGCGCAACGCCGAGCGCGCCGTGCGAAGGCTCGCGGCGCTGCAGCGCGAGCGCGCCGCCGCGGCGCCTGCGAGCCCAAAACGCACGGAGCCCGTGCCGCCCGAGCCGCCGCCGCAGGCTGCGCAACCCTCGACCGAAGAAGTGCAGCCGGATCTCGTGCAGGCGACGTTGTCGCAAGCAGAGCTCGAGCGTCTGCGGCAGCGGCTGGCTCAGAAGGACCGCGAGAAGCGAAGTGCACGCCTGCTGCAGCCGCGCAGTGCCCTGGTCGCCGGGGAGCGCGATTGGTGAGGTTGAAGGCTGCCACGAGCAGGTGCGTTCTGGCCACCGCTGGACTCTTGCTCGGACCCGGGACCGCGCAGGAGCGCTCCGTACCGCCCGCGTTCGTCGAGGTCGAAGGCGCGGCGACGACGGTGTGGGTGCACGAGCCCGTCGAGCTCACGGTGCGCGTCGGCTACGACACCGCGTTCTTCGCCGAGCGCGCCGTGCCGCTGCTGCAGCAGGCTCTGGACCAGCCGTTCCTCGTCACGGTTCCCTGGTTGCAAAGCGCCGAAGATCGCGCGGTCGAGATCGTGCCGCCGGCTGCCGCGACCGGGCAGCGCGTCGCGGTGGGCGGCCGCGTCGTGCTCTGGCAACCTGCGGGACAACGCGCCAAGGACGGCCACACGTTCGCGCTGCTCGAGCTGCGCTGCCGCTGGGTGCCGCTCGCGGCCGGCGTCGCGACGATCGCTCCGGTCGAGCTGCGCTACGCGTTCGCGACGCGTTTTGCCGAGGACTTCCTGCGCGGGCGTCAGCCGCTCGACCGCCAGGAGGCGACGGCGTCGTCGGGTGTGCAGCAACTCACCGTGAAGGCGCTGCCGGCGGCGGGCCGTCCCGAAGGGTTCACGGGGGCCGTCGGCGAGTTCGAGGTGCGCGGTTCGGCGTCGCCAGCGCGCGTCATGGCCGGCGCGGCGTTCACGCTCGAAGTCGTCGTCGCGGGCAACGGCAACCTCGAACGCTTCGCGCCGATGCCGTGGCCGCGTCTGCCGGGCTTCCACGTGCAGGGTCTCGTCGAGAAGCGCGGTCCGGCGGCGCGCACGTTCCTGTTCGACGTCGTCGCGCTGCGCGAGGGCGTCGCCGAGGTGCCGGCAGTGCCGTTCGTCGCCTTCTCGCCGCGCGCCGGCAACTACGTGACGCTCGCGGCGGGTCCGGTGCCGCTGCAGGTGCTGCCCGCGCCAGCGGACCTGCCGTCGCGGGTGCGCGAGCTCATGGCCGCGGATGCGCACGAGGTGCGCGGCGAGCGGCGGGCGAAGTGGTGGTGGGTGGTGGCGTTGGCGGGGCTCGCCTTCGGCATGGCGCTCGGGTTGTGGCGCTCGCGCGTGCGGCACGCGCGGCGGCGCGCCGAGTTGCGCGCCGCTCACGACCGGCTGGCCGTGGCGTTGGCGCGGGATCCCGCCGAAGCGCTCGCGGCGATCGAAGCGCTCTGTTGTTCGTGTGCCGGCGTGTCGCCGTTCGAGGGCGACACGATCTGGTACGCCCTCGCGCGACGCGGTACGTCGCCGCAACTCGTCGCGCGGTTGCGCGCGGCCCACGCCGAGCTCGAGGCAGCGCGCTACGGCGGCCCCGCTCCTGCGCCGCAAGCCGTGCTCGGCGCGGCAGCCGCCCTCGCGACGCTCTTCTCGACGCGCGTCCCCTGACCGCCGGGTCTCAGGCGGCCTTCTGCGCCTTCCGGATCTCGCGCAGCCGTCGCCACCCGACGAGCTTCTTCGCGGACTCGTCCCAGAGCCTCAGGCCCAGCGTGCGCAGCGAGCTCCAGATCGTCAGCGGCTTCACCGCGGCGAACCGCGGATCCGAGCGGTGGCACGCCTCGAGGTAGTAGTTCGGAATGCGCGGGCACAGGTGGTGGATGTGATGGAAGCCGATGTTGCCCGTGAACCACTGCAGCACGCGCGGCAGTTTGTAGAACGAGCTGCCCTGCATGCAGGCGGCCGTGTAGTCCCAGTTCTCGCCGCGCTCCCAATACGCATCCTCGAACTGGTGCTGCAGGTAGAAGAGCCAGACTCCAGTCGAACCGGCGACGAGCAGTACGACGAGGTGGGTCAGCACGTAGGTACCGAACCCGAAGATGGCGCTCATGCCGAACAACATACCGAGCACGGCCACGTTCATGCCCCACACGGAGACGCGCTCGCGGCGGTCCGCGCCCTCGCGCGAGAAGCGCAACAGGACCAGCAGCAGCACGAGCGGTGCGACCACGAACAGCACGAACGGATTGCGCACGACGCGGTAGCCGAACCGCTTCCACCGCGTCGACGCGAGATACTCCTTCACGGTCATGGTCCAGATGTCGCCGATGCCGCGGCGATCGAGGTCGCCCGTGGTGCCGTGGTGGATCGCATGCTCGCCGCGCCAGTGCGCGTACGGCGTCATGGTCAGGAAGCCCGTGACCCAGCCCCAGAAAGCGTTGGCCCGGCGCGAAGCGAAGAACGAGCCGTGGCCGCAGTCGTGGAAGATGATGAAGACGCGGACGAGCAGGCCTCCGGCCAACACCGCGAGCGGCAAGGTCAACCACCACGAGACCGATCTGGTCAGGTAGATCAGGACCCAGACGCCGAGGTAGGACCCCAGCGTGTTGACGAGCTGCACCGAGGCGCGCGCCGCACTCGACTTCTGGTAGCGAGCCACGATGGACTTCCAGTGGCCCAGGTCAGCAGGCGCTTGGTTGCCGCAGGTACTGTTGTTCGCCGGCTGGCTGATCGGCGTCGGCAACTGAGGAACGTGATCCGGATGGGGCGTGGTCATTTGCTGGATCGAGCCCAGCAATTAGGACCCGCGCAGTGTCTACAGGAGGATTGTAGCGACACTTTCGGCCGGGATCGAGCGCGATCCTGAGCCGGTCACGACAGCCCGCGCCCGACCCGGGCAAGCCACCGCCGCGCGAACGCGCGCGACGCGACGAGGCGTTCCTTGTCGGCCTTGGCAAGGCGCTTGACCTGCGCTTCGACGCGCTGGGCCTTGGCGCGGTCCCCGATGGCAGCCGAGAACACCACGACGAGTGGGCCGTGGCCGCGCAGCGCCTTGGCGCCCTTGCCCGCCGCGTGTTGCTCGACGCGGCGTTCGACGTCGAGCGCGATGCCGGTGTAGAGCGCGCGATCGCGGCGCCGCACCAGATACAGCCACCAGATCGGGTCGCGATGCGTCGCCATGGTCTTGCGGGAATGTGCGGGGAGAGGGAGTCGAACCCTCATGGCCGTTGCCGGCCTGCGGCTTTTAAGGCCGCTGCGTCTGCCGTTCCGCCACCCCCGCGGAGGCCGGCCATTGTGCCACGGCCCGGTCTCAGCACGCATTGGCTCAGCACGCATTGGAGGTCCCGCGCGGAATCGAACCGCGGTAGACGGATTTGCAATCCGTTGCCTAACCACTTGGCTACGGGACCGAAGGGCCCGGAACGTAGCGAGCGAGGTGCGCCTGGCAAGGGGATAACGCGCCCGCGAAAGAGAACCTGCGGCACCGGGCCAGGGGACACGTATGCTGCACACCTCCCTGCCGGCTCCCCTGGCCGGCTTCTCCCCGTGAAGACCAAGAAGAACATCCACTTCGAGTTCGACCAGGATCTCGTGCGCGAGCCGCTGCTGTACAAGATCAACCGCTCGTTCGAAGTCATCGTGAACATCCGAGGTGCCTCGGTCACGGATCAAGGCGGCTTCATGTCGCTCGAGCTCGAAGGCGAGCAGTCCGAGATCCAGCGCGTGCTCGAGTATCTGCGCAGCCAGGGCGTCAAGCTCGGCGAAGGCCTCGGGAGCTCCGAGCGATGAAGTGGCCCGCGCGGGTCTCGGCGATCGCGCTCTGCGCCAGCCTGTGCGGCAGCCTGCCGCGAGACGACGCGCCGCTGCCGAACGACCTCGTGGCGCGCGGGCAGCAGGGCGCCGTGGTCACTGCCGAGCCCCACGCGACGCAGATCGGTCTCGACGTGCTCCAGAAGGGCGGCAATGCAGTCGACGCCGCGGTCGCGGTCGCGTTGGCGCTCGCGGTCACGCACCCGCAAGCGGGCAACCTCGGCGGCGGCGGCTTCATGGTGATCCGCCTTGCGGACGGCCGCACCGCGGCAATCGACTTCCGCGAACGCGCGCCGAAGTCGGCCACGACCGGCATGTATCTGAAGGCCGACGGCAGCGTCGACACCGACAAGGTGCAGTTCGGGGCCTCGGCCGCGGGCGTGCCGGGCAGTCCGGCCGGCCTGCTCTACGCGCTGCAGAAGTTCGGCACGCAGAGCCTCCCGGCCGTCGCGGCGCCGGCGATCCTGCTCGCGCGCGAGGGCTTCCCGGTCGACCACTTCCTGGCCAGCGCGCTCGAGTCCGAGAAGAAGGACCTCGGTCGTTATGCGTCGACGCGCGCCGTGTTCTTCCGCGGCGAGAAGCCGCTCGCGCAGGGCGAACAGCTCGTGCAGCCCGATCTGGCGGCGACGCTCGAACGGTTCGGCAAGCAGGGGCTCGAGGGCTTCTACGGCGGCCGCACGGCCGAGCTGATCGAAGCGCAGATGAAGAAGGACGGCGGCTTCGTCACGCGCGAGGACCTGCAGGCCTACAGCGCGCGCGAACGCGAGGTGCTGCGTGCGAGCTACCGCGACACCGAGGTTCTGAGCATGCCGCCGCCGTCGTCGGGCGGCGTCGCGTTGCTGCAGATGCTCAACCTGCTGGAACCCTACGACCTCGCCACGATGGGCTTTGGCGGCAGCGAATACCTGCATCTGCTGACCGAGGTGATGCGGCGCGCATACGCGGACCGCGCGCGCTGGCTCGGCGATCCCGACTTCTACGGCGTGCCGACCGAGGGCCTCGTCAGCAAGGAGTATGCGGCGAAGCTGCGCGCGAGCATCGATCTCGCGAAGAAGAGCCCGGTCGAGCCCGGCTTGCCGCCCGGCGCCAAGGAGAGCGACGACACGACGCACTTCTCGGTCGTCGACAAGGACGGCAACGCGGTGGCCTGCACGACGACGATCAACTCGACCTTCGGCGCGATGCTGGTCGTCGACGGCGCGGGCTTCCTGCTCAACAACGAGATGGACGACTTCTCGGCGAAGCCCGGCGTGCCGAACCAGTTCGGTCTCGTCGGCGGCAAGGCGAACGCGATCGAGCCCGGCAAGCGCATGCTGTCGTCGATGACGCCGACGATCGTGCTGCAGAAGGGCGAGCTGCGTCTCGTGCTCGGCGCGCCAGGTGGCGGCCGCATCATCACGGCCGTGCTGCAGGTGCTGCTCGACGTCGTCGACCACGGCATGGGCCTCGAACAGGCCGTGCGCGCGCCGCGCATCCACCATCAGTGGCTGCCCGATGCGATCAGCTGGGAGCCGCTCTCGCTGTCCCCCGACGTGCGCGACGCCCTCGCCAGGAAGGGCCATGCGTTCGCGAAGCGCCCGGGGGGCATCGGCCAGGTGTTCGCGATCGAAGTGCTGAAGAACGGCGACCGCCTCGGGGTCTGTGACCACCGCAGCGGCGGCTCCGCCGCTGCATACTGATGCCCGGGCCCACATCCTTGCATCCGATCCGCATCGCCCCGTCCCTGCTCGCCGCCGACTTCACGCGGCTGCACGACGAAGTCCGTTCGGTCGAAGACGCCGGCGCCGACTGGCTGCACCTCGACGTCATGGACGGCCACTTCGTGCCGAACCTCACGTTCGGGCCGTTCATCACCGCGGCGATCAAGAAGTGCGCGCGGAAGCCGCTCGACGTGCACCTGATGATCACCGACCCGTGGAAGTACGCGGACGCGTTCCTCGACGCGGGCGCCGATCTGCTGACGTTCCACATCGAAGTCGAACAGAACGGGGACGTGCGCGAGCTGCTCGAGCACATTCGCGCGCGCGGCGCGAAAGCCGGGTTGTCCGTGCAACCCGACACGCCCGTCCAGCGGCTGCAGCCATTCGTCGACCGCCTCGATCTCGTGCTCGTGATGAGCGTGTTCGCGGGGTTCGGCGGCCAGAAGTTCATGCCCACCGTGCTGCCGAAGGTGGCTGAGCTGCGCCGGCTCGGCTTTCGCGGCGAAGTGTCGATGGACGGCGGCATCGGACCCCAGACGATCGCAGAGAGTGCGCGGGCCGGTACGAACGTGTTCGTCGCGGGCACGGCGGTGTTCGGCGCGAACGACCGCAAGGGCCGCATCGCGGAGCTGCGGGCCACGGCCACACTTCGTGGTTGACGACTGCTGAGCAGTCGAGGTCCGCCGGCCGTCAGTTGCCGCGGCGGATCGACACGTCATCGAGCCACAGCACGCGCCCGGCGACGCGCTCCAGCGGCGCTGCCTCGAGCGTTCCCGGGGCTCGCAACCACGACCACTTGTAGAGGCCGAGCTTCAGGTAGGGTCCGCCGCGCAGGTCGTGGAAGCAGTTCGGCCCGACGTGGTCGACGACGAGCGCGCCGTCGCGCCACACGCGCACGTAACCGCCGCCGTCGTTCGACCACTCCCAGCGCACGCAGAACGTCCACTCGCACCATCGTCCGACGTAGTCGTGCACGTCGCCGACGTCGACCGCCCAATCGCCGCCGTAGCGTCCCGGGTGCGTGAGCACGTCCGACGCGCTGACGAGCGAGGAATCCCAGCGCCCTTCGACGAGCACGCGCGCGCCGCGCAGCACGATCGCGAGCGGTGGGTTGCGGTCGCCCTCGAGCAGCAGGCGGTCGGGCACGTCGTGCCACTGCGCGATCGACTCCGCCTTGTCGTCGACGCCCCAGTCCGCCGCGAGGAAGATGCTGAAGCGATACCAGTACTCCTCGTGGAACCGCGCGTAGCTGCCGCGGTAGTGCCCGCGCACGGCGACCGGCACGACTTCGGCCCGCCCGCTCCTGGTCGGGCCGTCGCGCTGGATCTCGAAGCGCGCGCTGCGCGCGCCGGTGTGCGCGCGGCTGGCGTCGAGCGCGTACTGGCCGTCGCCGGACTGCTGCCAGCCGTCCCACCTGTCGTCCTCGAATCCGGAGTCGAACACGACGGTGTTTGGCGGCACCACTGCGGCGAATGCCTCGAACACGTTGCAGTGGTGCAACGCGCCGACGAATGCCGCGCCTCCGACGAGCGCGCTGAAACGAACGAGGTGCCTTCTCTGCATTGGGGTTTCCGAGACGCTCCCCAACGACGCGCCGCCAGTCTAGCCGCCGCCGGGCCAGGTGTGGTGACTGCGTGTCAGCGGATTCGCCGAGCGAAGCAATGGCGGTCCGCCGTGCGAGCCGCGCCGACTGCAGAGCATAGCCGCGTTGCGCCGCTTGCCATGGCCGCTTTGCGAGCCACGCCGCCAATGCAGCCGATACAGCCGCAAAGGACGTCTCGCGGAAAACATCGCGGCTCGAAGATGGACCGGCCCGTGGTGGGTCCGGTATCTTGCTGTCTTGCGCATGTTGGGCGTGAGCAAACCCGAGTAACCGAGGACGAACGAATGGCTTGGACCCGCTTCGGCAAGAAGAAGGACATGCCCGGTGGACTCTGGATCAAGTGCGAGTCCTGCGGGGGCATGCTGTTCCGCAAGGAGTTCGAACAGAAACTCCGTGTCTGCGGCTCGTGCGGCTACCACTTCACGCTGCCCGCGCGCGAGCGCATCGCGCTGACCGTCGATCCCGGCTCGTTCGAGGAGATGTGGAAGGGCTTGCAGGCACATGACGTGCTCGGCTTCCACGACCGCGTGCCGTATGGCGAGAAGCTCGCCGCGACGAAGCAGAAGACCGGCGAGTCGGACGCCATCGTCGCGGGCACCGCGAACGTGAAGGGCATCCCGTGCGCGATCGGCGTGATGAACTTCCAGTTCCTCGGCGGCTCGATGGGCATGGTCGTCGGCGAGACGATCGCGCTGTTGTGCGAGATGGCGGCCCAGAAGAAGCTGCCGGTCGTGCTGTTCGCCTGCTCGGGCGGCGCGCGCATGCACGAAGGCGCGGTCTCGCTGATGCAGATGGCCAAGACCTGCGGCGCGCTGCAGCGGCTGAACCAGGCCGGCGTCGCGTCGATCTCCGTCATGACGCATCCGACCACTGGTGGCGTCACGGCGTCGTTCGCTTCGGTGTGCGATCTGCTGGTCGCCGAGCCGGGCGCGCTGATCGGGTTCGCCGGTCCACGCGTGATCGCGACGACGATCAAGAAGGAGCTGCCGAAGGGTTTCCAGCGCTCGGAGTTCCTGCTCGAGAAGGGGCAGATCGACCGCATCGTCTCGCGCGCCCAGATGCGCGACGAGCTGGGGCGGCTGCTGGCCTACGCCACGGGGCGCGATCCGGTCGCGGCGTTCAAGCCGCAGCCGATCGCGGCCGAGGCCGAGGTGGTCGCCGTGCCCCCGCCCGTCGAAGAGAAACCGCGCGCGAGGATCAAGGAGAAGAAGGCCTGA
>Ga0111539_10002131_pt1 | contig 26474 bp, 25 predicted proteins | sample RhiMethybrSRZTD1_FD_79667 | JGI IMG/M metagenome (GOLD analysis project Ga0111539, IMG submission 79667) | Populus rhizosphere microbial communities from Tennessee, USA - Rhizosphere MetaG P. TD hybrid SRZTD1 (version 2) (version 2) | ecosystem: Host-associated > Plants > Roots > Rhizosphere >...
ACGGAGCGCGCGCGGTCGTTGAAATCCATGAACTCGAGGTTCTGCATCGGGGCGTCGAGCAGGATCGAGCGGCCCTGGAAGTCGATGCCCTCGAAGAGCGCGATGCGGGGCCGGTTGCCCGACCAGCGATCCGGCGCCTTCCCGGGGGGCGCAGGGCGCGCGACGGCACTGGGCACCACCGGCCGGGCGGATGAGTAGGCGTCGTCGCGGCCCTGGGGCAGCGAGCGATATTCGCCGGGACCATACACGTGGCAGGCGCCGCCGAAGTTCGCGTGCGTGCAGAACTCCCAGGTGCCGCGGTTCACGATGATCGAGGCCACGCGATCGTTGATGCCGATGCGCGCGAAGTCGTGCACCGGATCGGAGAGCGTCGTGAGGAAGCCGCGGAACTCGCGCGCGTCGAAGACGCTCACGTCGCCCTTGCCCACGTCGTGCCAGCGCCCTTCCCCGGGCCGCATGGCGTGACCGAGGCTGGTACCGACGAGCCGGCCCGACGAGAGGCGGCGTGCCTGGTCGCCCAGGTTGCGGTGCTGGCCGGGTCCGTAATGGCGGCACGAACCGCGGTAGTACGCATCGGTGCAAAACTCCCAGGTGCCCTCCAGCACATAGATCGACGCGGCGCGGTTGTCGAAGCCGACGAGCGCCAGGTTGCCCATGTCGTCGCGCAGCGTCACGCTTCGCCCGGCGAAATCGGGGCGCTCGTAGACCAGGACCTCGCCGCGGGGATCCTGCGCCCAGGCGGAGGCGGCGATGAAAATGGACATGACAGCAGCGAGTCTCTTCACGAATTGCCTCCAGGGCCAAAGGCCGCGAGCCGTTCGACGTAGCGGGCGATCATGTCCACCTCCAGGTTCACGCGCGTGCCGATGGCCAGGTTGCCCAGCGTCGTCACGGCGCGCGTATGTGGAATCACGTTGATCTCGAAGCGCGCACCCTCGACGGCATTCACCGTGAGGCTCACGCCGTCCACCGCGATCGAGCCCTTGCGCGCGATGTAGCGCGCGAGCTCGGCGGGCGCCTCGATCTCCAGGCGCGCGCTGCCGCCCAGCTCGTCGAAAGCCGTCACCGTGCCGACGCCATCCACGTGCCCGCTCACGAGGTGGCCGTCGATGCGGTCGGCGAGCCGCAGCGACTTCTCCAGGTTCACTTCGCGCCCGGCGTCGAGGCCCGCGGTGACGGCGAGCGTCGCCTTCGAGGTGTCCACGTCGAACGCCACGCCGCTGCGAGCCACCACCGTATGGCAGATGCCGGCGAGCGCGATGGAATCGCCCACCTTCACGTCCTCGAGCCCGAGCTCCTCGGCGTGGATGCGCAGGCGCAGGCCGTCGCCGTGCGGCTCGGACGAGACGATGCGCCCGACGGCGCTCACGATGCCCGCGAACATCAGGGATCGAACCTCGCGACGACGCGCAGGTCCTCGCCCAGCAGGCGGACGTCGATCATGCGCGGGCGCAGCGCCTGCTCCAGGCGCGTCATCTCGGGCAGCGCGAACATGGCCTGTGCGCTGTCGCCCATCAACTTGGGCGCGAAATAGAACACGATCTCGTCGACCACGCCGGCGGCCACGAGCGAGCCGGAGAGCTTGCCCCCGGTCTCGACCATGACCTCGTTGAAGCCGCGAGCGGCGAGCTCCTTCGCGATGGCCGCGAGGTCGGTCTTGCTCGGCTTGTAGCGGTCGGCCGGCGCCTGCAGCACCTCCACGCCCAGATCCTTCAGCGCCTTGCGCCGGCGCACGTCGGGAGACACGGTGAAGATGATCGGCGGCTCGCCCTTGAGGATCTTGGAGTCCAGCGGAACCTCGAGGTTGCTGTCGATCAGCACCCGCCGCGGCTGGCGCTTGCAGTCGACGTAGCGCACGGTGAGGTCCGGGTTGTCGCGCAGCACGGTGCCGATGCCGGTGAGGATCGCGCAGGAGCGCGCGCGCAGTGCGTGGACGTCGCGCCGCGCCGGTTCGCCGGTGATCCAGCGGCTCTCTCCGTTGGCGAGCGCGATGCGGCCGTCGAGCGAGGCCGCGGTCTTGACCCGGATCCACGGCCGGCCGCGGCGCATGCGCGAGAGGAATCCGATGTGCGCCTCCTCCGCCTGCGCGGCCATGAGGCCGAAGTCCACGCGGATGCCGGCATCGCGCAGCGTTGCGGCGCCCGCGCCGTTCACCAGGGGATTCGGGTCCTCGAGCGCCGCGACGACGCGCCCGACCTTCGCTGCGATCAGCGCATCGGCGCAGGGTGGGGTACGGCCGTGGTGGGCGCACGGTTCGAGGGAGACGTAGACGGTCGCGCCCTCGGGCGACCGGGTCGCGGCCTTCAGCGCGACGATCTCGGCGTGCGGCCCGCCGGCGCGCTCGTGCCAGCCCTCGCCGATCACCTCGTCGTCCTTCACGATCACGCAGCCCACCGCCGGATTGGGCGTCGCCGTGTCGCGTCCGTGCTCGGTGAGCGCGATCGCGCGTGCCATGTAGGCGTGGTCTTCGGCGGTGAAGGTCGTGGTGCCTCCCCCCTACTTTTCCCGGACTTCCCTGATCGCGTCCCGGAAATCATCCACGTCGGAGAAGCTGCGGTACACCGATGCGAAGCGGATGTAGGCCACCTTGTCGAGCTTGCGCAACTCCTCCATCACCATCTCGCCCAGGCGCCGCGAGTCGATCTCGCGCTCGCCCAGGGCGAGGATCTTCTGCTCGATGCGCTGGATCGCCGCGTCCACCAGCTCGGTGGTGACCGGGCGCTTGTGCAGCGCGCGCTGGAAGCCGGTGCGCAGCTTCGAGCTCGAGAAGTCCTCGCGCACGCCGTCGGTCTTCACGATCTGCGGCATGCGCAGCTCCGCGGTCTCGTAGGTGGTGAAGCGCTTGTTGCAAACCTGGCAGCGGCGCCGGCGGCGGATCGAGTCCCCCTCCTCGCTCACGCGCGAGTCGATCACCTGGGTGTCCTCGGCGCTGCAGAAGGGACATTTCATGCGGCGGCTTTTTGCTCCGGCTTGTAGCCATAAGACGCGCGCATCGCCGGGCCGTAGACGGGGAACTTCGCGCACAGCGCATTCACGCTTTCGCCGACGCGCGCCTGCACCGCCTTGTCGGCGGGCGCATCGAGCACGTCCGCGATCCAGTTGGCGACCTGGGCGGCCTCGGCCTCCTTGAAGCCGCGCGTCGTCATCGCGGGCGAGCCGATACGGATGCCGCTGGTGACGAAAGGCTTCTCGGGATCGTTGGGGATCGCGTTCTTGTTGACCGTGATGTGGGCCTGGCCGAGCGCGGCCTCGGTGTCCTTGCCGGTCACCTTCTTGGCGCGCAGGTCCACCAGGAACACGTGGCTCTCGGTGCGACCCGAGACGATCCTGAGGCCCCGCTTGATGAGCGTCTCGGCCATGGTCTTCGCGTTCACGAGCACCTGGCGCTGGTAGTCCTTGAACGCGGGCTGCAGCGCCTCGTGGAACGCGACCGCCTTGGCGGCGATCACGTGCTCGAGCGGGCCGCCCTGCAGCGACGGGAAGATCGACGAGTTGAGCGCCTTCTCGTGCTCCGCGCCCGCCATGATGATGCCGCCCCGCGGGCCGCGCAGCGTCTTGTGCGTGGTGCTGGTGACGAAGTCGGCGATGCCGATCGGGCTCGGATACAGGCCCGCGGCGACGAGGCCGGCGTAGTGGGCCATGTCCACCATGAGCATCGCGCCCACTTCGTCGGCGATGTCGCGGAACTTCTGCCAGTCGGTTCGCAGTGCATAGGCCGACGCGCCGGCCACGATCATGCGCGGGTTGAATTCCTCGGCGAGGCTGCGCACCTGGTCGTAATCGATCTCCTCCGCGGCGTTGAGGCCGTAGGCGACCGAGCGGTAGAGTTTGCCGGAGAGGTTCACCGCTGCGCCGTGCGTAAGGTGGCCACCGTGGGCGAGCGACATGCCGAGGATGGTGTCGCCCGGCTGGAGGAATGCGGTGTAGACGGCCTGGTTCGCCTGCGAGCCCGAATGCGGCTGGACGTTGGCGTACTCGGCGCCGAAGAGCTGCTTCACGCGGTCGATGGCGAGTTGCTCGGCCACATCCACGAACTCGCAACCGCCGTAGTACCGCTTGCCCGGATAGCCTTCGGCGTACTTGTTGGTGAGGACGGTGCCCTGCGCCGCCAGCACCGCGGGACTCGCGTAGTTCTCGGAGGCGATGAGCTCGATGCCCTCTTCCTGGCGGCGGAACTCGGAGGTAATCGCGCTCCAGAGCGCGGGGTCGGTGGCGGCGAGCGTGGCGGAGTCGGCGAACACGGGAGTCCAACGCGAAGTGATTGAAAGATCATGGATTTTAGCACGCCACCTTGCGGCCTTCGCGGGGCTGGCATTGCTGCTGCCGCTCGCGGCGCAGGCCCAGGAAGCCACCTTCGTGGGCGAGAAGGCGTGCACCACCTGCCACGTCGTGATCAACGAGCATTTTTCGCACACCAGCCACGCGAAGGCCTTCCGCGCCAACCCGCGCAACGAGCGCGAAGGCCGTGTGTGCGAAGCCTGCCACGGGCCGGGATCGCTGCACGTGAAGGACCCGGCCGACAAGACGCTGCTCATCGGATTCACCAGCCGCGCGGCCACGCCGATCGCGGTGATGAACGGCCAGTGCCTCTCGTGCCACCAGGGCGGCGAGCGCCTGCACTGGCCCGGCTCGATCCACGAATCGAGCCAGGTCGCCTGCAGCGACTGCCACAACCCGATGGCGAAGTTCTCGCGCGAGGGGCTGCTGCGCAAGCAAAGCGTCTCCGAGACCTGCTACGGCTGCCACCAGCAGCAACGCGCCGAATTCCGCCGCCGATCGCACATGCCGCTGCCCGAGGGAAAGATCTCCTGCACGGATTGCCATAACCCCCACGGCTCGACGACGAAGTCCCTGCTGCAGGCCGACTCGGTGAACGCGCTGTGCTACCGGTGCCACACGGAAAAGCGCGGCCCGTTCATCTGGGAGCACGCGCCGGTGCGCGAGAGCTGCATGAATTGCCACGTGCCGCACGGCTCGAACCACGAGAAGCTCCTCGCGAGCCCGCGGCCGTTCCTGTGCCAGCAATGCCACGCCAACGACGGCCACCCGACGGAGCTGCTCGCGCGCTCGGGCACCGCGGCCGGATCGTCGCCGGATGCGCGCTTGATGGCACGAAGCTGCCAGACCTGCCACGCCCAGGTCCACGGCAGCAACAGCCCCTCGGGCGCCCGCTTCCATCGGTGACGGCATGAAGGCGATCGCTCGCGGCATCTGCCTCATCCTTCCGCTGCTGGCGAACGCGGCGAAGGCCGAGCTCTCGTGCCGGTTCGACGCCGCGCTCGGCAACGCGATCAATCCCGCGGGCATCGATACCTTCCTAGCCGGCAGCGACCCGAGAGGCATCGGCGCGCTGCACGAGGGTCCGGGCCGCTCGCCTTCGGGCCTGCTCTACGCGACACCTTCGATACCGCCAGCGCCAAGCGAGAGCATGCAGGGGTGGTCGCTCCGGGGCGGGCTGGAAGCGGGCTTCCTTGGCGGTGACGGGGACGATCGCAACACGCTCTGGCGCGAGTACAAGGACTTGCGCAACGGTTTCCTCCTCGACAATTTCGGGCTGTACGCCGAGAAACCCGGCGAGGCGAAGTACCTGAGCTTCTTCGGCGGCAGCGTCGGTCGTGACGACCAGTACTACGGCTTCCTGTATGGGCGTCGCAACGACTACAAGCTGCGGCTCTTCCTCGAGGACACGCCCCACGTCTTCGCCACCGACGCGCGGCCGATCTGGCAGGGACTGGGAAGCGGCTCGCTCACGTTGCCGGCCGGCCTCACGCCGGGCCGCGGAGACCGCGCGTCGATCCAGGCCGCCGTCGACGCGACGGGGGCGACCACCCTGGAGCTCATCCGCCGCAAGGGCGGCATCGCCTTCGACAAGGCGTTCAGCGAGACCCTGTCGGGATTCCTGCACTACACCGTGGAGAAGCGCGAGGGCGCGCGGCCGTTCGGCGGCGCGTTCTTCTTTCCGACCCCGCCCGGCGTCGGCGCGAGCATGGAGACGGTCGAGCCGATCGATTACCTGACGCAGGACATCGTCGCGGGCCTGCGGTACGCGGACGAGCTGCGCCAGTTCAACCTCTCCGCGAACGCATCGCTCTTCCGCAACCGCATCGACACGCTCACCTGGGAAAACCCCTTCGATGTCTCGCTGGGGCCCACGCCCAACGCGGCGAACATCCAGCGCGGGCGCTTCGACCTCTACCCCGACAACGAGGCCTACCAGGTGAAGGCCGATTTTGCGCAGGCCTTTCCCTCGTTCCTGCGCTCGCGCTTCACCGCGAGCGCCTCGGCCGGAAGCATGCGGCAGGACGACGCGCTGATCCCGCCGGCGGTGAACTCGGGAACCGCCGGTCGCGGCTCCTTCCAGTATCCGCTCGAGAGCTGGAACACCACCACCGCGCTGAGCCAGAAGAACGCCGGAGCCGCCATCGACACCGCGACGGCGAGCCTGGGCTACAGCCTCGTTCCCGTCGACAAACTCACGTTGCGCGCGAAGGCGCGCTACGAGGAGACGCGGAACCACACCGACTACACCGCGTTCAACCCGCTCACCGGCCAGTACGGCTACCCGTCCCTCGACGGCGCGCGCGGCACGATCGCCCCGAACGAGAACGGGTTCTACACGCCGGGCAGCGGCCTCAACAGCCAATGGCACTATCGCAGCATCCCGTTCGACTACCGCAGGCTCGACTACGGCCTCGTCGCGGAATATCCGATCGCGCGCCGCACCCAGCTTTCGGGCGAGTACGAGAGGCAGGAAATCGAGCGCGACCATCGCGAGCGCGACCGGACGTGGGAAGACCGGCTGCGGATCGCCCTGAGCTCGCGCGTGGCCAACGGGGCGTCGCTCAACGTCTCGCTCGAGCACGGTGAACGGCGCGGGAGCGAGTACAACTACGATCCCTATCGCGAGTTCTTCACCGCCTCGCTGCCGGGCTATCCGAATCCCTCCCGCGAGCTGCCCCACACCCTCGCGGACCTGCGCAAGTACGATCTCGCCGATCGCAGGCAGGACACGCTGAAAGCCCGATTCAACATGCAGCTGCGCGAGGACCTCGACGGCCTCCTGTCGATGCGGCTGCAGGAGAGCGACTACCCGGCGAGCTACGGGCGCACGGGGCGCGATTCCCGCTCGTCGGTGAGCGCCGAGATCAACTACCAGCCCGCTCCGCTGGTGAACGCGTACCTGTTCTATTCGCACGAGACGTCGCGCATGCAACAGGCCGGGATCAGGGACCGATCGATCCCGGGCTCCTCTCCCGACGCCGGCGGGAACGACTATCCGCTCGCCAACGCCTGGCGCGTCGAGACGCGCGAGCGCAACGACGCCGTGGGCTTCGGGGTGAAGGTCGACTTCTCGAGGTTCCGGCTCGACTTCCGCTATGCCTACGCCGACGCGCGCTCCCCTGTGAGCTACGAAGCGGCGTCCCAGGGCGCGAGCACGCTGCCCCTGGCCGGCGAGCTGGCGGGCGCCTTCCCCGACATCACCTTCCGCCAGCACCTGGCCGAAACGAGCCTGGTCTTCCCGATCAGCGGCCGTCTCGCCGCTCGCCTCTACCACCGCTACGAGGACACGCGACTCGTCGACTGGCACTACACCGGGCTCGCGGGGAGCCTCCTGCAGGGATCGATCCTCTACCTCGACGCGGGACCCCAGTCCTATCGGGCCAGCGTGTTCGGCGTCTTCCTCCAGTACCGGCTCTGAGCCGGCGAGCGCTCCGGCCCGGCCTCCGTATAATCGGGACCCATCGAGGGAGGGGGAGCGTTTGGGTTTCCTGCTGAAGGTCTCCAAGGCGATCGACTGGCTCAACGACAAGCTGGGCTGGATCGCCAACTGGCTGGTGCTGGCCGCCTGCCTCATCAGCGCCGGCAACGCGATGTCGCGCTATGCCTTCGACCTCTCGTCCAACGCCTGGCTCGAGATCCAGTGGTACCTCTTCGCGGCCATCGTCATGCTGGGCGCCTCCTACACGCTGCGGATGAACGAGCACGTACGCGTCGACATCCTCTATACGCACCTCTCGGAACGCGGCAAGGAGTGGCTGGACCTCATCGGGACGGCCGTCTTCCTCGTGCCCTCGATGCTGGTTATCTCCTGGTACTCGATCCCGTTCTTCATGCAGTCGTGGAACGTGCAGGAAATTTCCGGCAATGCCGGCGGCCTCATCCGCTGGCCGGTGAAGATCCTGGTGCCCCTCGGATTCGCGCTCGTGGCCCTCCAGGGCGTCTCGGAGATCATCAAGCGCGCCGCGGCCCTGCGCGGCTACGTGCGGTTCGAGACGCACTACGAAAGGCCGGTGCAATGATCCCGCTGGAGATGATGCCACCCCTGATGTTCGTGGGGCTCATCCTCTTCATGCTGATCGGGTACCCGGTCGCGTTCACGCTCTCCGCGCTCGGCCTGGCCTTCGGGTTCGTCGCGGTCGAGCTCAACTACTTCCCGGCCGAGTTCCTGCAGGCCATCCCGTCGCGCATCTTCGGGCAGCTGTCCAACGAGCTGCTGCTCGCGATCCCCTTCTTCACCTTCATGGGCGCGATCCTGGAGAAGTGCGGCCTCGCCGAGGACATGCTCGACTCCATGGGCCAGCTCTTCGGGCCGTTGAGGGGCGGCCTCGGGTACTCGGTGATCATCGTGGGCTTCATCCTCGGCGCCATCACCGGCACGGTCGCCGCGCAGGTGATCGCGATGGCGCTCATCGCGCTCCCGGTGATGATGCGATACAAGTACAACATGAAGTACGCGACCGGCATCCTCGCGGCTTCGGGCACGATCACGCAGCTGGTGCCGCCCTCGCTGGTGCTGATCGTGCTCGCCGACCAGCTGGGCAAGTCGGTGGGCGACATGTACCTGGGCGCGTGGGGCCCGTCGCTGCTGCAGGTGGGGCTGTTCGCGCTCTACACGTTCGCCCTTGGCGTCTTCAAGCCCGAATGGGTCCCGGGAGTGCCGAAGGAGGACCGCACGCTGCAAGGCTGGGCGCTGTGGAAGAAATGCCTCGCGGGGATCATCCCGGCCGGCGTGCTGATCTTCCTCGTGCTGGGCACCATGCTGATGGGCCTCGCAACGCCCACGGAGGCGGGAGCCATGGGCACCGTGGGCGCCCTGGTGCTCGCGGTGATCCGGCACCCGAAGGTCGGGACCACAGGCTCGCGCGTCTTCTGGGGCGGGCTCGTCGCCGCGGGCATCGCCGCGATCATCGGCATCTATGCCTTCAAGTCGATGCCGTTCCGGATCGTGATCGCGCTCTTCTACGCCACCGTCGTCTGGATGCTGGTGAGGAGCGCGCAGATCCCGGAGCTGCGCGATCTCATCAAGCGCGCCTTCGAGATGACGATGCGCCTGACCGCCATGGTGATCTTCATCCTCATCGGCTCCACCTGCTTCTCGACTGTCTTCCAGGGCGTGAACGGCGGGCCGTGGCTGGAGCACCTGATGACGAGCATCCCCGGCGGGGTCTGGGGGTTCCTCATCGCGGTGAACCTGTTCATCTTCTTCATCGCCTTCTTCCTCGACTTCTTCGAGATCGTCTTCATCCTGGTGCCGCTGCTGGCGCCCATCGCGAAGACCCTCCTCACGCCGATCGTGGGCGAGGAAGCCGCGCTCATCTGGTTCGGGGTCATGCTGTGCGTGAACCTGCAGACCTCGTTCATGCACCCGCCCTTCGGCTTTGCGCTCTTCTACCTGCGCGGCGTCGCTCCCAAGGAAGTGAAGAGCTCCGACATCTACTGGGGCGCGCTGCCCTTCGTGGGGCTGCAGCTGATCCTCGTCGCCCTCGTGATCGCGTTCCCGAAGCAGGTCACCATGTTCCTCGACGCGCCGCTCAACGTGGACCTCAACAAGGTGAAGATCGAGCTGCAGCAGGAGGCGCCGCCCGACGCCGCGAAGACGCAGGAGAACGAGGACGACATCATGAAGTCGTTCGGCGGGAAGAAGTGACGCCGCGCTAGCGGCACACGGTCGGCGGGGTCGAGATTTCCTGTCGCAGGATGGGCTTGGACTGCGTCACGCCGCCGACGGAGTAGCTGAAGGTGCCGCGGTTCGCGTCGGCGAAGTTGAAGGCGCCCGTTCCCATCGGCGTGGCCGCCACGCCCGTGCCGACCCACGGATTGGCGCTGAAGGCCGGGCCTGTCGTGCGGTAGAGCGTCCCGGAATACGCCCCCGGCCCGGTCCTCGCGCCATTGGGCATCACCAGCCACATGCCGCGCCCGTCGGCGTCGTACGTGAACCAGGTCGCGAAGAGGATATCGCCCTGGTGCGTGACGTTCACGCCCCACCCCGACTCGCCGCCGGGTGGATCGCTCCACCAGAGCGCCTGGTAGTTCGGCGGGGATCCCGCCGCCCCACCCGCTTCGCACACGGGTAGCGCCCCGTACACCTGGCGCGTGATCGGCTTGGCCTGCGAGACCGCGCCCACGACATAGCTGAAGGTCCCGCTATTCGCGTCAGTGAAGGCGAACGTCGCCGTGCCCATTGGCGTCGCGGCGACCTGGCTGGGATTGAACGGCGTGGCGCTGAACGCCGGCCCCGTGGTGCGGTAGAGCGCGCCCGTCCAGGTGCTGCCCGAGCGCGTGCTGGTCGGCATCACCAGCCACATCCCGCGGCCGTCGGCGTCGTAGGTGAACCAGGTCGCGAACAGGATCTCACCCTGCTGCGTGAGGTTCACGCCCCAGCCCGATTCGCTCTCGGCGGGCGATCTCCACCACAGGCCGTGGACGTTGAGCGCAGCGACCGCGGCCGTAAGGTGGTTGTTGCGCGCGACGATGCCGGCTACCGCTTCGACGAAGGCGGCCTCGGCGCCATTGAAGAGGTGGAAACCACAGCCCACGTCGGCTCCACCCGTGACGCTGACGCGATCGCGCACCGCCGCGGACGTGAGCGCGTTGAACATCAGGCTGCTGAACTGCAGGACGTCGGACGGGTGGTAGACCACACCGGCCGGGCGCCTGATCATGGGCACCGACGGGTTCGGCCGGTCGGGCGAGTAGAAGAGCACGCCCGCGGGGATCTCGGCCGGCAGCGTGGCGGCGGCGAACGCGGTCGCGCTCGTCGAGGAGCTGCCGCCCGACACCCAGACCGGCACGTTGTGACGCTCCCGCACGTAGCGAACGATCGCGAGCAGGTTGTCGTAGTTGCGCACCGAGCCGAGCGTGGTCGCGTCGATGAGCGCGAGCCCGATGCCGCGCCCGGCAAAGGCGGCCTGGGTGCGCCCGTAGGGGTTGCAGAGCCCCGTGGTCGCATTCATCGCCCCGTCGCTCGCGATGCCGAGGACGCCGTCGCCGCCGGGATACTGCACGATGAAGGCCGTGGGCGCGTCGGGACGGACGTAGAGGAAACGCTGCATCCCGCCTTCGGCGGCGGGGATGTCGACTACCGTCGTGGTCGTTGCGGCATGCAGGCCCAGGGCCGCGCCCATCCCCAGGACGAACGAAAACGCGCGAGAAGGTTTCATCGCCCATCTAAGCACGCAATGGGCAGCGCAGGTCGTGAAAATCACCCGGACGAAAAGAAAAGCCCCGCCGAGGCGGGGCTTCGCTTGCGCCGGACGTCCCGGGTTCAGGACTTCTTCGGCGCGTCTCCTCCGCCACCGCGGCGTCCCGTCTGCATGAAGGTGTCGAAGTTGCCTTCGGCCACGCGGAACCAGAGCACCTGGTTCTCCATGAACGCCATGTAGTGGTCGTGGACCTTCTTGAACTTCGGGTTCTTCTCCGAGGTTTCCTTGTAGAGCTCGAGCGCCGCCTTGTAGCAGGCTTCCATCACCGGCTTCGAGAACGGGCGCAGCTGCGCGCCGCCGGCGACCAGTCGCTTCAGCGCATCGGGATTGCCCGCGTCGTAGCGCGCCATCATCATCGTGTTGCCCTCGTGGCACGCGGCCTCGAGGATCGCGCGATAGTCGGGCGGCAGCTCGGCGAGCGCCTTCTGGTTGACGATCGTGTGCAGCGCGGGACCGCCCTCCCACCAGCCCGGGTAGTAATAGAACTTGGCGACCTTGTTGAAGCCGAGCTTCTCGTCGTCGTACGGCCCGACCCACTCGGCCGCGTCGATGGTGCCCTTCTCCAGCGCGGGATAGATCTCGCCACCGGCGATCTGCTGCGGCACCACGCCCAGCTTGGCGAGCACCTGGCCCGCGAAGCCGCCGATGCGAAGCTTGAGGCCCTTCAGGTCGGCGACCGTCTTGATCTCCTTGCGGTACCAGCCGCCCATCTGCGCGCCGGTGTTGCCGGAGAGGAAGGCGTGGACGCCGTATTCCTTGAGGAAGTCGTTGTACACCGCGTCGCCGCCGCCCACGTACCACCAGGCGTTGAACTGGCGGCAGTTCATGCCGAACGGGACCGCGGTGCCGAATGCGAAGGTCGGATCCTTGCCCACGTAGTAGTAGGGCGCGGTGTGGCAGGCCTGGACCGTGCCGTTCTGCACCGCGTCGAGCGCCTGCAGGCCCGGCACGATCTCGCCCGAGGCGAAGAGCTGGATCTGGAACTTGTTGTTGGTGGCCGCGGCGACGCGCTTGGAGATGACTTCCGCGGCACCGTAGATGGTGTCGAGGCTCTTGGGAAAGCTGGATGTCAGGCGCCACTTGATCTCGGGGCTCGCCTGGGCAAAGGCGGGGGCGCTGCCTGCGGCCAGAATGCCGGCCATCCCCGCGCCGGCGCTGTTGATGAACTTCCTGCGCTTCATTTTGGGCTCCTCTGCTGGATTTCTGTTCTGGTGGGTGCTTCGGCGGCCAGACTACCTCATTCCCCCGCGATGGTCATTCGGTCCACCAGGATCGATCCACACTGGCGGGAGCCGCGCGACAGGACGTCGTTGCCGACGGCCTGGATGCCGGTGTACATCTCCAGCAGGTTGCCGGCGATGGTGACCTCCTCGACCGGATGGCGGATCTCGCCGCCCTCGACCCAGAAGCCCGAGGCGCCGCGCGAATAGTCGCCGGTGACCGAGTTCACGCCCTGCCCCATGAGCTCGGTGACCAGCAGGCCGCGGCCCATGCGCCTGGCGAGGCCGGCGCGATCGAACTCGCCGGGGACGACGAGCAGGTTGTGGTTGCCGCCGGCGTTGCCGGTGGTCTCCAGGCCCAGCTTGCGCGCCGAGTGGCTCGAGAGGAACCAGCCTCGCAGCACGCCGTCCTCGACCACCGTTCGCGGCGCGGTCGCCACGCCCTCGGCGTCGAATGCGCTGGTGGCCATCTCGGCGTATTCATGCGGCTCTTCGCGAATGGTGACGCCGGAGGCGAACACGCGGGTGCCCAGGCGGTCCAGCAGGAAGGAGGACCGGCGGTAAAGGCTCGATCCGCTCGCCGCCGAGACGAAATGACCGATGAGGCTGCCCGCGACGTTGGCGTCGAACAGCACGGGCGCCTCGAGCGTCGCCAGCCGGCGCCCGCCCAGCCGCTGGACGGTGCGCTCGCCCGCGATGCGCCCGACCGCCTCGGGATCCTCGAGCCGCGCCGGATCCCGGTGCGTGGTGTACCAGTAGTCGCGCTGCATGCCGCCCGCGTCCTCGGCCACCACGCTCACGCTGATCGAGGCCTTCGAGGCCGGGAAGCCCGCGCAGAAGCCGAGCGTGTTGGCGAGCACGAAGTCGGAGTCGAAGGCCGAGATGGTCGCGCCCTCGGAATTGGTGATGCGCTTGTCCACGGCCAGGGCGGCGGCCTCCGTGCGCCGCGCGACCTCGATCGCCTCCTCCACCGTGAGGCCCCACGGATGATAGAGGCCGAGGTCGGGAACCTCGCCGCGGAACAGGCGTGCCGCGTCGGGCAGGCCCACGGCGTCGTCCTGGGCGGTATGGCGCGCGATCGCGCACGCCGCCGCCACCGTGCGGTCGATCGCATCGGCCGAGAGGTCCGAGGTGCTCGCGTTGCCGCGGCGCTTGCCGATGTAGACGGTGATGCCGAGACCCTTGTCGCGGTTGTACTCGACGGTCTCGACCTCGCCGCGCCGCACGCTGACCGACTGCCCCACCGCCGCGGAGACTTCCACCTCGGCGTCGGTGGCGCCATGGCGTTTCGAGGCATCGAGGGCGCGCTGCGCGGCCGCGCGCATCGCGGTGCCGGAGAGCGGCAGCGGCGCGGAGGCCACGGGATGGTCAGGCATGGGAAAATGACGCGGATGGATGAGCCCGACGAGTTTATCAGCAAGACCCGGCGCAAGAAGGAGATGCGCCAGCTGCAGGACGTGGGCGCGGCGCTCGTGGACCTGTCGCGCGAGCAGCTCGCCCGCATCGACATGCCTGAAATGCTGCGCGAGGCGGTGATGGAGTGCCAGAGCATCACCAGGCACGAGGCCCGGCGGCGCCAGATCCAGTGGATCGGCAAGATCATGCGCAAGGTCGACGCCGCCCCCATCGCCGAGCAGCTCGCCGCCCTCGAGGCGCCGTCGAAGAAGCAGACCGCCCTCTTCCACGTGGCCGAGAAGTGGCGCGACGACCTGCTCGCCGACCCGCTGGCCATGGGGCGCTTCGAGCGCGAGTTCCCGCACGCCGAGCTGCACCGCATCCGCCAGCTGCTCGAGGCGACACGCGCCGAGCGCGCCGCCCACCGGGCGCCCAAGCACCTGCGAGAGCTCTTCCACGCGGTGAACGCGGCCGTCCAGGAAGCGGCACGGCACACATGACCAAGAACCGGGGTCGGACCCCGAACCAGGCAAATGCATAAACCAGGGTCGGACCCCGTTCGGATCGGCCTTGTCGCCGCGAGCGACCGCGCGGCGGCCGGCATCTACAAGGACGAGGGCATCCCGGCGCTCGAGCAGTGGCTCGCGAGCGCGCTGCTGAATCCCATCGAGTTCGCGCGCCGGCTGATCCCCGACGAGCGGCCCGTGATCGAGGCCACGCTCAAGGAGCTGGTCGACGAGCACCGCTGCGACCTCGTGGTCACCACCGGTGGCACCGGGCCCGCGGCGCGCGATGTGACGCCCGAGGCCACGCTCGCGGTGGGCGAGCGCGAGATGCCCGGCTTCGGCGAGCAGATGCGCCGCATCAGCCTGGAGTTCGTGCCGACCGCGATCCTCTCGCGCCAGGTCGCGGTGATCCGCGGCCGCGCGCTGATCCTGAACCTGCCCGGCCAGCCCAAGTCGATCCGCGAGACGCTCGAGGGCCTCAAGTCGCCCGAGGGCAAGCCGCTCGTCGCCGGCATCTTCGCCGCAGTGCCGTACTGCATCGACCTGATCGGCGGCCCGTACCTGGAAACCCGCGAGGAGGTCGTGAAGGCCTTCCGTCCCAAATCCGCCATCCGTCCCCCGAGGAACTGAATTTGACCCTTGCCCATATCGAGCTCGCCACCGGCGCCGACCCGGTCGCCACCGTCATCTGGATGCACGGCCTCGGCGCCGACGGCTGGGACTTCGTCCCGATCGTGCGCGAGCTGCCGCTGCCCGAGGAGCTGGCGCTGCGCTTCATCTTCCCGCACGCGCCGGTGCGACGGGTGACCATCAACGGCGGGATGGAGATGCGCGCCTGGTACGACATCGCGATGAGCGACATTGCGCGGCTCCCCGACGAACGCGGCATCCGCGACTCGCAGAAGCAGGTGGAGGAGCTGATCGCGCGCGAGCGCACGCGCGGAATTCCCTCGAACCGCGTGGTGCTTGCGGGGTTCTCGCAAGGCGGCGCGATCGCCCTGCAGACCGGCTTGCGCTACAGCGAGCCGCTGGCCGGCATCGCGGCGCTCTCGACCTACCTCACGCTCGAGGAATCGCTCCCCACCGAGGCCGCGGCCGCCAACAAGGCCGTACCCATCCTGATGGCCCACGGCACGCAGGACGAGATCATTCCGCTGCGCCTTGCCGAGGCCTCGCGCTCGGCGCTGCAGGCCAGGGGATACGAAGTCGAGTGGCACACGTGGCCGATGCCGCACTCGATTTGCGCCGAGGAGGTCGAGGCCCTTGCGAGCTTCCTCATGCGCGTGGTGGCCGGCGCCCAGACGGCACCCAGGTCGTCGATCCTGCTGCCGGGGCGGTAGGGGCATGCGGAGGCGGTAGGGGTTTTCCCCAATTGCTGCCGGGTGTCCCGCACGGTAAGGTGCGGGCACGCTCACACCCCCGGGAAATCGCCGAACATGCTCCGTGTCGCCTTCCGAGTCCTCGCCGTCACGTTCCTCGTGGCCAGCGCGTTCGCGCTCTCGGCCTGCAGCAATTCTTCGGGCCACACCCGCGGCATGTTCGCCGGCCAGGTGATCGGCAAGTCCGAGGCCGAGATCGTAGACAAGTACGGCCAGCCCGCATCGGCCGATCGCAACCGTCCCGACTTGCAGATCCTCACCTACAAGGGCGCGACGTTCGATCCCGACAACGAGAACAAGCCCGACGCCGAGACAGTCATCTATCTCACCAAGGGCAAGGACGGTCGCGTGGTTGCCAGCGACATCCTCTTCAAGGGCTGACCGGCGAAACAGACGGCGGAAATAAACGGGGTCAGACTCCAATTAAGTTAATCAGGCGGTTTTCTCCCTGAAAACCGCCTGATTAACTTAATTGGAGTCTGACCCCGTTTATTTCGCCGGCGTCGCGAGCGGCTTGCCCTTCTCCACCACGTAGATCGCCAGCACTTTCGCCGGCACGTCGCCCACGACCTTCGCGTCGTGAACCTTGCCTGCGCCGATCGCGTAGCTGTCGCCCGCGTTGAGCAGCTTGGGCGCCTCGCCCTCCACCTCGAGCGAGGATTGCCCCGCCAGCGTGTAGCCGGTCTCGATGCCGAAGTGCGTGTGCCGGCCGATCGAGCCCCCGGGCGCGATCTCGGCCACGGCCATGACCAACTCCATGTTGTTGCCCAGGTCCAGGCGCTGCAGCAGCGTGCGCTTGATGCCGGGTGCCTGTGCGCCGGTGGTGCCGGCGGCGAGCACGGCCGCGAGGCCGGCGATGCTGGCAATGCGGGTGAAGGTGTTCATCAAGGTCCCTCCCTGGCTGCGATGCGAATCGGCTCCAGCGACTGGCGCAGCATCGGCGGCAGCTCCACCGGACGGCGCGTTTCACGATCGACGTACACGTGCACGAAGTATCCCTGCGCGGCGGCGAGCTCCGCGCCCTGCTGGAACAGCGCAACCTCGTAGCGCACGCTCGAGCGGCCCAGGTGCGCCACGCGCAGCCCCGCGGTCAGCGTTTCCGGGTACGTGAGCGGCGAGAAGTAGGTGCAGGCGGTCTCGATCACCAGCCCGATCACCGGGCTCGCCTGGATGTCGAGCGCGCCCCTTTCGATCAGGTAGGTGTTCACCACGGTGTCGAAGTACGAGAAGAACACGACGTTGTTCACGTGACCGTACGCGTCGTTGTCCATCCAGCGGGTAGTGATGGACTGCTTGTGCGGGTAGTCGGCGAACCGGTGCGGCGCGGATCGCTCAGCCATCCGCGCGCGCCTTGTCGGCGGGCACCGGCACCATGAACCGCACCGTCCGCGAATAGGCGCCGGGCACGATCGACAAGCCGCCCGAGATGAACGACTCGACCTCCTCGCGCCGCTTGATCGTGTCGTTGTAGCCCAACTCGATCAGCTCCTGGCAGTAGCTGCGCTCGAACAGGAGGTACGACGCCAGGTTGGCGCCGCCGCGTCGCATCGCGCCCACCGACCGCAGCATGAAGCGGATCGTCCACGGCAGGTTGGGCATGTGCTTGATCGCGATCTGGTCGAGCGGCTCGGAGGGTGTCAGCACCAGGACGTCGACGTGGTGCAGCGTGAGCCCCATCTTCTTGAGCGCCTCCGGCGGCACGCAGCTCACGGTCTTGTTGATGCGCTCCAGGCGCTCGATGTCCACGGCGAGGCTGTCGAGGAAGATCGAGTTCATCACGTGGCCGGCGATCTGCGCGAGGGTCGGGAAGTTGTCGCCGCGCAGGCGCTCGGGCGAGTCGCTGCGGATGCGCGCCGTGCCCACTACCATCACGCGGTCGGAGCCCAGGTGCAGCGCCGGGCTCACCGGCGCGATCTGGCGCATCGAGCCGTCGCCGAAGAACTCGCGGTTGACGTGATAGGGCGGGAAGACGAACGGGATGGCGCTCGAAGCCATCAGGTGCTCGACGGTCAGCTTGGTCTTGATCCCGATGCGCGTCGAGCGCTTCCAGCCCTCCAGCGCCGCGGTGCCCTGGAAGAAGCTGCAGCTCTGCCCCGAGGTGTAGCCCGAGCAGGTGATGGCGACCGCGTCGAGGGCGCCCTTGTCGATGTTGCCCTGGATGCGGGAGAAGTCGAGGTACTTCGACAGCAGCCCCTCGAGCGGCCGGTTGTCGAGGAGCGACGTGCGGCGGCGCTTCATGAACGCGCCGAAGAGGAAGCCGCTCATCCAGCGCAGGTTGTTCTTCGTGGCGCCGTACCAGTCCGACCGATAGACATGGTGGGGCTGGAAGTTGCGCCACACGTCCAGGAGCTTCTCGACCGCGTTGCCGAAATCGTCGCAGTTCACGGCGAGCGAGCCGGCGTTCACCGCCCCGGCCGAGGTGCCGCAGATGATCGGGAACGGGTTGACCTTGGGCTCCGGGAGCATCTCCCGGACGGCCTGCAGCACGCCGACCTGGTAGGCCGCGCGGGCACCCCCGCCCGCCAGCACCAGGCCGCACTTGCCAGCCGCCGTAGACTCCATTGCGCCTTCTCCCTGGGGGGCGGTCAAGGTCGCCCTGCAGCCGCCTTCCCCTTGTCCTTCCTTGCTGGTGTACCCGGAGCCCGGGCGTTTTGCAACATTTCGTCCGCGTGGCGCCGCGTGGTCTCCGTGATCCGGATTCCCCCCAACATGCGCGCGACCTCGTCCACGCGCGCCGCCGCATCGAGCGCGTCGACCGTGGCGACGGTGCCACTCTTGGCCGCCTGCTTGGCCACGCGTAGCTGGGTACGGGCGTGCACCGCGACCTGCGGGAGGTGCGTGACCGAGAGCACCTGGTGGTGCCTGCCGAGCGACTGGAGCAGCTGGCCCACCACCTCGGCCACGCCGCCGCCGATGCCCGAATCGACCTCGTCGAAGATGAGCGTGGGCACCGATGCCTGCCCGGAGAGCAGCACCTGCACCGCGAGCGACACGCGCGAAAGCTCGCCGCCCGAGGCCACCTTCGCCAGGGGGGCCAGCGGCTGGCCGGCGTGGCCGGCCACGCGCAGCTCGACCGCCTCGAGGCCGCCCGCGGTGGGAGTCTCGAGCGGCTCCAGCGCGACCTCGAGCTTGCCGCCCGCCATGGCCAGGCGCTGCATCGTGGCCGTGACCTCGGCGCCCAGGCGGCGCCCGGCCTCCCGGCGCTGCTTGCCAAGCTGGGTCGCGCTCTCCCGGTAGGCCTTTTCATTCACGGCTTCCTGGGCGCGCAATGCCTCGAGGCTCTCCTCACCCCCCAGCTCCGCCAGGCGAGCGCGGCGCTCATCGAGCGCGGCCGGCAGCTCCGCCGGGTCGACCCGGTACTTGCGGGCGCTGTCGATCACCGCCTTGATGCGCGAATCGAGCTGGCCCAGGCGTCCCGGATCCACCTCCAGGCGCTGCAGGTAGCGGCGCAGCTGCTGCGCCGCATCGCGAGCCTGCGAGGCGGCGCCTTCGGCATCGCGGCGAGCGTCCTCGAGGGCGGGATCGAGCGCCGCCGCGGCGGCCAGGCGCGCGCTGGCGTGCGCCAGGACATTGGCGGCCGCTTCGTCGGACTCGTCGAGGGCCTCGGCGCATTCCGACACGGTGGCGATCAGCTCCTGCGCGTGTCCCAGGCGGCGATGCTCGGCCTGGTCCTCCTGCCACTGCGCCGGCTCGAAGGCGAGCGCCTCGAGGTCGCGGACCTCGTGCGCGAGGAGCTCCCGCTCGCGCGCGGAGGTCTTCTGCGCGCTCTCGCGCGCGGCGCGCTGCTCGGCGACGCGGCGCCAGGCCGCGTGGCGTTGCGCCACTTCGGCTGCGAGCGCCGTGGCGCCCGCGAAAGCATCGAGGAGCTGGCGCTGGCGCTCGCGCTTCAGCAGCAGCTGGTGGTCGTGCTGGCCGTGGATGTCGACCAGCATCTCACCCAGCTCGCGCAGCTGCGCGACCGTGGCCGGGCGCCCGTTCACGAACGCGCGCGAACGGCCCGAGGCGTCGATCGTGCGGCGCACGATGCAGGCGCCATCGGTTTCATCGAGCTCCTGCGCGGCCAGCCAGGCGCGCACGTCGGCAAGGCTGCCGGCGTCGAAATCGGCACTCACGTCCGCCTTCGCCGCGCCCGATCGGACGACGTTGGCATCGGCGCGCCCGCCCAGCGTGAGAGCCAGCGCATCCACCAGGATGGACTTGCCCGCTCCGGTTTCGCCCGTGAGGGCGGTGAAGCCGTCGGCAAGCTCGAGGTCGAGCCGCTCGACGATGACGTAGTCCCGAATGGAGAGAGCGCGAAGCATCGGAATCAGGCGACAGGAGACAGACTGGAGTCAGGAGGCCCGTTCATGCCACCGCAACTTCTGTCTCAACATCGAGAAATACCGGTAGCCCTTGGGATGCAGCAGCGTGGCCTGCTTGGGCGCGGCCTGGACGGTGACGGCGTCGCCGGGCTCGAGCTCGCAGTGGTCCTGCACGTCGAAGTTGGCGCGTGCGCCCTCGCCGCGGAGCAGCGTGACCTCGATGCGCGAGGTGCTGCGTAGCGCCACCGGGCGGTTCGACAGCGTGTGCGGAGAGATCGGTACCAGGGCGATGGCCGAAAGCGACGGGTGCAGGATCGGGCCGCCCGCGGAGAGCGCATAAGCCGTCGAGCCGGTGGGCGTGGCCACGATGAGGCCGTCGGCGCGCAGGGTGTAGATGAACTCGCCGTCCACGGTGACCGCGAACTCGATCATGCTGCCCACGGCGCCCCGGCTGACGACCACGTCGTTCATCGCGAGCGCGCTGAGCAGCGTCTTGTCCCCGCGCCGGACCGACCCTGAAAGCAGCATGCGGCTCTCCGGCGTGAACTCGCCGGCGACGACCGCCTCGATCGCCGGCGCGGCCGCATCCGCGGGGACGTCGGTGAGGAAGCCCAGCCGGCCCAGGTTCACGCCCACCAGGGGCACTCCGTGCTCGGCCATGATGCGGGCGCAGGAGATGAGCGACCCGTCGCCGCCCACGACGATGCAGAGGTCGGCCTTGGCGGGGAGCCGGGCCACTTCGGCCACCGCATCCGGGGGCGTGCGCGAGACGCCGGCGGTGGCCGGATCCATCGCGATGGTCAGCCCGCGAGCGCGGAGTACAGTCGAGAGCTGGTCCAGGATGTCGGGAAGGCTCGCCGCGTCGCTCTTGCCGACGATGGCCACGGACTTGAACGCGGGAGGCATGGCCGCAATTAAATCACGATCCAACGTAAAATAAGCCCAGCAATGCTCTCCGAACGCGCTCAATCGCTGCTCAAGATCCTCGTCGAGCGCTACATCGCCGACGGGCAGCCCGTGGGTTCGCGGTCGCTGTCGCGTGCCTGCACGCTCGAGCTCTCGCCGGCCACCATCCGCAATGTGATGGCCGACCTCGAGGAGATGGGCTTCGTCGCGAGCCCGCACACCTCCGCCGGGCGGGTACCCACGCCGAAGGGCTACCGCTACTTCGTCGACACGCTGCTCACGGTCCAGCCGATCCAGGAAGGCGAGCGCGAGCAGCTGAGGGCCTCGCTCGCCCCGGACGATCCGCACCGGCTGGTGGCCGCCGCTTCGCAGATGCTCTCGGACCTCACCCACTTCGCCGGCATCGTCGTGGCCCCGCGGCGCCACAGCGTGGTGCTGCGCCACGTCGAATTCCTCGCGCTCACCGAGAAGCGCGTGCTGCTGATCATCGTCTCCTCGGATGGCGAGGTGCAGAACCGCGTGCTCCTCACGGACCGCTCGTATACCGCCTCGCAACTGCAGGAAGCGACCAACTTCGTGAACCAGCACTACGCAGGCCTGGACTTCGACCAGCTGCGTGCCCGGGTGCGCAACGAGCTCATGGACCTGCACCGCGACATCTCCGGCCTCATGCAGGCTGCGATCGCCGTGGGCACCGAGTCGATCCGCCCCTCCGACGGCGTGGTGATCTCGGGCGGACACAACCTCATGGAGCTGCCGGCCGACATGTTGCGGCTGCGCAAGCTCTTCGACATGTTCGAGACCAAGACCCAGCTGCTGGAGCTGCTCGAGCAGAGCGAGCACGCCGAGGGCGTGAAGATCTTCATCGGCGGCGAGTCCCAGCGCGTGCCGCTGGACGAGTGGTCGATGGTGACCGCCCCCTACGAGGTCGATGGCGTGGTGGTCGGCACGGTGGGCGTGATCGGCCCCACGCGCATGGCCTACGAGCGCGTGATTCCGATCGTGGACGTGACCGCGAAGCTGATGTCCACCGCCTTGTCGCAGCATTAGCACCTCTTCCAAGAACAACAACTCCATGGCTGAAACCACCGGCGTGCCCGCCCCGGGCGTGCTGCTCGTCAACCTCGGCACGCCGGAGGCGCCCACCGCCGGCGCGGTGCGCAGCTACCTGCGCGAGTTCCTCTCCGACCCGCGCGTGGTCACCCTGCCGCGGCTGGCCTGGCTGCCGATCCTCTATTTCCTCATCCTGCCGTTCCGGCCCGGCAAGACGGCGAAGAAGTACGCCGCCATCTGGACCAACGATGGTTCCCCCCTTCGGGTGCACCACGAACACCAGGCACAGCTGCTGCGGGGCTCGATCGGCGAGCGGTTACGGGCCAACGTGCCCGTGTTCGCGGCCATGCGCTACGGCAAGCCCTCGGTGCGCGCGGGCCTGGAGGCGCTGCGCGAGAAGGGCTGCGACCGCGTGCTGGTGATTCCGATGTACCCGCAGTTCGCCAACAGCACCACGGCGAGCGTGCAGGACGCGGTCGACCAGGCGCTGCGCAAGTGGAAGCCGGCACCCGAGCTGCGGGTGCTCAAGGACTTCCACGCGCACCGCGCCTACGCCAAGGCGATCGCGAAGAACATCAACGACTACTGGATGAAGCACGGGCGGCCCGACAAGCTGCTGCTCTCGTTCCACGGCATTCCCAAGGCCGTGGTGGAGGCCGGCGATCCCTACCGCGACCAGTGCCTGGAGAGCGCCCGGCTCATCGCCGACGAGCTGGGGTGGATGGACCAGCGCACCGTGGTCACCTTCCAGTCGCGCTTCGGCGCGGCCGAGTGGATCAAGCCCTACACCGCCGACACGCTCGCCAGGCTCGCCCAGGAAGGCGTCGGGCGCGTGGACGTGGCCTGCCCCGGGTTCGCCGCCGACTGCCTCGAGACGCTCGAGGAGGTCGCGATGGAGTGCCGGGACACCTTCCTGAAGGCGGGCGGCAAGGACTTCAACTACATCCCCACGACCAACTCCACCCCGGCCTGGATGACGGCGCTGTCGATCATCGCGCTCGAAAACCTCCAGGGCTGGACCCCGCCACCCCGCCCGAAACCGGAGTTCTGAATGCTCTCCCTGCTCGCCCGCTGGATCATCAACGCCGCCGCGCTGCTGCTGGTGGCCTACCTCTACACCGGCGTCACCGTCGAGAGCTTCTTCGCCGCCGCCATGGCCGCGTTGGTGCTGGGGCTCGTGAACGCCGTGATCCGCCCCCTCCTGGTCCTGCTGACCCTGCCCGTGACCATCGTCACCCTCGGGCTCTTCCTCTTCGTGATCAACGCCCTGCTCTTCTGGCTTGTGGCGGAAATCGTGGAGGGATTCCGGGTCTCAGGCTTCATGGCGGCGCTGATCGGGTCGGTCCTGTACAGCCTCATCACCCTGGTGACGAGCTGGCTGCTGTTCCCACGCAGGAAGTGAGATTGGGCCCCGGCCATGGCCGTCGTAGCCGGGGCTGACGAGGGGTTGAAAACGGGGGTGTGATCCCCATGTACTACCCAAATACCTGTTTTGGAAGGATTTTCCAGTGACTGACGCCGAGATGTCCGGCCCGGGCGCAGGCGCCGCGGGCCAGCCGCCGCTTCCCGAGGGGGAAGAGGGCGGCGCCGAGGCGCGCGTGGCCGAATTGGAGGCCCTGCTGGCCGATGCCAGCGCCGAGGCGAGCAAGGCGCGCGAGGAGTGGCTGCGCGCCAAGGCCGATACCGAGAACGTCCGCCGGCGCAGCCAGGAGGACGTGGCCAAGGCCCACCGCTACGGCCTCGAGGGCTTCGCGGGGGCGCTCCTCGCGGTGAAGGACAGCCTCGATGCCGCGCTCACGGTGGAGAACACCTCGATCGAGTCGTTCAAGGAAGGCGTGGAGCTCACCGCGCGCCAGCTCGAGTCGGTGTTCCAGAAATTCCAGGTCTCGCCCATCGACCCGCAGGGCCAGAAGTTCGACCCCCACCGCCACCAGGCCATCAGCCAGGTCGAGAGCGACCAGGAGCCGGGCTCGGTGGTCACGGTGCTGCAGAAGGGCTACCTGCTGCACGACCGGGTGCTCCGGCCGGCACTGGTGATCGTCGCCAAGGCCCTTGAATCGACAGGAAATAACCCAACGTCCCCCGCAGGTACGGAAAACCCCAAATAGGAAGACGGACATGGCAAAAATCATCGGCATCGACCTCGGCACCACGAACTCCTGCGTCGCCATCATGGAAGGCGGCAAGCCCAAGGTCATCGAGAACAGCGAGGGTGCGCGCACCACCCCCTCGATCGTCGCCTATACGGACAACGACGAGATCCTCGTCGGCGCCCCGGCCAAGCGACAGGCGGTGACCAACGCCAAGCACACCCTCTTCGCGGTGAAGCGCCTCATCGGCCGCCGCTTCGAGGAAGGCGAGGTGCAGAAGGACATCAACCTGATGCCCTACAAGATCGTGAAGGCGGACAACGGCGACGCCTGGGTGGAGGTGCGCAGCAACAAGATCGCGCCCCAGCAGGTCTCGGCCGAGGTCCTGCGCAAGATGAAGAAGACGGCCGAGGACTACCTCGGCGAGCCGGTCACCGAAGCCGTGATCACGGTGCCCGCGTACTTCAACGACTCGCAGCGCCAGGCGACCAAGGACGCCGGCCGCATCGCGGGCCTGGAAGTGCGCCGCATCATCAACGAGCCCACGGCCGCGGCGCTCGCCTTCGGCATCGACAAGAAGGAAGGCGACCGCAAGATCGCGGTCTACGACCTCGGCGGCGGCACGTTCGACATCTCGATCATCGAGATCGCCGCGATCGACGGCGAGCACCAGTTCGAGGTGCTCTCGACCAACGGCGACACGTTCCTGGGCGGCGAGGACTTCGACCAGCGCGTGATCGACTACATCGTCACCGAGTTCAAGAAGGAACAGGGCGTGGACCTCTCCAAGGACGTCCTCGCGCTCCAGCGCCTGAAGGAAGCCGCGGAGAAGGCCAAGATCGAGCTGTCCTCCTCGCAGGCCACCGACATCAACCTGCCGTACATCACGGCCGACCAGCAGGGCCCGAGGCACCTGGCGATGAAGCTCACGCGCGCCAAGTTCGAGTCGCTCGTGGACGACCTCATCGAGCGCACCATCAAGCCGTGCGAGATCGCGCTCAAGGACTCGGGCGTGAAGCTCTCCGACATCGGCGACGTGATCCTGGTGGGCGGCATGACGCGCATGCCGAAGGTCCAGGAGAAGGTGAAGGAGTTCTTCGGCAAGGAGCCGCGCAAGGACGTGAACCCGGATGAGGCGGTCGCCGTGGGCGCCGCGATCCAGGGCGGCGTGCTGCAGGGCGAGGTGAAGGACGTGCTGCTGCTCGACGTCACCCCGCTCTCGCTCGGCATCGAGACGCTGGGCGGCGTCATGACCAAGCTCATCCAGAAGAACACCACCATCCCGACCAAGGCGAACCAGGTGTTCTCCACCGCCGAGGACAACCAGGGCGCGGTCACGATCCACGTGCTGCAGGGCGAGCGCGACGTGGCGCGGGGCAACAAGAGCCTCGGCCAGTTCAACCTCGAGGGCATCCCGCCCTCCCCGCGCGGCATGCCGCAGATCGAGGTGACCTTCGACATCGACGCGAACGGGATCCTGCACGTGCACGCCAAGGACAAGGCGACCGGCAAGGAGAACAAGATCCGCATCCAGGCGAGCTCGGGCCTGTCGGAAGACGAGATCCAGCGCATGGTCAAGGACGCGGAAGCGCACGCCGACGAGGACAAGAAGCAGCTGGAGCTCGTCACGGCGCGCAACCAGGCCGAGGCGCTCACCCACTCGATCCGCAAGTCGCTCACCGAATACGGCGACAAGCTGGACGCGGGCGAGAAGGAGAAGATCGAGGCGGCCGTGAAGGACCTCGAGGGCGTCATGAAGGGCGACGACAAGGCGGCGATCGACGCCAAGGCGCAGGCGCTGGCGGCGGCCTCGCAGAAGCTCGGCGAGAAGATCTACGCCGACGCGCAGGCGAAGAACGCGCAGGCCGGCGGCGAGGCGCAGGGTGGCGAGCAGCCCCAACCCGGCGCCGAGAAGAAGGACGACGGCAACGTGGTGGACGCCGAGTACACGGAAGTGAAGGATAAAAAGTCGGCGTAAGGAAATAGCGGGAGCCAGGAGCCAGGCGCCAGGAACCAGGAAATTCGCTTTTCCCTGGCTCCTGGCTCCTGGCCCCTGGCTCCTTTTTCGCATCTACCGGATTGATTGATGGCGACGAAAAAGCGCGACTATTACGAAGTCCTCGGGGTCAATCGCGATGCCT
>Ga0111539_10002132_pt1 | contig 26471 bp, 28 predicted proteins | sample RhiMethybrSRZTD1_FD_79667 | JGI IMG/M metagenome (GOLD analysis project Ga0111539, IMG submission 79667) | Populus rhizosphere microbial communities from Tennessee, USA - Rhizosphere MetaG P. TD hybrid SRZTD1 (version 2) (version 2) | ecosystem: Host-associated > Plants > Roots > Rhizosphere >...
AGCGCCGCCGCGACCAGGAGCGCGGCACCGGCGGAGGTTCGCAGCCGGTGGGCCAACCACAGGCACGCGCCGATCAGCAGGCCGATGAACGCGTTCGGCAGCCCGTAGAAGCGGCCGCCGTCGAGCTGCGAGCCGCCCACGAACGGCGTGAGCGCGGCCGTCCACGAGAGGAACGCCTCGAGCGCGAAGAAGAGGAGGATGGTCAGTCCGATGCCCGCCGGGACGAGCAGCACGTCCCGGTGTTCGAGCGGCGCGAATGCGAGCGTGCCGAACACGGTCACGAGGGCCACGAACGGCACGACCGCCGCGTACGTGAGGTCGGGCAAGTGGCCGGCAGCGAGCAGCGACGTCGCCAGCATCGCGACCGACAGACATGCCCAGCCGAAGATCCGGCGAACGCGTTCGGGGACGCGGCGTCCGAGCGCGAGCGCGGCCACCCCGCCCAGGCCGGCCAGCGTCACGTAGATCCCGGCGGCGGTCCCGATCGGCACGTACAGGCGGCGTTGCGCCAGGTAGCGCTGGTGCAGATCGAACGGCGGCGGGCCCTCGACGATCTCGATCGGCGAACCCGTCGCGTCGGCCGGCGCCTCGGCCCCCTGGAACGCGGCGATCGTCGGGATCACGTCGAGGTCGGTGACGACGCCATCGCGCCGGGTCGAGTCCGACGTCAGCGATCCCTGCGCGCCCGAGTCGGGGAACAGGTCGGCCGGCGCGCCCTCGGCCACCAGGATCGGATGCAGCTCGTCCTTGGCGGCCACCATCTCGGGCGAGGGGACCGTCGACGCGAGGACCACGAGGACGCGGTCGGCGTTCGAGGCCTCGACGGTCTGGCGGATCTGCTGCGCGACGCCGTCGAGTCCCCCCTCGGTCGCCGGGTCGAGCCATCGGAAGTGGACGTTCCCCTCGCCGGGCATGATGTCGGTCTCGCCCTCGGTCGGCAGCCCACCCCCGAGCGTCATCAGCCCGGCGCCGCCCGCGCGGGAGAGCGAGACGACCTCGGGCGTGCCGAGCATCTCCTCGAACGAGACGCCGGGCACGAGGAAGACGAAGATCTCGCGCTTCGGCGCCTCCTGTGCGCTCGCGTTCGATGCGACGCCGAGGGAGACGAGGGCGAGCACGGCGAGCGCGCCGAGACGCGCGCGGGTCACTGGACGGCCGGGCTGCGTTCGCGCTCGCGACGGACCTGCGCGCCGAGCCCGAGCAGCTTGGCCTCGAGGTCCTGGTAGCCCCGGTCGACGTGGTACAGGTCCTCGATCTCGGTCACGCCGTCGGCCCCGAGCGCCGCGATCACCATCGCGGCCCCGGCGCGGATGTCGAGCGCCCGAACGGGGGCGGCCGACAGGCGTTCGACGCCGCGGATCACGGCGTGGTGGCCCTCGGTGCGGATGTCGGCGCCCATGCGGTTCAACTCGTCCACGAACATGAACCGGCTTTCGAACACGTTCTCCGTCACGATGCTGGTCCCCTCGGCCGAGGCGAGCAGCGCCATCATCTGCGGCTGCAGGTCGGTCGGGAAGCCCGGGTACGGGAGCGTCACCAGATCGACACATCGTGCCCGAGACGCCATCGAGACCGCGATCCCGTCCTCGGTCGCGAGGACGTCGGCGCCAGCGTCGGCGAGCTTGGACAGCACCAGGTCCATGTGATCGGCCCGAGCTCGCGAGAGCACGACGCGCCCGCCGGCAGCACAGATCGCGATCGCGTACGTGCCGGCCTCGACGCGGTCCGGGATCACCGCGTGGTCGACCGCCCCGAACACGTCGACGCCCTCGATCTCGATCGTCGGCGTCCCCACGCCCTCGACACGGGCCCCCATCTCCACGAGGAACTCGGCCAGGTCGATCAGCTCGGGTTCGCGCGCCGCGTTCTCGATCACGGTGGTGCCGCGTGCGGCCACGGCGGCCATCAGGACGTTCTCGGTGGCGCCCACGCTCGGGAAGTCGAGGTTCACGATCGAGCCGCGCAGGCCCGAGGTCTCGCCCACCAGGAAGCCGTGCTCCGAACGAAACGTCGCGCCCATCTTCTCCAGGCCCTTGATGTGGAGGTCGATCGCGCGCGAGCCGATGTTGCAGCCGCCCGGCATCGCGACCCTCGCGGTACCGAACCGCGCGAGCAGGGGGCCGAGGACCAGGATCGACGCGCGCATCCGGCTGACGAGCTCGTACGGCGTCTCGATCGGTCGAACCTCGGAGGTGTCCAGCACGAGCTCGCCCGGCTTCCAGGCCGTACCCACGCCCAGGTGCTCGAGCACCTCGACCATCGTGATGCAGTCCTGGATCCGCGGGACGTTGCGCAGCGTGAACCGCCCGTCGGCCAACACGGCCGCGGCCATGAGCTTGAGGGCGGAGTTCTTGGCGCCGGCGACCTCGACGGTCCCGTCGAGCGGCGTCCCACCGGTCACGAGCAGGCGATCCATCAGGTCTCCATCAGCCTGTCGGGCGTACTCAGAGGCCGCGAGGTTACTCGCCGAGGCCCGTGCGGGCCAGCGCCTTCGCGAGTTCGGTCCGGACGGCCGCGTCATCGCCTTCGGCCAGGCGTGCCTGGAGCTCGGCCACGCGTGCCTCTGCGGCCTGCCGGTCGACCTCGGCCTCGAGCTCGGCGCCCGTCGCGAGCACGTCCACCCGGGTCGCCTCCTCGTGGCTGGTGACGTGCAGGAACCCGCCGTCGACCACGGCCTGTAGCCACGCCCCTGCCTCGTCCTGGATCCGCAGCGGCCCGATCGCCAGGCGGATCAGCAGGGGGGCGTGGCCGGCCAGGATCCCGACCATGCCGTCGGTCCCGCGCGCGATCACCATCTGGGCCGGGCCGCCCCAGACCTCGCGCTCGGGCGTGACGAGATGGACCTCGAGCGCCACGACTAGGCCCCGAACGCCATCTAGGCCGCCTGCTCCATCTTCTTGGCGGCCTCGACGGCCTCCTCGACCCCGCCGACCAGGAGGAACGCCTGCTCGGGCAGGTGGTCGTACTCCCCCTCGCACAGACCCTTGAACGAGGCGATCGTCTCGTCGATCGGCACGTACTTGCCGGGGATGCCGGTGAACTGCTCGGCCACGAAGAACGGCTGCGACAGGAACAGCTGGATGCGCCGCGCCCGGGCGACGATCACCTTGTCCTCCTCGGACAGCTCGTCCACACCCAGGATCGCGATGATGTCCTGCAGGTCCTTGTAGCGCTGCAGGATCTCCTGCACCTGCCGAGTCGTCTCGTAGTGCTCCTGCCCCACGTACCGGGGGTCCAGGATCCGGCTGGTCGAGTCCAGCGGGTCGACGGCGGGATAGATGCCCAGCGAGGCGATGTCGCGCGACAGCACCGTCGTCGCGTCCAGATGCGCGAACGCCGTGTGCGGCGCCGGGTCGGTGATGTCGTCGGCGGGCACGTAGATCGCCTGGAGCGACGTGATCGAACGGCCCTTGGTCGAGGTGATCCGCTCCTGGAGGTCGCCCATCTCGTCGGCGAGCGTGGGCTGGTAGCCGACCGCGCTCGGCATGCGCCCGAGCAAGGTGGAGACCTCGGAGCCCGCCTGCGTGAAGCGGAAGATGTTGTCCACGAACAGCAGGACGTCCTTGCGCTCGACGTCGCGGAAGTACTCGGCCATCGTGAGCGCAGACAGCGCCACGCGGAGGCGGACACCGGGCGGCTCGTCCATCTGCCCGAACACCAGCGCCGTGTTCTTGATGACGCCGGACTCGGTCATCTCGAGGAACAGGTCGTTGCCCTCGCGCGTGCGCTCGCCCACGCCGGCGAACACCGAGACGCCGCCGTGCTGCTGCGCCTGGCGGCGGATCATCTCCTGGATGATCACGGTCTTGCCGACGCCCGCGCCGCCGAACATCCCGATCTTCCCGCCCTGCACGTACGGCTCGAGCAGGTCGATGACCTTGATCCCGGTCTCGAGCATCACCTGCTTGGGCTCGAGCTCCTCGAACGGCGGCGCTTCGCGGTGGATCGGCCAGCGGTCCGCCGCGTGGATCTGGTCCGCCGTGGTGTCGAGCGGCTCGCCGAGCACGTTGTAGACGTGCCCGAGGACGCCCTCGCCCACCGGCACGCTGATCGGCGAGCCGGTGTTCTCCACCGCCGACCCTCGGACCATGCCGTCGGTTGGCTTGAGGGCGATCGTGCGGACCATCCCCTCGCCGATGTGCTGAGCCACCTCGCAGGTGATCGACTGCGTCTGTCCCTCCAGGCTCACATCGATCCGGAGCGCGGTGTGGATCTCGGGGAGTCCGTCGGGTGGGAACTCGACGTCGACCACGGGGCCGATCACCCGGGCGACCCTGCCGTGTGCAAGCGTGTCGTCAGGCATCTCTTACTCCTTCGAGGCCGAGGCGAGCGCCTCGGCGCCGCCCACGATCTCCATGATCTCGGTGGTGATCTCGTCCTGGCGGGCCCGGTTGGCCTGCCGCGTGAGCACCTTGATGAGTTCGTCCGCGTTGTCGGTCGCGGCCGCCATCGCCCGCTGCCGCGCCGCGTTCTCCGAGGCGGCCGACTCCAGCAGCGCGAAGTAGACCTTCGTCACGACGTACTGCGGGAGCAGGTCGTCCAGGATCTCGGCCGGCTCGGGCTCGAAGATGTACTCCGGCGCTGGCGGCCCCGGCTCCCCCGCGACGACCTCCTCGGGCGCGATCGGCAGGAACCGCTTGTCGGTCGCGCGGAACGTGAACGACGAGCGGAAGTCGGTGTACACCGTGTGCAACTCGTCGATCCGCCCCGAGGCGAAGTCCTCGATCATGCGTGACCCGATCTCCTGGGCGGCGTCGTAGCGCGGGACCTCGGAGAAGCCGGACCACGACGCCTCCGGGACGACGCCCCGGAACCGGAAGTACCCGATCGCCTTCTTGCCGATCAGGTACAGGATCGGCTCGAGTCCGCGCCCCCGAACCCGCCGGAGCAGCTCCTCGGTCCGCTTGAGGATGTTCGCGTTGTAGGAGCCGGCCAGCCCGCGGTCGCTGGTCATCACCAACACGCCGGCCCGCCGTGGCGACTCGCGCTCCTCGAGCAGCGGGTGCACCAGCGAGCCCGTCTGCCGGGCGACGTCCTCCATCGCGGCGGTCAGCAGGTCGGCGTACGGTCGGGCCTCGAAGACCCGCTGCTGCGCTTTGACGATGCGCGACGCGGCGATCAGCTCCATCGCCCGCGTGATCTTCGCGGTCGACTGGACCGAGCGGATCCGTCGCCGGACGACGCGGAGTTTGGCCCCCATCGGCTACTCGTTCGGGACCTTCGGCGATGTGCCGCCGGGCTCCGAACCCTCGGCGAGCGATCCCGCACCCTCGGGCGCCTCGGCTTCGGGCTGCGCCTCGTACTCGGCCGAGGACAGCCGGTCCCAGCCCACGTCCTCGCGGACGTCGTCCGTTGGGCTGCCCTCGCCGGCGGCCGCCTCGCTGCCCGGCTCGGCCTCGCTGGGGGCGAAGGTCTGCCGGAAGTCCTCCATCGCCTGCTTGAGCGCCGCCTCGGACTCGTCGGACAGGAGGCCGGTGTCGCGGATCGCGGTCAGCACCTCCGTGCGCGCCGACACGTGCTCGATGAACTCGTCGACGAACCGCTTGGCGTCCTCGACCAGGTAGGCGTCGAGGTAGCCACCCGTACCGACCCAGATCGCGATGACCTGGCGCTCGACCGGGACCGGCCGATACTGCGGCTGCTTGAGGATCTCGACCACGCGGGCGCCCCTGGCCAGCTGCTGCTGGGACGCCTTGTCCAGCTCGGACCCGAACTGCGCGAACGCTTCGAGGGCGCGGTACTGCGCGAGGTCGATCCGCAGCCGCCCGGCGATGCTCTTCATGGCTTTGATCTGCGCATTGCCGCCCACGCGCGAGACGGAGGTGCCGACGTTGATCGCGGGCCGTACACCGGCGAAGAACAGGTCGGGCTCGAGGTAGATCTGGCCGTCCGTGATCGAGATCACGTTGGTCGGGATGTACGCCGAGATGTCGTTGCCCTTGGTCTCGATGATCGGCAGCGCCGTGAGCGACCCCGCGCCCAGTCGGTCCGAGAGCTTGGCCGCGCGTTCGAGCAGCCGCGAGTGTAGGTAGAAGACGTCGCCCGGATACGCCTCTCGGCCGGGCGGACGACGGAGCAGGAGCGAGAGCGTCCGGTACGCGGTCGCCTGCTTCGACAGGTCGTCGTAGATCGCGAGGGCGTGCTTGCCCTCGTACATCCAGTAGGCGCCCAGGGCCGCCCCCGAATACGGCGCGATGTACTGGAACGGCGTGGGGTCCGACGCCGACGCGTTCACGACCACGGTGTACTCCAGCGCGCCGTTGTCGCTCAGCGTCTCGACGACCTCGGCCACGGTCGAGGCCTTCTGGCCGACCGCGACATAGATGCATCGGACCTGCTTCTTGGGATCGCCGCTCGCCCAGTTGTCCCGCTGGGCGATGATCGCGTCGATCGCCACGGCGGTCTTGCCCGTCTGGCGGTCGCCGATGATGAGCTCGCGCTGGCCGCGCCCGATCGGGGTCATCGCGTCGATCGCCGTGATGCCGGTCTGCAGCGGCTCCTTCACGGGCTGGCGGTCGACGACGTTCGCCGCCTGGATCTCGAGCACCCGCGTGTCCTCCGCGGGGATCGGTCCCTTCCCGTCCAGGGGGACGCCGAGCGGATCGATCACGCGGCCCAGGAACCCGTCGCCGACCGGGATCGACAGGATCCGCCCGGTCTGCTTGACCAGGTCGCCCTCCTCGATCTGGGCCGACTCGCCCAGCACGATGCAGCCGATCTGGTCCTCGTCCAAGTTGAACGCCAGGCCGAGGACGCCGCCGGGGAACTCGAGCAGCTCGTTGGCCATCGCCCCGGGCAGGCCCTTGACACGCGCGATGCCGTCGCCGGCCTCCACGACTCGGCCGACCTCCTCGCGCTCGACCGACGGCTTGAAGCTCTCGACGTTGCGCCGCAACGCCTCCGCGATCTCCTTGGGGTCGAGATTCATCTCGTCGATCGCCATGGGTTCCTCACTCGCTCCTCGTAGATGTGCCTGCCAGGTGCTCGCGCGCGTCGGCCAGCCGCGTTCGGATCGATCCGTCGAAGATCTCGTCGCCGACCTTGGCGACCAGGCCACCCACCACGCTGGGGTCGAGGACGACCCGAACCTCGATCTTGCGCCCGGTGGCCTTGGACAACGCGTCCGCCAGCCTCTTGGTCCGGGCCTCGTCCAGCGGGACGGCCGACCGCACCTCGGCCACCGCCGATTCGCGTGTCTCGGCGGCGACCTCGGCGAGCTCGTCGACGATGCGACCGAGCTCGCGGGCGCGCCCCTGCTCCACCAGGAAGCCGAGCATGTTGACCGCGTGTGGGTTCGCGCGCTCGCCGAGCGCGTCGGCGATCAGCGCGCGCTTGTTCTCGGCCGGGAGTCCCGGATCCGTGAGCGCCTCGCGGACGCGTGGCTCGGTCTCGAGCAGCCTCGAGAACGCGAACAGCTGGCGCTCGACGGCATCGAGCTCGCCCTCGGCGGCGGCCACGCCGAACAGCGCCTCCGCGTAGCTGCGGACCAGCTCGTCCTTGCCTGCCACGCTCAGCCCTTCCTTCCGTTCCCGCTGGTCGCGACCTGGTCCAGGTACTCGTCGATCAGCCGCTGATGCGCCTTGGCGTCCAGGGACTCGCCGACCACGCGCTCGGCCAACTCGACCGAGATCTCGGCGACCTGGGTGCGCAGCTCCTGGAACACCCGGTCCCGCTCGGCCCGGATCTCGTCCTGGGCCTTGGCGACCGTGGCCTGAGCCTCACGTTCGGCCTTGGACTGGATGTCGGCCCGCACCTGCTCGGCCGAGCGACGTGCCTCCTCGATGATCTTGTTGGATTCCTCCCGGGCCTGCGCGAGCTGCTGCCGGTACTGCTCGAGTTCCTGCTCGGCCGAGCGTCGGGTCTGCTCGGCGCGCTCGAGCTCGCCCTGGATCTTGTCGCGCCGCTCGTCGAGCAGCTTGCCGAGGCGCGGGAGCACCCACTTCCACACGAAGAAGAACAAGATCGCGAAGGCGAGCGCGCCCACGACCAGTTCCTCCCAGTGCGGGTACAGGTCCTTGGCGTCGTTGACGTTCTCGGTCTCGCTTTCGGCCTGCGCGAGGAACCAGACGATGGTTGCCAGCACTTCCGGTCCCCCCTAGATGATGAACGAGAACGCGATGCCGAACAGCGCGAGCGCCTCGATCAATCCGATGCCGATGAACATCGTGGCGCGCACCTGACCCGCGTACTCGGGCTGGCGCGCCATCGCCTCCACCGACTTGCCGATCAGCACGCCGAGCCCGATCCCGGGCCCGATCGCGGCCAGGCCGATGACCAGGCCCCTTCCGATCGTCTCGAGCCCGCTGAAGTCCGCCGCTTGGGCGAGCAGTCCAAACATCCGTTTGCCTCCTTGTCCCTTGTCTCGGTGCTAGTGCTCCTCGGCCAACGCCCCGCCGATGTAGGAGGCGGTGAGGATGGTGAAGATGAACGCCTGCAGGAGCGATACGAAGATCTCGAACCCAACGAGCGCCACGCCGATCGCGAACGAGAACGGCGCGAAGATCACGGTCAGGCCACCTTGCAGCATCGCGATCGTCCCCAGGAAGAACACCGCCAGCAGGAAGTGACCCGCCAGGAAGTTGGCCCAGAGACGGACGGACAGGGTGATCGGCCTGATGATGATCTGGGTGATGAACTCGATCGGCACCAGCAGCGGGTAGAGCCACGCCGGCGCGCCCGGCGGCAGGACCACGTGCTTGAGGTAGCCGCCGAACCCGTGCCGCATGATCCCGACGACGTTGTAGGTCGCCCACGCGATCAGTGCCATGACCAGCGGGAACGCGATCCGGCTGTTCGAGGAGAAGTTGATCCCCGGAACCACCTCGAAGATGTTCCAGAAGAAGATCGCGAAGAAGAACGTCGTGAGCAGCGGCATGAACTTGTCGCCCTCGGGCCCGATCATCTGCAACGCGACGTTCTCGCGGATGAACTCCACCCCGATCTCGGCGACGCTCTGCAGCTTGCCGGGGACCACACGCGGACGCCGGAACGCGAAGTAGAAGAACCCGATCATCAGCAGGAAGCCCAGCAGCACCAGGAACGTGATGAAGTTCAGGCAGAACTCCAGGCTGCCGATCTTCAGCGACCCACCCCAGCAGCCCCACACGAAGTCCTTGGTCGACGGCGGCTCGAACGCCGCGAGGATCGCCCCGGTCATCTGGGCGCCCCGGGCGGGCCGCTCGGCACGGTCCACAGGTCGGCCTGCATGCGGCCCGAGATCATCTTCATCTCCACCACCAGCAGGGCGACGGTGCACGGCACCAGGGCGGCGAGGAACGCGGCGATCGAGAACCACGTGGTCTGCTGAAGCAGGGCGATGACCAGCACGATCACGCCAAGGCGCACGACGAAGCCGCCCAGGCCGACCGCGTACAGGACCATCGGCGAGATCTGCGCCGCGAGCGCAAGCGACCAGCCGTGGGCCACGAAGTTCAGCGTGACGACGGCGACCGCGATGGCGGCGGACCAGCCCGCGTCGGCCCCATCGATCCAGGTGCCGCTCGCGAACGCGACGATCGCGACCGGGACGGCGAACGGCGCGATGCGCCGGATCAGCTCAGACTCAGGCGCCATCGCTTGGGCCTTCCTCTTTCCCGAATCTCAGATACACGAGGTAGATCGCTCCAGCAGCTCCGAGCACGATCCCCACCGCGGTGAGGATGCGCGGGGTGATCCCGAACAGACGGTCGGCCAGGTACCCGAGGCCTCCCCACACGACGATCCCCCCGATCAGCGTCGAGACGACCGCCCAGCCGATCCCCATGCCGGCCCATGCGCCGTTACCGCTCGAACCCGCCATGGGCGCGGAAGTATATCCAGGGCCTTCGAGCCACGTCATCGCGGGGGTTTCCGCAGGTAGAAGGCCCTTTCTCGGAGAGCTTGTGAAAGATTTCACGAAGTCCCCGATCGGCGCCCGGCCTCAGGTGCGATGCCGGGACACGAGCGCCTGCACCATCGCCAGGGTGGCACCCGTGAGGAAGATGATCGTGGCGAACACGAAGACGTGCGGTGGGATCCCCACCCTGGTCGCTCCGAACACCCACGTCGGGAACATCGTGAACGGGCCCTGGGTGAACTGGCTGATCACGAAGTCGTCCATCGACAGCGCGAACGCCAGCAGGAACCCCGCGAGGATCCCGGGGAAGAGCAGGGGCAGGGTGACCTTGAAGAACGCGGTCACGGGATTGGCCCCGAGGTCCATGGCCGCGGCCTCGAGCGAGCGGTCCAATCCGGCGGCTCGGGCCCGGACCGTGACCGCGACGAACGCGATGCTGAACAGCGTGTGCGACAGGAACAGGGTCGAGGCACCCCTGGACACCCCGAGCGCCACGAAGAACGAGGCCAGGGCCGCCCCGAGGACGATCTCGGGCGCCGAGATGCTGAGGAAGATCACGAAGTCGGCCCCGGCCCTCCCCCGAAAGCGATACCGCGCGAGCGCGAGCCCCAGCAGGGTCCCCAGCGCGGTCGCGGCGAGCGCGCTCAACACTCCCACCGTAAGGGAGTGGCGGATGGCGGCCGTGAGGTCGGGGAGGTCGAACAGGCGCCCGTACCAATCCGTCGTGAAGCCGATCCACGTCGTCTTGACCCGGGGCGACGTCCCGAACCCGCCGCGCGTCTGGTTGAAGCTGAACGCGATGATCACCAGGATCGGGAACGACAGGTACAGGATGAACGCGATCACGTAGGTGGGCAGGAGGAACCGGGTCCAGCGTCTGCGCGGCCCGCGCGCGACCGGCGCGGGGAGCTCGACCTGCCGCGGCTCGGTGGCGATTGCGCTCATGCCTCGGTGATCCTCTCGGTGCCCAGCAGCCTCGCGTAGATGATCGCGCCGACGAGCATGATCCCCATGAGCACGATCGCCAGCGCGGTCGCCTCGGGGTAGTTCCGGTCCCTCAGGAACTCGGACTGGATGACGTTGCCGATCATCGTGGTGCCGGGGCCACCCAGCACGGACGCGTTCACGTAGTCCCCGATCGCCGGGATCGACGTGAGCAGGACGGCGGCGAAGATCCCCGGCATCGACAGCGGAAGGACCACGTTGGTGAACGCTTTCCGCTTGCTCGCATACAGGTCCTTGGCCGCCTCGACGAGACGACGATCGATCTGCTCCAGCGAGACGTACAGCGGCAGGATCGTGAACGGGAGCAGGTTGTAGGTGATGCCGGCGATCACCGCGAAGGTCGTCCCGAGCACGCGGTAGCTGTCGGGGAGCACGCCGAGCGTCTTGAGGGTCCCGAAGATGATCCCGTTGTCGGACAGGATGAAGCTCCATGCCACCGTTCGGATCACGAACGAGATGAAGAACGGCAGTAGCAGCAGGAACAGGAACACGTTCTTGAACTTGCCGCCGTAGAACGCGATCCAGTACGCGACCGGGTACGCGAGCAGCAACGCCACCCCCGTCACGATCGCCGCGTTGCGGAGGGAACGGAGGATGATGTCCCCGTTCTGGGACAGCGCGTCGGTGTAGTTCGCGAACCGGAACGTCTGGCGGAACCCCTCGAGGCTGTTCCCCGTCTGCAGGGACAGGCTGACCATGGCGATCATCGGGATCACGAACAGCACGAACAGCCAGACCAGGGCCGGCGCGGCGAGGCCGTACGGCGCCCGGGCCCGCTTCTTGCGCCGCTCGGGAACCTCTACGTCAGGAAGATCGGGTTGAAGATGTCGTTCCACGTCTGGACCTCATCCCCCTCCAGCACGCGGTAGTTGTGCAGCTTCTGTGCGAACTCGGTGGTCGGGAACACGTAGGGGCTGCTCGCGATCGTCTGCAGCACCTCCTTGTTCGCCCCCTTGGCCGCCGCGGCGTCCGCCTGCACGATCTCCCCGCCGTCGGGCACCGGCGTGAAGTACGCGTTCCACTCGGTGAGCATGGCGGCGTACTTCGGGTCGTAGTACCAGTCCATGAGCATCTCGGCCCCGACCGGGTTCGCGGCCTTGTTCGGGATGCAGCCGTTGTCGATGAAGATGACCGCGCCAGCATCCGGGATCGTGAACTCGAACGTCGCGTACTCCGGGAAGTACAGCTTGTCGTTCAGGATGTCCCCGGACCACGCCATCGTGATCCACAGGTCCTCGTTCTCGATCGCGGTGAGGTAGGACTGGTCCATCCAGCCACGCAGGCCGCCCGAGTCGTTGAACTTCTGCAGGTACTCGGCCGCCTTCTGCCAGTCATCCGGCGTCGAGGTCTCGGGGGCGATCCCCAGGTGGATCATCGCGCTGCAGCCCGCGTCGGGCGAGTTGTTGAACATCGCCATGTGGCCCGCGTACTTCGGGTTCAGGAGGTCGTCCAGGCTGGTGATGGGGCCGTCGACGTAGTTCGTGTTGTAGCCGATGCCGGTGATCCCGGACTGCCACGCCATCGTGTACTTGTTTCCCGGGTCGAAGACCGGGTCGACGAAGTTCTTGCCGGCGTACTGATCGAAGTTCGGATGCAGCTCCGGGTCCAGTTCGATCAGGTAGCCCAGCGCGATCATCTCGCTCAGCTCCTGGAAGTTCGACATCACGATGATGTCGTGCCCGGTGTCCTGCCCGCTTTCCAGCGCCGGCCGGATCGCCGCGTAGAAGTCCTCGTTCGAGTTGATGTCGGCGCGGTACGTCACGTCGATGCCGGTCGATTGCGTGAACGCGTACAGCGACGGACGGCTACCGGGGCCGTCGACCGAGAAGTCGCGGTCGATGTAGGCGGGCCAGTTCGTGAAGTTGATGTGATCGCCGGGTCCCTGGGCCTTCATGTCGGCCCACCACTGCGCCGAGCCCTCCTCCCCCGCGGTAGGACCGGTGGTCTGTGCCTCTCCGCTGACGCCGCACGCGGCAAGGATCGATGAGATCCCGATCGCGCCGGCTCCGACGGCCGCGTTTCGGATGAGATCGCGCCGCGACATGCGACGCTGCGTCATCCCGCGGATCCAGGATGGATCCGTCCACGGACTCCGGTCGTTCATTCACCCTCCTCCGGTTCGGTGTCCGAGCGCTCGACCACGAACGTGTGCTCGGGCAGCCACTCCAGACGTACCTTGTCGCCGGCGTTCGGACGTGATCCAGCTGCCCCGATGTTCTGTACGTAGACGCGGAGCATGTGGCCTCCGGGGCCCTCTACTTCGTACTGGTAGTTGACGCCGATGTAGGTGGACATCCGAACCACGCCCGACACTTGGTTGTGATCGCTCGGCGCCTCACCCTCGTCCAGGACAAGGGTGATCTTCTCGGGACGCACCCCCACCTGGACCTCGCCGCTCAGGCCGTCCGGGATCCGATCGGTCTCGGCCCGGACCAGGCTCCCGCCCTCGGTCAGGATCTGGGTGGTCCCGTTGGACTGCGCCTTCAGCTCCCCGGCCAGCAGGTTCGAGGCTCCCAGGAACCCAGCCACGAACGGCGTCGCCGGGTGCTCGTAGACCTCCTCGGGCCCGCCGATCTGCTCGGTCTTGCCGTGGCGCATGACGGCCAGCCGGTCCGACATCGTCATGGCCTCTTCCTGGTCGTGCGTCACGTAGATGAACGTGATGCCGACCTCCTGCTGGATGGTCTTGAGCTCGAGCTGCATCTGCTTGCGGAGCTTGAGGTCGAGCGCGCCGAGCGGCTCATCGAGCAGCAGCACCTTGGGCCGGTTCACGAGCGCCCGCGCCAGCGCGACCCGCTGCTGCTGGCCCCCCGACATCTGTCCCGGTTTGCGCCCCTCGAACCCGGACATCTCGACCAGGCGCAGCGCGTCGAGGACCCGTTGATTGACCTCCTCCTTCGGGACCCTCCGCCGCCGCAGGCCGAACGCGACGTTCTCGAACACGTCCAGGTGCGGGAACAACGCGTAGGACTGGAACACGGTGTTGACGTCTCGTTTGTACGGCGGCAGGTCGGTGACGTCGCGGCCGCCCAGGTACACCGTCCCGCGCGAGGGGTCCTCGAACCCGCCGATCATGCGCAATGTCGTGGTCTTCCCACATCCGGAGGGTCCGAGCAGCGAGAAGAACTCCCCCTCCGCGATGTCGAGCGACAGGTCGTCCACGGCGACCATGCCGCCGAAGGCCTTCGTGACCCGCTCGAGGCGGACGTCGATGTCTGTCAACCAACCCCCCGCTGCCGAACGCGCTGGGACCCGGTCACGGGGCCCGAGCCGCGATTATGACCCAGTCTGGCTACGGCGGGCATCCCAGTCGCGCGTCGCGCCTCAGGCGGAGTCGCGGGAGCGGGTCGATCCGGGTTCGGACAGGGTGGGCTCGGCATCGGCCGGCGCCGAGCCGTCCCCATTGGGAGACAAGGCCCCGGGCAAAGGGGTTGTGCCTCCGCGCGACCTGCGGCGGTGCCGTCCGATCCGCTGCCCGGAGACCGAGACCGGGGCCACCGGGCGGTCGCTCCCGCGCGGCGTCCGATCCCGGACGAGGCGCGGCAGGACCGTAGCGATCAGCACCGCCGAGGCCAGGATCGCGGCCACGAGCGTGCGGCCATCGACGTAGGCGACCACCAGCGCGGCGGCCGCGATCAGCGCGCCCCACAGGTACATCAGGAGCACGGCCTGCCGGTGGGAGTGGCCGATGTCCATCAACCGGTGGTGGATGTGCTCCTTGTCCGCGTGCGCGATGCCGATGCCTTTGCGCATCCGGCGGATGATCGCCAGCACGACATCCAGCAGGGGAACGGCGAGCACGAGCAGCGGGACCAGGATCGGGATCGCGATGACGGCGACGTCTCCCCCGCTCGGACCCTCCAGGTTCTGTCCGACGCCGGAGATCGTGGCCACGGCCATGAGCAGCCCGAGCATCAGCGCCCCCGAGTCGCCCATGAAGATCTTCGCCGGATGGAAGTTCCAGGGCAGGAAGCCGATCGCCACGCCGGCCACGATCGCCGACATCAGGGCGGCCACGCTCGCCTGGTCGGTGCCGTCGGGCGTGCGGAAATACGCGAAGAACGCGATCGCGGCGATCGCGACCATCCCAGCCGCAAGGCCGTCGAGCCCGTCCACCAGGTTGACCGCGTTCATGAGCGCGACGATCCACAGCACCGTGAGTGGCACCGCGAGGTCGGGCGGCGGGGACACGACGCCCTGCCCGGGGAAGTAGAAGTACAGGAGCTGCACGCCGAGCAGGACCACGAGCCCGGCCGCCAGCACCTGCCCGGCCAGCTTGCCGAGCGCGGTCACCCCACGCGTGTCGTCGATCACGCCCAGGACCACGACGACGGTGGCGGCCACGAACGCGGCGTCGAGCTCTGACGAGGTCTCGTGCAGGTCGGACAGGAACGGGATCAGCCGGGCGGCCAGGAGCCCGGCCGCGACGCCGATGTACATGGCGATGCCGCCGGCCGTGGGCGTCGGGTTCGGGTGCACCTTGCGGTCCGATGGCTGGTCGATCCAACCGAGGCGCAGCGAGAGCCGACGCACCAGGGGCGTGATCGCGAAGGTCACGCCCGCGCTCGCCGCGAACACCAGGAGGTACGGACGCACGGTGTCCATCGATGCTACCCCCTGGCAGGGGCCGGGTGGCGCCTCACGCCGCAGCTCAGTTCGGGTAGGCGGGGAACCGGCCCACGAGCTCGGCGACCCGCGCGCGGGCGCCGGCCCTGACGCGTTCCTCGTCAGGGCTGCGAAGGGCCTCGCCCATGATGCCGGCGACCTCCTTCATCTCGGGTTCATCCATCCCGAGCGTGGCGGGTCCGGGCGTGCCCACGCGGATCCCCGATGGGTCGAGCGGCGGCTGCGGGTCGAACGGGATCCCGTTCTTGTTGATCGCGATCCCGATCTCGTCGCAGACGGCCTCCGCCCGCTTGCCGCCGATCCCGAGCGGACGCAGGTCGCACAGCGATAGATGCGAGTCCGTGCCACCGGACACGAGCCGGATGCCCTCGTCGGCCAGGCCCTGCGCGAGCGCTCGGGAGGTGCGCACCACGCGTGCCGCGTAGTCGCGGAACCCGGGCGCCATCGCCTCCTTCAGGCACACGGCCTTGGCCGCGATCACGTGCTCGAGCGGACCGCCCTGCATCATCGGGAAGACCGCCTTGTCGATCGCGGTCGCATGCTCCTCGCGGGACAGGATGATCGCGCCGCGCGGACCGCGGAGCGTCTTGTGCGTGGTGAAGGTCACGACGTCGGCGAACGGCACGGGGGTGGGGTACGCCCCGCCCGCGCACAGGCCGATGAAGTGCGACGCGTCCACCCACAGGATCGCGCCCACCTCGTCCGCGATGCTCCGGAACGCTTCCCAGTCGATCACCCGCGGGTAGGCCGTGTAGCCGGCCAGCACGATCTTGGGGTGGTGCTCCTTCGCGAGCTCGCGGATCCGGTCGTAGTCCAGCTGCTCGGTCTCCCGGTCGACCTCGTAGCCGACGAACGTGAACCACTTGCCCGACACGTTCACCGGCGAACCGTGGGTCAGGTGACCGCCGTGCGCGAGCACCAGCCCCAGCACGGTGTCGTCCGAACGAGGCTGCAGGAACGCCCCGAACACGGCCATGTTGGCCTGCGCGCCCGCGTGCGGCTGCACGTTCGCGTGATCGGCGCCGAACAGCTCTTTCGCGCGGTCGATCGCGAGCTGCTCGGTGACGTCGACGAACCGGCACCCGCCGTAGTACCGGCGCCCCGGGTAACCCTCGGCGTACTTGTTGTTCATCGTCGAGGCCTGCGCCGCCAGCACAGCCGGGCTCGCGTAGTTCTCCGACGCGATCAGACGAAGCGTCGACCGCTCCCGGCCGAGCTCGCCGGCGATCGCGTCGGCGACCTCCGGGTCGGTCTCGCGCAGCGCGTCCCAGTCGGCGACGAAGCCGTCCTGCGTGTGTTCGGGCATCAGCGTTCTCCTCGTTCGATCTCGGCGACCTGCTCGAGACGCCGCACGTGACGGCCCCCCTCGAAGGGCGTGTCCAGCCAGAGCTGCGTGATCTCCTTGGCGAGCTGCGCGGCCACGATCCGGCCGCCCATCGCGAGCACGTTCGCGTCGTTGTGCCGGCGGGACAGCTCGGCCAGGTGCAGGTCGTTGCACAGCGCGGCGCGCGCGCCGTGCACCTTGTTGGCGGCCAGCTGCTCTCCCTGCCCGGAGCCACCGAGCACGATGCCGCGGTCGGCGCGGCCCTCGACGACCGCTCGCGCGGCCGCCGCGCAGAAGTCGGGGTAGTCGACCATCTCCTCCGAGTCCGTGCCCAGGTCCAACACCTCGTGCCCCTGCTCGCTCAGATAGGCCTTGAGCTCGACCTTGAGCGGATACCCCGCGTGGTCGCAGCCCATCGCGATCCTCATCGCCCACCGCCGCCCGGGCCGGTGGTGACGGCCGCCTCCTCGCGGCCGAGCAAGCCGTCCACGAGCCTCGCGATCCACTCGTCCAGCTCCCAGGCCACGGCCCGGAACGAGTCCAGCGGAAGCCCGAGCGGGTCGGCCACGTCCTCGTCCTCCGGGTTGCCCGCGAACCCGCTCGAACGCAATGCGTCGGCGGCCGCGACACGGGACGCGAGGTCGTCGCCGGTGGCGGGCGGCAACGCCTCGAGCAGCCGTACGAGCTCCTTGAGCGTGAACGTCCGAGGCGCGGAGGCGGGTTCGTGGGCCACGACGGCACGGGCGTGCTCGACGGACATCCCGACGATCAGGGTGGCGGACGCGACGTCACGGGTCGACAGCTCGCGGGCGCGGTGCTCCGAGATGTCGACACCCCGCTCGGCGGCGGCCTCGACGCTGTTCGGATCCGCCCCCGAACCCTCCCATCCCATCGTCCCGACAGAGGACACGGTCGGCGCGCCGGACCCGAGCCTGGATGCGAACCCGGCGCGCAGGAGGCCCTCGGCGATGGGCGATCGACAGACGTTACCGGTGCACACGACCAGGATCGACGCCATGGTGGGCCGCGAGTCTACACGCGCCTCCTCGGGCTCCGGCCCGCCGCGATCAGCCGGATCGGCGGAGCGTCTCGCGAACGTCGTCGTCGGAGACCGCCCCCACGCGGAGCATCCGCGGCTCGCCGCCCGTGAGGTCGACGACGCTGGACGCGACCTGCCCGAGCGGCTCGTCGGCGCACAGGTAGACGGCCACCGCGTCGCCGAAGACGCCGCCAAGCTCCTCGCAAGTCGAGGGCGTCGGCTCGCCGCTTCGGTTCGCGCTGCTGACCGCGAGCGGGCCGGTGCGCGCGAGCAACGCCAGCGTGAGCGGGTGGTGCGGCATCCGAACCCCGATCGTCGCGTCGTCGCCGCCCAGATCCCATCCACGCGACACCTCCGACCGCGGCAGCACGATCGTGAGCGGGCCGGCCCAGAACGACAAGGCCAGCACGTCGGCGCGTACATCGAACGTTGCGATCGCCCTCGCCGCCTGGACCGTGGGGACCAGGACCGGGAGCTCGAGGTCCCTCGGCCTCGCCTTGGCCTCGAACAGCCCGGCGGTCGCGGCGGGATCGTCGGGCCGGGTGCCGATCCCGTACACCGTGTCGGTCGGGAACACGATCGGCATGCCTTCGAGCGCGGCGGCGGCGGCCTGCTCGAGCGGTTGGTGCGCCGCTCGGCTCACGGCATCCGCGCGAGGACGACGCGGTCGCGGCCAGCCAGGTCGCGTTCGATGCGGACCCGTGCGAACCGGCGCGAGAGCAGTTCGGCGACCTCCTCGCCCTGGCGCGCGTCGATCTCGACCGCGAGCGCGCCGCCGCTGCGGAGCCACCGAGGCGCCTGCTCGGCGAGGCGGCGATGAACCTCGGTCCCGCCGGCGAGCGCGAGCCGGGGATCCGCCCGGACCTCCGCGGGCAGATCGTCGATCTCCTCGGGCGGCACGTACGGCGGGTTGCTCACGATCACGTCGACCCACCCCCGCAGGTCGGCCGGGAGCGGCTCGAGCAGGTCGCCCTCGATCACCGTGACGTCGAGCCCCAGGCGCGACGCGTTCGCGCGGGCGAGCTCGGCCGCCTCGGCCGACAGGTCGGTCCCGAAGACCGTCGCGTCCGGTCGTTCGTCCTTGATCGCGAGCGCGATGGCGCCGGTGCCGGTGCCGGCGTCCACCACGACCGGATCCTCGCGGTCGCCCAGCGTCGAGAGCGCGTGGTCGACCAGGACCTCGGTTTCGGGTCGCGGGACGAACACGCCCGGCCGGACCTCGAGCACGATCCTGCGGAACGGCTGTTCCCCCGTCAGGTGCTGAACCGGCGTCCCCGTGCATCGCTGGCAGATCGCGCGCCCGAACATCCGCGCCTCGCGCGCGTCCAGCCCCACCTGGCGCGCGTAGAGCCCGGCGCGGTCGGTGCCGAGGACGTGCAGCAGCAGGATCTCGGCGGTCTCCTTGGGGCTCTCGACGTCGTGGCGGTCGAGGTAGTCCGCGGCACGCAGCAGGACCTCGGACGGTCGCACGTCACTCCTCGCCCGCGAGCTGCTCCGCGCGCTCGGCGTTCTGCAGCGCTTCGACGAACGCATCCAAGTCGCCCGCCAGGACGTCCTGCAGGCGGTGGACCGTGAGCTTGACGCGGTGGTCGGTGACGCGGTTCTCGGGGAAGTTGTAGGTGCGGATCTTCTCGGCGCGCTCGCCGGTCCCGACCTGAGACCTGCGCACGGCCGACTCCTTCTCGGCCGCCTCCTGCTGCGCCTGCTGGAGCAGGCGCGCGCGCAGGTAGCGCATCGCCTTCTCGCGGTTCTGCAGCTGGGAGCGCTCCTCCTGGCTCCCCACCACGATCCCCGTGGGCAGGTGCGTGATCCGCACGGCCGAGTCCGTCGTGTTCACGGACTGCCCGCCCGGCCCCGACGAGCGGAAGACGTCGACCTTCAGGTCCTCCGGCCGGATCTGGATCTCGACGTCCTCGGCCTCCGGCAGGATGGCCACCGTCGCCGTCGAGGTATGGATCCGTCCCGAGGACTCGGTCACCGGCACGCGCTGGACGCGGTGCACGCCCGACTCGTGCTTGAGCCGCGCGTACGCGTCCTTGCCCCTGACCTCCAGGACGACCTCCTTGAAGCCGCCGAGGTCGGACGGCGAGGCCGAGAGCACCTCGGTCTTCCACCGCTGACGCTCGGCCTCGTGCCGGTACATCTCGAACAGCGTGCCGGCCCACAGCGCAGCCTCGTCGCCGCCGGCGCCGGCCCGGATCTCGACCACGACGTCCTTGCCGTCGTTGGGGTCCCTCGGCACCAGGAGCGCCTCGAGCCGCGTCCGAAGCTCGGCGGCGCGGGCATCGGCGGACTCGGCCTCCTGGCGCAGGAACCCGGCCATCTCCGGGTCTGACTCCTCCTTGGCGAGCGAGCGCGCCTCCTCGGACTGCTGGAGCGCCGAACGGTACTCGCGGTACGGCGCGACGATGTCGCCGAGTTCGGCCAGATCCTTGCCGAGGCGGCGGAGGCGATCCTGATCGCGCGCCACGTCGGGCTCGGCCATCTCAGCCTGCAGCCGCTCGTAACGTTGCTCGATCTCGGCGAGGCGATCCGAAAGGTCCATGCCCGGCATCATCGCAGGCGGCGGACCGGGACCTGCGACGTGCTAGGCGGGATCGTCCTCCTCGCCCCAGTCCAGGTCCAGGGCGGGGATGTCCGGCAGGTCGAGCTTCATCGCGTCGGACCCCTCCCACAGCTCCTCGTATGAGGGGTCCATGTACGGCTCCTGGTCCTCGGGCGAGTGGTCGTACGCCGGCCGGGCGGCCTCGCCGAGGACGATCGGTTCATCGACCTCGTCCGAGGTCTCGTCCGCGGATCCGCCCGTCTCGGAGTCGTCCTCGGCCGCCGCCTTGGGCGGCGACGCCCACACGGACGCCGCGTTCGACGGTGCGGCGGGGTCGGCTCGTTGCTCGCGAGCGTTCGCCGGGTCGCCGAACAGGTCCTCGATCGAGGCGAGCGCCGGGAGCGTGACCTGCACGTCCATCGCGCTGTCGAGATCGCGCGCAACGCCGATCAGCCGTTCCTGCATCGACGAGAGCTGGTCCACCAGCGCGTCGCGGCGCGTGGACAGGCCGGCGATCGTGCGGTCGGCCTCCTCGCGCGCGTGGCGCACGGCCTCGTCGGCGATCGAACGGGCCTGCTCGGCCTTGGCCTGCGCGTCGGTCCGGATCCGATCGGCGTCCGCGCGCGCCTCTCCCGTCAGTCGCTCGGCGTCGGATGCGGCCTCGCCGCGGATCATCTCGGCCGCCTTGTCGGCCTCACGGATCACGCCGGACACGCGCTGCGCGAGCTTCTCGTACGGATCCTCGTGTGGCTGCGCGCTCGTACGGATCGCGGCCTGGGCCTCCTGCTGGGCCTCGCGCAGCAGGACGCGCATGAGCTCGATCTGGTCGGCCAACTGCTCCAGGTATGCACGCACCTGGTCGGGGTCGTAGCCCCGCCTGATCGTGACGAACTCCCGGCGCCGGATCTGGTCGGCCGAGATCAGGACGGGGAGGTCGAGGTTCGTCGCGGACATGGGGAAGCCTCCTCGAACGCTCGGATCGGGTTCCGCACGCTACACCCGTCAGGGCGCGATGCAAGCACCTTCGGGTGCTTCGGGCGTCGGCGCGATCAGGTCTCGGCCGGCTGCTCCGCCTCGCGGCGAAGGACCTCGTTGAACGAGGCGATCGCGACCTCGATCTGCGAGCGGTCCGGGGGCTTGGTGGTGATCTTCTGCAGCCACAGTCCCGGCACCATGAAGGCGTGGATCACGCGCGACTTCGGGAACCGCGCGCCCAGACGCAGCAGCTCGAACGCGATCCCGGCGATGATCGGGATCGCCACGATCCGCGATCCGATCCGCCACCACAGCCCCGGGTTGCCGAACAGCGCGAACACGAAGATCGTGATGACCATCACGAGCAGGAGGAAGTTCGTCCCGCACCGCACGTGCAGCGTCGGGTAGGTGTCCACGCGCTCGGGGACCAGCGGCTCGTCGTGCTCGTAGGCCGCGATCGTCTTGTGCTCGGCCCCGTGGTACTCGAACACGCGACGGATGTCCTTGGTGCGTCCGATCAGCAGCAGATAGCCGAGGAAGAGCGCGACGCGGAACACGCCCTCGAGCGCGTTGACCAGGATGCTCGAGTCGACGCTCTTGCCCACCCAGCGGAACGCCACCGCCGGCAGGACGATGAACACGCCGAGGAAGATCACGGCGGCGATCACCATCGACAGGCCCATCTGCCCTGACGACAGGCGCTCCTCCTCGGGCACGGACTCGCGTGCCGAGACGGACAGGGCCCTGAACCCAATCGCCAGAGCCTGCCCGAGGGCGATCACGCCGCGGACGAACGGCTTGGTCAGGATCTGGTGGCGCTTGGCCACCGAGTCGATGTCGTGGGACTCGATGTGCAGGTCCCCAGCGGGCCGGCGAACCGCGACCGCCCACACGTCGCGGCCGCGCATCATCACGCCCTCGACCACGGCTTGGCCGCCGTAGAAGTGGTTGGGTCGCGTGGCTTCGTCGGCCATGCGGCTCGGGAACGCTAGGCCTGCTCGGCCTCGACCGGAACGTCCCGCGACGGCGCCTCCTCGGCGGGCTGCTCGGCTGCGGACGCGGCCCGGGCGGCCTCCCGCTCGCGGGCCTTCGCCGCCGCGGTGCGATCTGCCTCTCGCGCCTTCTCGGCGACGGCCTGGTCGGCCTGCTGCTTGGCGTAGCGGCGCTGAAATCGCTCGACGCGGCCGCCCGTGTCCACGAGCTTCTGCTTGCCCGTGTAGAAGGGGTGGCAGTTCGAGCAGATCTCGACGCGGAGCTCCGAACGCGTGCTGCGCGTGGTGAAGGTGTTCCCGCACGAGCAGTGGACGGTCGCGACCACGTAGTCGGGGTGGATGCCTTGCTTCATGGTGTCGCTCGCTCTCCTTCTGTTCCTTGGCTGCGTCCCTCGGCGGGTCCTTCGTGGTCCCCAGCCTACGAGGCCGGGGCCTTGGCGATCTCTCGCAGGAACTGCTCGTTGGACTTGGTCGCTCGGATCTTGTCCGTGAGCAGCTCCAGGGCCGCGCCCGGCTCCAGCGCGTGCAGCACACGGCGGAGCCGCCACACCAGCGCGAGCTCCTCGTTCGGCATCAGCAGCTCCTCCTTGCGCGTGCTGCTCGCCTCGACGTTGATCGCGGGGAACAGCCGCTTCTCGGCGAGCTGGCGGTCGAGCCGGATCTCCATGTTGCCGGTGCCCTTGAACTCCTCGAAGATCCCCTCGTCCATGCGGGACCCGGTCTCGACGAGGGCGCTCGCGATGATGGTAACGCTGCCCCCCTCCTCGATGTTCCGCGCCGCGCCGAAGAACCGCCGCGGCGGGTACAGCGCCGTCGAGTCGATGCCGCCGGACAGGATCTTGCCCGAGGCCGGCGCGGCCAGGTTGTACGCCCGCGCGAGCCGGGTGATCGAGTCCAGGATGATCGCGACGTCCTGCCCCATCTCGGCCAGGCGCTTGGCACGCTCCAGGACGAGCTCGGTCACCTGGATGTGTTGGTCCGGCGGCTTGTCGAACGTCGAGTAGACGACCTCGGCCGGCTGGACCGTGCGCTGCCAGTCCGTGACCTCCTCCGGCCGCTCGTCGACCAAGAGCACCATGAGGTGGGTCTCCGGGCTCGACTGGATGATCCCGTTCGCGATGTTCTTCAGGACGGTCGTCTTGCCCGCCTTCGGCGGCGAGACCACCATCCCGCGCTGACCCTTGCCGATCGGCGAGACCATGTCGATGATCCGGCCGGTGACGTCGGTGGCCGCCGTTTCCAGGTGGAAGCGCTCGTCCGGGAACAGCGGGGTCAGCTTCTCGAAGTTCGGGCGCTGCTTGGCGGCCTCAGGGTCCATCCCGTTGACCGAGTCGATCTGCAGCAACGCGAAGTATTTCTCGTTGTCCTTGGGCTGGCGCACCTTGCCGGTGACCGTGTCGCCCTTTCGCAGCATGAAGCGCCGAACCTGCGACAGCGACACGTAGATGTCCTGCTGGCCCGGCAGGTAGCCGGAGGTCCGCAGGAATCCGTAGCCCTCGGGCAGGATGTCGAGCAATCCGGTTGCGGTCGGTGCGGTGGCGAGCTCCTCCTCGCGCATCTCCACCTCGCGCTGGCGGCGCTCCTCGCGCTGACGCCGACGCTCCTCGCGCGAAGGACGCCTGCGCGGTCCGCCCTCGCGGTCGCGCTGCTGTCCTCCGTCGGGACGGCCGCCGCGCCGGTCGTCGCGCTGCCGGTCCTCGCGGGGACGGTCCTCACGCGGGCGCTGGCGGGTGTCGCCGTTGCCCGACGGCTCGCGGACGTCGGTGAACGACGGCGTCGAGGTCTGCTCGCTCGGGGCGGGCGCGGTGTCGGTGGCGACGGACGAGCCGCTGCCCGCGGGCGCCGAACCGCCGTTGGTGTGGGCAAGGATCTTGTCGACCAGGTCGGCCTTCTTCAGACCCTTGTGGCCCTCGATGCCGAGGTCGGCCGCGATCTGGTGCAGCTCCGCGGCGACCTTGCCCTCGAGGGCCGTCTTGTCGGTGGTGGCCACTCAGGCTCCTTTCTCGAGTTGCTTCTTCAGGGACTGCCAGTCCCCAAGGAACTTCTCCAGTCCGATGTCGGTGAGCGGGTGCTTGGCCAGCTGCGTGAACACCGCGAACGGCATCGTGGCGATGTCGGCGCCGGCGAGCGCGGACTCCACGATGTGCATCGGGTGGCGCAGCGAGGCCGCGAGCACCTGCGTGTCGTACCCCTGGATCTCGTAGATGTCGCAGATCTTCCGAAGGACGTCCATCCCGTCGGCCCCCACGTCGTCCAGGCGCCCGAGGAAGGGCGAGACGATGAACGCGCCGATCTCGGCCGCCAGGATCGCCTGCGCAGGCGAGAACACGAGCGTCACGTTGATCCGGATGCCTTCGGCGACCAGGCGCCGGCCAGCGATGAGGCCGTCGGGCGTCATGGGGACCTTGACGACCGCGTTCGGCGCCATCTGCGCCAGGTCGACGCCCTGCTGGTACATGGGCTCGGCCTCGAGCTCGGTCGTTTCCAGCGAGATCGGCCCCTCGACCTCTGTCAGGATCTCCTTCCACACCCGCTCGGGGTCGTCGGCCTCCTTGGCCACGAGCGACGGGTTCGTCGTAACCCCGCCCAGCACGCCCCAGCGGTTGATCTCGCGGATCTCTTCGATGTTGGCAGTGTCCAGGAACAGCTTCACGGTCTACCTCCTTGCGTCGCGTGGACGGCCGTCGGGGTACCGCTGTCCGAGCGTTCACGCTGGCCGCTCGGACCTCCCCGTTCCCCCCGCGAAGTGCGTTCGGTCGCGCGCTCCATGACCAGGTCGATGATGGCGGCGAGCGCGCGGTCGAAGCTGTAGTTGGCGATCACCGGGACCCCGTGCGACAGCGCCTGGCTCTTGATGTAGCGCTGCACGCGCCGGATGTCGTCGAACCGGTCCAGGTACCGCTGGGCCGGCCGCCCGGCGTGCTCGGCGGCCCGCACCGCGAAGTGACTGCGGTGCACGTCATCCTCCTCGATCGTCACGACGACCGGGACCGCCAGGATGCTCTCGGCCCAGGGCTCGAGATCCAGGAACCCCGGGACCACGTGCGCGCCCTCGATGATCAGGTGTGTGCCCTCCATCGCGGCCCGTTCGACCAGCGCCTGCACCCCCACGGCCACGGCCGCGGTCTGCTCGCGGAATCCGACGACGACCGCGTCCTTCGACGGCGGCTCGCGGAGGACCGAGCCCGCCTCGAACGAGGACGCGTGCAGCGCCGGCATCAGCTCATGGGAGAACAGCGCACGCATCACCTCGCGGATCGCATCGGTCGCGACGACGCGCACGATCCCTAGGCGCGTCGCGAGCTGGGTCGCGAGCGTGGACTTGCCCACGCCTGTTGTCCCCCCGATCAGCACCACGAGCGGCACCTTGAGCGCTTCGATCTCGCGCCAGCGCGTGAAGTTGCGGGCGTAGCGCTCGCCGGCCAACTCTCTCAGGACGCCGAGCGCGATCTCGTTCAGCTGGACGCTGGAGACCGAGGGTACGTCGAGCTCGTGCAGGCGCTCCTCGACCGCCTCGGCCACCTGGTAGGCGCGGACCGGCGACAGTCCGGTCACCATCACCTGGGAGGCCATCAGGCCCTTCGAGTACGGAAGGCCCGAGTCGCGATCCGAGATCAGGATCTGAGGGTTCTTGGGGTCGTTCGTCATCGTTCAGGCGTGTCGTCTGGCGCTTCGCTCTTCAGCGACGCCGATCGTCTCCCTCAGTGCCGTAGGAAGGTCCGTGTCGCCCTCCAACGCGACCGCGCGGTTGTCGACGAAGATCACCTCGGCGCCCCTGGCCACCGCCCGGTCGCACGCTACGTCGACCGCCGCGGCCTTGAGCTCCGACAGGAGCACTTCGTAGGCTTCCGCCCCGTCAAGGTCTTGCGCCAGGCCGGCCCGGTTGGCCAGTCGGGCACTCCACCCAACCACCCGGCATCCGTGGGTTCGCTCGAGGGTCTCCATCTGCCTCGCGGCGACCGCCCCCGGGGCCGTCGTGGCGAAGAACACGTCCTTGCCCCGCACATCGCCGAGTGGCTGTGGTTCGAAGTCCGTCACGATGAGCCGGGCATCAGCGTGCAGCCGTTCGACGTGGGACCGCAGGGTAGGGATGTTCTCAAGCCCGGCTGGGCTGCGGCCCATCGTAACAA
>Ga0111539_10002136_pt1 | contig 26445 bp, 20 predicted proteins | sample RhiMethybrSRZTD1_FD_79667 | JGI IMG/M metagenome (GOLD analysis project Ga0111539, IMG submission 79667) | Populus rhizosphere microbial communities from Tennessee, USA - Rhizosphere MetaG P. TD hybrid SRZTD1 (version 2) (version 2) | ecosystem: Host-associated > Plants > Roots > Rhizosphere >...
AGAATCCGCTTCGTCATCGGGGCGGACCATAGACTGGGACATCCGTCCCCGTCGAGCGTTTATCAGCCAGCGAAGCGCAGCGTTACAGGATCTGGATGACGGCGAAGGCGTCGCGCGCCGCTTCGGGTATCAGCGTGAAGACCCGCCCGAAAGTGGAGATCGACGAGTCTCCCTCGTCGAGCACCCAGAGCCGTCCGTCCACCCCGGGAGCGATCAGGATCGGATAGGACGCCTCGATCCCGGTGACGAACATCGGGAAGAAGCCGCCGATGATCTCGAAGCTCAGCTGGAAGCCCGGGTAGACCGGCGAGAAGGCGGGCAGCGTGCCGGCCCGGTCGCCGATGCACTCGGCGTCGCCGCTGGTCGACACGTCCACCAGGTGCGTCGTGAAGGACGGGTTGGTGAATCGGATGGCGGAGGTCTCCCGCTCGCGCAGGACCTCCGGCTGCGCCTCGCAGCGCTGACCGTCGAGCTCGAAGGGGGCAAAGACCTCCGCCTGCTCCACCGTGGTCGAGCAGGGGTTGGGGGTCACCGCGTCCAGGCCGTCCCCAGTGCAGGGCGGCGCCGTGAGCGGGATACGCCCGACGATGAGCGGGTTGGCCTCGGGATCTGCGACGCACTCGGCCGTGGTCGGATCGGCGATCCGGTTGTGCAGGTAGCCGGTGCGATCGCCGATCACCACGAACGCGTCGCTGCCGCGCACCGTGTAGCGCTGCACGGTCGACACGCACTCGGGCGGCGGGATGACCCCCTCGATGCAGAAGCCCTGGTTGCAGGCCAGCCCGGCCTCGCAGTCCTCGGTGGTGTCGCACGCCATCAGACAGCGGTCGGGCCCCGGCGCCCGGGTCGGGTCCGCGGTGCAGGTCCAGCGGAAACGGCTGGCCGGCAGCCCGGGCATTTCGATCGGATGCGAGGGATCGGCCAGCGTGTTCTCGTAGGCGGCCATGTCCTGGCACTGTTCATCGCTGGTGCAGCCGGCCACCGGGGTGGTGCGCAGCAGCCGGCGCCGGTTGCCGAGCGTGACCTCGCCGGCGTAGACCGAGCGAGCGGCGTACTGGCGCCGCGTGATGAGGAAGTCGCGGCACAGCCCGGACAGCTCGTCGGTCTTGCCGGCCGGCATGCAGACGCCGGTCGGCACCACAGTGGGCGAGTCCGGGTGGACGTAGCAGATCTCGCCGATCCCGCACTGGGCATCGCCGAGCGCCGGATCGCACCCCAGGAGCGAGATGATGTCGAACGGCTCGGCGCCGATCTGGCAGAAGGGCTGGTTCGGGTCGCGCAGCCGGACGCGGGTGTCGAGCTGCTCGACCACGCCGTTGCGCACCTGCGGCCCGTCGAGGTCGATGAGGGCGCCGTCGCGCGACAGCGGCCCTTCCCAGGTCAGGGTGAACTGCTCGTTGAAGATCGGCCGCCAGTCGGGGAAGGTGCGCTCGCGGACGTCGACCGGCGCGGTGAAGTCGAGCGCGCTGACCGCCGCCCGGTCGTCCCCCGCCGTGCACATCACCTGGTGGATGTTCGGCATCAGCTGGAACTTGTCGGGTGCCAGTCGCTCCTCGGTGAACAGGAGCCCGGGGGGACCGTTGAGGCGCGGCCCCAGCTCGAGCGGCTCCTCGCTGGCCGGCTGGCAGTTGTCGGCCAGCGCGCTGCGCTGCTGGACGAAGTCGCGCAGCTGGTGCGGGACCGCCAGGGTCATGTTGGCGCGGGTCGGATCGTCCACGTCCTCGAAGTCGGGGTAGTTGTCGTCGTCGACGTTGACGACGTAGACGAAGCCGTCGCTGGTGGTGATGAAGGCGTAGGTCCCGACCATGTCGATGGGCGACACGTCGCCGACCGGCATCGACGGGTTGACCAGCGCGAAGGTGACGTCGAGCGGCACCGCGTCGCGCGGCACCTGGATGCCGGGCGATCGGGCGCCCGCCCGGCGTGGAGGCGTGGAGGGATCGCCCACCGCCATGCAGGACAGGAAGCCGGGATCGCGCACGTCGTGGAGGTAGCGGGGATCGACCTGGGCGTCGCACTCGACGTTGCGGTCGAGGTCGACCACCCGCACGGTGCGGTCGCTGGCCACCGCGTAGAGGAACCGGAATTCGCCGGCGCTGCCGCCGAGCGTGCCGAGCTCCCCGCCCTCCTCGACGATGTCGCTGACCGCCAGCGCGCTGACCCCGACCGAGCCCTCCAGGCGCGCCTGGACGGTCGCCGACGGCAGCCCGGCGTCGTCGAGCGTCACCGCGGTGACCAGCGGGCTGTTCTCCGATCCGATGTAGAGCCTGCCGTCGGATCCGAGCTCGAGCGCGACCGGGCGCGGCAGGCTGTCGTCGGTGGTGGCCGGGCCGGCGTCGGGACTGGGGCCGGCGTCCGGACCGGCGTCCGGGCCGGCGTCGATGCCGCCTGGCAGCACCGCCGCGGTCTCGGTCGGGACGATCGATCCGTCGCCGCACTCCTGCGGGCAGCTGACGTTCCCGTCGGTGATGTTCGCGACGCCGTCCTCGTCGAACTGGATGCCGGAGGTGATGGTGCCGGTGCGAGCGTCGACCACCGCCACCAGGTGACAGGTCGGGTAGGCGATGAAGAGATTGCCGCGCGGGCGCACCGGACCGCTCGCCGACGGGCACTCGAGGCCGATCTGCTCCACCTGCGCGCCCGACACCATGGTGCGCGGCCGCGCCCGCATGAGCTCGCCGGCGGCGTTGCTGATCGGGATGCGCCCGATGCGCGCCGCACCGCCGATGCTGAGCGCCGAGCTGACGTCGAGCACGCCGAGATCGCAGCTGCCGGCGTTGGCCGACATCATGTAGCAGCCGGAGCCGTCGGCGGCGAGGCCGACCGGCAGGGTCCCGATCGGGATCGAGTTCTTGCCGGGGGTGAGCGGGTCGCTGTCGATCACCACCTGGGTCTCGGTCTCGATGACGCCGACGGTGCCCTTCGCGCTCTGCAGCACGAAGGCGTACGAGCGCGGCGGGATGAGCGGTGGCTCACCCTCGATGTTCTCCTGACCCTCCGGGGTGTCGCCGTGCAGGTGCGACACGCAGCTGGCGACCGGCTGCGCGCTCACCACCACCTCACCGTCGTTGTCCGAGTCGGGATCGACGATGCGCATGTCGCCGTAGCAGGCGAACGCGATCGCCGACGGGCGATCCAGATTTCTGACCGGCGGCGGCTGGATGTCCTGCGAACAGGCCAGCGCCACCAGACCCATCAGCCAGACCCGGCGGCGCATCAGTCGCCCCCCGACTGGCGGGCGCGGCCGAGCCGCAGGACGACCCGGTTCTCGGTCGCCGACTCCGGCGTCAGATCGACCACCGCGATGGTGTCCTCGAGGTGGTTGGTCACGTAGAGCCGCTTGCGATCCGGCGATGCGACCAGCGCCTGCGGGCCGCGGCCGATGTCGATGATGGCGTCGACCACCGCGCCGGCCGGGTCGACCACCCAGACCTGGCCGTTCCTGAAGCAGGCGACGTAGACCCGCTCGCCGCGCCCGGTGTCGCCGATGGCCAGGTTGGAGGCCTCGGGGCAGATCTCGACGCCGGCCCGGAGATCGTTCTTGGGAACGCCCTGCTCGTTGAGGGAGGTATCGATGATGTGGAGCATGGGGGGACTGCGGTTGATGATGTATGCGCTGTTGCCGTCGGCCGAGAACGCGATGTCGCGCCCGTTGGTCGACGGCAGCACGCGGTTCAAGAAGAAGTACTCGGCCGAGACCAGGACCGGCCAGCCGGCCGCGCGCAGCACGGTCAGCACCTGGACCCGCGACTCGGACCGGCTGGTCACATAGATGCGGTCGCCCGGGGTGCCCGGCAGCCGGCCGGCCGCGCCGACCGCGCCGCGAATGCCGGTGGTGGGATCGGGCGCGAACAGGTTGCCGAGCGCATCGGACAGGATCGGCGGCTCACCGCCCGGCGGCGCCGCCGCCAGCGTCACCGAACCGGTGGTGAGGTGGGTGACCAGGACGTAGCCGTTGACCGAGTCGACGTGGAGGGCGTACGGCTCGTCGGGGATGCCGGACAGATCGTCGTCGTTGCGCAGCTGGGTCAGGCGATGCTCGTCGTTGCACTCGGGGAAGTCGCCGTCGCCGCCGCAGCTCATGTCCTCGCCGTCCCAGTCCGACCAGGTGAGCGACGGGTCGCCGCGCACCGCGGTGAAGATGCGAAGGCTGCTGCCGTCCTCGAGCGTCTGGATCTGGAGGTCGGTGACGAAGTTGCCGATGCGCACGCCGCGATTGTCGAGCACCGCCTCGCGCTCGTTGCACACCAGCGTGTAGGGCACCATGAGGTCGACCTCGCAGTCGCGCCCGTCGGGCACGCTGCCGGTCGCCAGCCACTCGTTGGCCACCGCGTCGACCCGGTCGAGCGAGACCACCAGCACGGTGCCGCCGTCGTAACGGAGATCGGAGTTGGCGTTGGCGACGAACAGCAGCTCCTGATCCGGCGAGATGTCCATGCCGGTCGGGAAGTAGAACTGGTCGGACGGCGGACGCACCTCCTCGCTCGTCGCCGGACAGCCGGCGACCAGCACCGCCACGAGGGCGCACGCTGCCCGCACGATCCGGTTGGACTGAACGGGCTGCCGCGAGGTTGCCCCCCCCGAACGGTCCCCTCCCGATTTCGAGACCAGGTGTTGGGGGATGACCCGGTGGGCCTCCCGGAATCTGCGAACCTGGCTCATCATCGGGCGCGGGTATCTCCCCGGAGGGCGGCCCGGGCGGCCGCCACCCGTGCAATCGGCACGCGGAAGGGGGAGCAGCTCACGTAGTCGAACCCCTCGACGTGGCAGAACTCGACCGACTGTGGGTCGCCGCCGTGCTCGCCGCAGATCCCGACCTTGAGCTTGGTCTTGCGCGCCCTGCCCTTCTCCACCCCGATCCGGATGAGGGCGCCCACCCCCAGCCGGTCCAGGGTGACGAACGGGTCCTTCTCGAGGGTGCCCGACTCGAGGTATTCGGGCAGGAACCGCCCGCTGTCGTCGCGCGAGAGCCCGTAGGCCATCTGGGTGAGGTCGTTGGTGCCGAACGAGAAGAAGTCGGCGAACTCGGCGATCCGGTCGCCGACCAGGCAGGCGCGCGGCAGCTCGATCATGGTGCCGACCAGGTAGGGGAGCTCGATCCCGGCCGCGCCGACGATCCGGTCGAAGACCGCGGTGACCCGACCGCGCAGCGTCTTGAGCTCCGCGGCCAGCGCGACGAACGGGATCATGATCTCCGGCTGGACGTCGATGCCCTCGGCCAGCGCGGCGACCGCGGCCTCGGCGATGGCCTGGGTCTGGGTCTCGTAGATCTCCGGGAAGGACATCGCGAGTCGGCATCCCCGGTGGCCGAGCATCGGGTTCTGCTCGGCGAGCGCGGCGGCCGCCGCGTGGATCTCCTCGGGCCGCTTGCGCAGGTCGTTGGCGACCGAGGCGATCTCCTGCGACGAGTGCGGCAGGAACTCGTGGAGCGGCGGGTCGAGCAGCCGGATGGTCACCGGCAGACCGTCCATGGCGCGGAAGATGTCGAGGAAGTCGCCGCGCTGCATCGGCAGGATCTTGTCGAGCGCGGCGCGCCTGCCCTTCTCGTCCGGCGCCAGGATCATCTCGCGCACCGCCAGGATCCGCTCCGGCGCGAAGAACATGTGCTCGGTGCGGCACAGGCCGATTCCCTCGGCGCCGAAGGCGCGCGCGGTGCGGGCGTCGGCCGGGGTGTCGGCGTTGGTCCTGACCCTGAGGCGGCGGATCTCGTCCACCCAGCCCATCAGGATGTGCAGCTCGTCGGGCAGCGCGGCCGGCACCAGCGTGGCCGGTCCGGCGAAGACCTCGCCGGTCGATCCGTCGATGGTGATGGTGTCGCCCTTGACGATGGTCCGATCGCCGGCGGTGAAGCGCTCGCGGGCGTGGTCGACCTTGAGGCCGCTGGCCGCCGTGACGCAGGGGCGCCCCATCCCGCGCGCCACCACGGCCGCGTGGCTGGTCAGCCCGCCGCGCGCGGTCAGGATGCCGACCGCCACCTTCATGCCGTGGATGTCCTCGGGAGAGGTCTCGTTGCGGACGAGGATCACGCTCTCGCCTCGCTTGGTCCAGTCCTCGGCCTGGGTGGCGGAGAAGACCACCCGGCCGATCGCGGCGCCCGGCGACGCGGCCAGCCCCTTGCAGATCGGCTGCGGACGGGTCGCCGGGTCGATGGTGGAGTGCATGACCTCGCCGAGCTTGTCGGGATCGATGCGGGCCACCGCGCCGCGCGGATCGAGCACGCCCTCGCCGACCAGGTCGACCGCCACCTTGACCATCGCCTTGCCGGTCCGCTTGCCCCGCCTGGTCTGGAGCAGCCACAGCTGGCCCTCCTCGATGGTGAACTCGATGTCCTGCATGTCGGCGAAGTGCTGCTCGAGCCGCTGGCAGACCTCGGCCAGCTCGGCGTGGACCGCCGGCATCGCGGCCGCCAGGGCGTCGATCGGCTCCGGCGTGCGGATGCCGGCGACCACGTCCTCGCCCTGGGCGCGCCAGAGGAGCTCGCCGTAGAGCCCCGGCTCGCCGGTCGACGGGTCGCGGGTGAAGCAGACCCCGGAGCCGGACTCTGCCCCGCGGTTGCCGAACACCATCGCCTGGATGTTGACCGCGGTCCCCATCGCGCGGTCGATGCCGTGCATGCGCCGGTAGACCTCGGCGCGCGGGTTCTCCCACGAGCGCAGCACCGCCTCGATGGCGCCCCACAGCTGCGCCACCGGATCTTCGGGGAACGGCCGATCGGTGCGGCGCAGGATCTCGACCTTGTAGTCGGTGACCAGGCCGCGAAGCTGAGCGGCGTCGAGGTCGCGCTCGTCGCGCACGCCGGCCTTGCTCATCCGGTCGTTCAGGATGCGCTCGAACGGGCTCTCGCCGTCGTCGTCGTCCGGGTGGACCCCCATGACGATCTCGCCGTACATGGCGACGAACCGGCGGTAGCAGTCGTGGGCGAAGCGAGGGTCGCCGGTCTGGCGGGCCAGCCCCTCGACGGTGGTGTCGTTGAGCCCGAGGTCGAGGATGGTGTCCATCATCCCCGGCATCGAGGCCGGCGCGCCGGAGCGGACCGACACCAGGAGCGGGTCGCCGGCGTCACCGAAGCGGCGGCCGGCCAGCTGACCCATCGCGTCGATCGCGTTGCCGACCTGCCCGCGCAGGACCTCGGGCAGCGCGGCGCCGTTGTCGTAGTAGTAGGTGCAGACCTCGGTGGTGATGGTGAAGCCGGGCGGGACCGGCACGCCGAGCGCCGACATCTCGGCCAGGTTGGCGCCCTTGCCGCCGAGCAGCTTGGCCTGATCGGCGCGCCCGTCCGCCTCGCCGCCGCCAAATCTATACACGTAGCGCGGCATCAGACGCTGAGCTGACGGAAGTCGGCGATGCGGGTGAACGTGGCGTTGATGCGGCCGAGCAGCGCGAGCCGGTTCGCCTTGACCCGCTCGTCCTTGTCCATCACCAGCACCTTGTCGAAGAAGCGATCGACCGGCCCCTTGAGCTCGGCCAGGACCTGGAGCGCGCCGGCGTAGTCACCGTCCTTGAGGCGCGTCGCGACGCGCCCCTCGATCTCGCCGAAAGAGGTCCACAGCGCCTTCTCCTCGCCCTCGACGAAGGCGGCGGGATCCGGCACCCGGTCGGTCGCCTGCCCCTTGAGGATGTTGGCCACCCGCTTGAACGCCGCACCGAGCGGCTCGAAGTCGGCCCGCGCGCGCAGCTTGCTGAGCGCGACCGCGCGGGCCCGCGCGTCGGGAACGTCGTCGAAGCCGGCGGCGAGCGCAGCGTCGACGCAGTCGGCCGCCAGCCCCTCCACGTCGACCAGGTAGCCGCGCAGCCGGGTCTTGAGGAACTCGAGCAGCTGGGCCCGCGAGCTCTCCTTGGCCTCGGCCAGCCCGCCGAAGGGCTGGCCGGCCTGGCGGACCAGGTCGGCGAGCGACAGCGCCGGCCAGCTGCGGGACAGGAGGATGCGGAGCACGCCGAGCGCGGCGCGGCGGAGGCCGAACGGGTCGGCCGAGCCGCTCGGCTGCAGGCCGACGTCGAAGCAGCGCATCAGGGTGTCGAGGCGATCGGCCATGCCGACCAGCGCGCCGAGATCGGTGGCCGGCGGGGCGTCCTTGGCGCCGCGCGGCTGGTAGTGCTCCTCGATGCCGACGGCGATGTCGGGGGCCACGCCGGCCAGCTCGGCGTAGCGGCGGCCCATCACCCCCTGCAGATCGGGGAACTCGCCGACCATCGCGGTGGTGAGATCGAACTTGGAGAGCTGGACCGCCTGCGTGACCGCAGCGGGCGCCGCCCCGACCCGCTGCGCGAGCCAGAGGGCGAGCGGGAGGGTGCGCTCGACCTTCTCCTTCACCGTGCCGAGCTGCTTCTGGAAGAGCAGCCCGCCCAGGCGCTCGCGGAAGTAGTCGATGCCGTGCTTCTGATCCTCGGTGAAGAAGAAGCGGGCGTCGGCCAGGCGCGCCGCCAGGACCTTCTCGTTGCCCTGCTTGACCACCGCCGGGTCGCGCGTGACGGTGCCGGCGATGGTGACGAAGCGGTTGACCAGTTTCCCCTTCGCGTCCTCCATCGCGAAGTAGCGCTGATGCGCGCGCATGGCCGAGACCACCACCGGCTCGGGCACCTCGAGGAACTCGCGCGAGAACTCGCCGCACACCGCCACCGGGTACTCGACCAGGAAGGAGACCTCGTCGAGCAGACCCTCGTCGGGCCGCACGCGCGTGCCGGTCTCGCTCTCGATGCGCGCCAGCTCGGCGGCGATCATCGTCTTGCGCCGGTCCGGCTCGACCAGGACGAACGCGTCGCGCAGCGCGGCGAGGTAGCCGCCGGCGCTTCCGTCGAGATCGACCGGCCCCTGGGCGAGGAACCGGTGGCCGCGGCTCTGCCGCCCCGCCCTGACCCCGCCGAAGACGACCGGCACCACCTCGCCGCCATAGAGCGCGACCAGCCACTGGACCGGTCGGACGAAGGCGACCTCGGGCACTGCCCAGCGCATCGACTTGGGCCACGAGATGGCGGCGAGGACGCCGGCGACCACGCCGGGCAGGACCTCCCCGGTCGGCCGGCCCGGCTCGCGCCGGGTGCAGACCAGATACTGCCCCTTCTTGCCGGCCACCTCGCTCTGCTCGAGCGCGGAGACATCGACGCCGTTCTTCTCGGCGAAGCCGGTGGCAGCGCGGGTGGGCTTGCCCTCCTTGTCGAAGCCGGCCGAGACCGGCGGGCCCACCACGCGCTCGTCCACGTCCGGCTGGCGGTCGGCCAGCTCGGCCACCGAGATGGCGATGCGCCGCGGCGTGCCCCAGATCTGCACCGCGCCGTGCGCCAGTCGCGCCGCCGACAGGTGGGCCGGCACCAGCCCGGCGAGCTCGACGAGCGCGCGGGCCAGGAACCCGGCCGGGATCTCCTCGGTGCCGAGCTCGACCAGGAGCTCTCGACTCGAACGGTCGGACTCAGGCGGCATCGGCGACGACCTCTTCCACGGCCTTGCCGGCGGCCCGGGCCGCCGCCGCCACGCTCTCCTCGCGTGCCGCCTGGTAGGCCGCCAGCGCGCGCGCCCGCGCCGGCTCCGGCAGGAGCGGGAAGCCGAGCGCCGCGCGGCTCTCGACGTAGCCCTCGGCGCAGGCCCGCGCCATGGCGCGCACCCGCCCGATGAAGCGCTGCCGCTCGGTCACGCTGATGGCGCCGCGCGCGTCGAGCACGTTGAACGAGTGCGAGCTCTTCATGCAGAAGTCGTAGGCCGGCAGGACCAGGCCGGCGGCCACCAGGCGCTTGCACTCCGCCTCGTACTTGTCGAACAGGTCGAAGAGGAGCGCCACGTCGGCCTGCTCGAAGCTGTACTTCGAGTACTCGACCTCGCTCTGCTTGTGGACCTGGCCGTACTTGACGTCCTTGTTCCACCGGACGTCGTACACGCTGTCGACGTTCTGCAGGTACATCGCGATGCGCTCGAGCCCGAGGGTGAGCTCGGCGGTGACCGGGTAGAGGTCGATGCCGCCGGCCTGCTGGAAGTAGGTGAACTGGGTGATCTCCATCCCGTCCGACCACACCTCCCAGCCGAGCCCCCAGGCGCCGAGGGTCGGCGACTCCCAGTCGTCCTCGACGAAGCGGATGTCGTGCACCGCCGGGTCGAGCCCGATGCGGCGCAGCATGTCGAGGTAGATCTCCTGGACGTCGATCGGCGCCGGCTTGAGGCCGATCTGGAACTGGTAGTAGGCGCCGAGCCGGTTCGGGTTCTCGCCGTAGCGCCCGTCGGTGGGGCGCCGGCACGGCTGCACGAAGGCGGTGTTCCACGGCTCGGGGCCGAGCACGCGCAGGAACGTGGCCGCGTGGAAGGTACCGGCGCCGACCTCGATGTCGACCGGCTGGACGAGCACGCAGCCTCGTTCGGCCCAGAACCTCTGGAGCTCGAGAATGAGGTCTTGCAAGTACATGGGGGCCCCTTGGCGGGGTGCGGCAAGGTAGCGTGACGGGACCCGACGGTCAAGCCGCGGACACTCACCTAGTGCCCGGTAACTCTTGACGATCGTGGCGATCGGCGGGTAACGTGGCCGGAATGGTGCGGGCACCGCTGGGGGCCGGCCGGTTCGTCCTGCCGCTCGTGTGGATCGCATTCGTCCACGCGGCGTCCGGCTGCCAGCTCCTGCTCGACTTCTCCGAGCTGTCCGACGGCGGGCCCGCCGACGACGACGGCGGCGCACCGGGCGACGCGGGCGCGCTGTGCAGCGCCGGCGAGCCCAACGACTCCTTCGAGATGGCCAGCGAGGTCACCACCGGCGCGCTGGGCGCGGTGTGCGGCGGAGGCGATCTCGACTTCTACAAGTTCACCGTCGACGGCAACCAGGACGTCGACCTGGTCGTCAACTTCACTGCCGGCGCCGAGACGGATCTCGAGCTCCAGCTGGTCGACTCGGCCGGCACCGTCTTGACCGTGTCGACCGGGCTCGACGCCGACGAGCGCATCGTGCAATCGGCGGAGCTCGGCAACCGGCTGGCGGCCGGCGACTACGCCGCGGAGATCCTCGGCCGCACCGCGAGCGTGTCGAACGAGTACGAGCTCATCGTCACCATCACCACCCCGTAGCTCGCCGGTCAGCGCAGATCGATGAGGCCGCCGGGGCCGCTGGTGCCGCCGCCCTTGCCGCCCGACGACGAGCGGCGCGGCTTCTTGACCAGCTCGATGGAGATCGCCTCGTCGTCGGTGACGAGGTGGCTCTTGTCGTAGCTCTTGTAGCCGTCGGCGCGCGCGACCAGGCGGACGCGCGCCTTGCCTTCCACCAGCTTCACCTCGGCCTTGCCCCCGGCCACCTTGGCGCCGTCGACCGTGACGACCGCGTCGTCCGGGGTGACGTTGAAGGTGAGGAGCGCGCTGGCGTCGGCGGCGGGTGCCGGCTCGGCCGGCGGCGGCGCCTTGCCCGCCTCGGGCTGGGCGGCGGCGGGGTCCGGCGCGGCGGGATCGGCGGCCGGCGCCGGCTTGTCGGCGGCCGGCTTGCCGGCCTCCTCGCCCGAAGGCGCCGGCGTCTGGTTCACCGTCGCGGTCACCGCGCCCTCGGCCTCGCCGGTGCCGCGCACCACGACCAGCCCGACGAAGACTCCCATCGCCAGTCCGCACGCCACCATCACCGGCAGCGCGCGGCTGCGACTGAAGCCCTGCGGGCGGGGCGGCGGCCCGTGCGGCCCGGGAAACGGCGTGTAGTGTCCGGGGGCTGGCCCTGGATGCCCGTGCATCACCGAATGGTCAATCTACCAGAACCACACCGAGGCGGCCACCCCGGCGCTTCCGTCGCCGACGAACGGAGTGATTCGAAGGGCCTCCTCCTCGACGTCGACCGCCCCCTGCGCCTCGGCCGCCTGCGCGCGCGGCTGGTAGACGCCGTAGTAGTAGTAGGCGGTGACCAGCGCCGAGACCACGGCGCCGCCGAGCAGGACGTCGGTCACGCCGGCGAGCTGCTTGCCGTCGCGGCGCGCGTCCTCGCGCTGAGCGTCGGTCAAGCTCTCGTCTCGGTACTTCGAGTGCTTGGACAGTGCGGCGAAACCGGTGATCGAACCGCTGAGGGCCAGCGCGCCGGTGACCCCGAGGCCGATCCAGAGCGGCGTCTTCGACGGCGCGGCCGCCGCCGGCGTCGACGACTTCGTCAGGTCGCCGGTGCCGCCGCCGGTGGTGTCCGAGTCGCCCCCCTTCACCACCACCGGCATCGGCTCGAGCGTGATCTTGCGGCGCAGCTCCTTGCCGGGCAGGAGGTCCATCTTGCCCTCGACCGGCGTGTAGCCCTTGGCGGTCACCGCATAGGTGTGCTGGCCGGGCTCGACCCAGATCGGCGCGACGGTCGGAGTGCGGGCCGCCTCGCGCCCGTCGATGAGGATGACCGCGCCGTCCTGCTTCACGTCGAGCACCACCGAGGCGAGGTTCTTCTTGATCTCCTGGAGCTGGCGCTCGACCGTGTCGCGCAGGGCGGGCGTGATGTTCTTCCCCTCCGCCATCAGCTGCTGGTAGTGCTGCAGCGCCTCGACGAAGCGGCCCAGCCGCTGCTCGGCCTGGGCGATCGGGAAGTAGATCTGGGGATCCGGGTAGGACTCGAACGCCGCCTGGTAGTCGACCAGCCCCAGCTCGAACTCGGCGAAGGCGTCCTCCATCTTGCCGCGCTTGAGCAGCTGGTCGCCGCGCTTGAGCTTCTTGTCGCCTTCGACCAGGAGCTCGCGGGCCTTCTTCTTGCGCACGGCGTCAGGCTGCGCCCGCGCCGCCGCCGCCGGGATCATCACCGCGACCAGAAGCGCCGTGACCACCACGCCCTTGCGCATGGCCTCCGATCATACACCAGTGGCTTCAACCAGGCCCGCGGCCGAGCTTGCCGATGAACTCGACCGTCTTGAGCGGCCGCCCTACATGGTGCGTGAGCAGCGCCAGCATCGCGTCGCGCGCCTCCTCGGCGTCGTCGCCGCGACCGCTGCCGCCGTCCATCGCCGCCATGCCGCCCGGGGCGCGCGCCGCCCGCTGGGCGGCCGACAGGGCCGCGCGCGCTCCGGCCGAGAGCGGCCGGACCCCGGCCGCGCGCGAGGCAGCGGCGCAGCCGGAGCAGACCGCGCCGCCGCGCGCGGCGTCGAGCACCGCACCGCGATCGAGCGCGAACGAGTCCTCGCGCCCGCAGCCAGCGCAGGCGTCGAAGGTCGGGGCCAGCCCGACCAGGTCGAGCAGACCCAGCTCGAAGGCCCGCAAGACGTCCACCCGGGCGCCGCGCCGGGCGAGCGAGCGGAACAGCTCGACCAGGAGATCGAACAGCTCCGGCTCCGGCTGCTCGGCCGCCGACAGCTCGCGCACCAGCTCGGTGCCGTAGCTGGCGTGGGCCAGCGGGCCCACCTCACGCGCCAGGTCGGCGAAGGACTCCACCGTCTGCGCGCTCGACAGGGTCCACAGCTCGCTGCCGCGGTGCGGCCGGAGCTCGACCTCGGAGACGGTGAAGAGCTCGAGCGCGGCGCCGAACCGCCGCTGCGAGCGGCGGGCCGACCGGGCCAGCGCCGACAGCTTGCCCTGTTCGCGGGTCAAGAGGGTCGCGATGAGGTCCGCCTCGCCGTAGGCCACCTTGCGCAGGACGATGGCGGGGCCGCGAGTCGGTTCCACCGGGCAAGCCTAGCCGATCACTCTGTAGCAAACTTCCGCAGCGTGGCGCCGCCGCGCAGGAGGGATCGGCGCAACTCGAGCTGGCGCGAGGCGAGCCGGCCGCCAGACCGGTGGCGCGCCGATTGCTATTCGGTCTGCTCGATGACCAGCGTGTCGTCGAGTAGAGGCGACCGCAGAAAGGAATCGCCCAGGGCGCGAGAGACGTCCGCCACGCTCGTCGGCTTGGCGATGCAGGCGTCGAACACCGTCATGTCGACCCTGTCCACCGCCGCGGTGAGCGCGATGAGACGCGGGCACGGCGACGAGTACTCGCGAACGCGGGCGGCGATGTTGTTGCCGTCGAAGATGGGCAGGCGGATGTCGATGAGGACCAGGTCGGGGGCGAAGCTGTCGACCTGGCTGAGCGCCTGCGGCGCGTTGCACGCGTGCCGCACGTCGTGGCCGAGCCGCACGAGGTGTTCATCGACGACCCGCGCGAAGTCGTCGTCATCCTCCACCACGAGGATGCGCATGGCTGCAGACTAATCGGCCATTTCGCGGGCGCAAGGCCAATTTGCGGGGGTGTCACCATGTCGGTCAATGGATGGATGGGACTCGCCTACGACCTCAGGCGGAGCGCGGAGGTCGAGCGCCAGCTGGACGACCGGCGACGGGAGCTCGAGCAGCTCCGCCGGGCGGCCCGGATTGCCAGGCAGACCCTCCCCCGGCCGATCGAGCCGGGCGGCCCGGCCGAGCTCCGGCGGGCGACCGTCGAGGCGCAGCAGGCGATCCTGCTGCATGCGCTGAGGACCGGGGCGGTCGACCTGGCGCGGCACGCCGCGCGGACGCTGCGCGTGAGTGACCTGGCGGGAGAGCCGGGCGTGATCGAGGGACTCCTCGGAGTCATGCGGGACTCCCGCTCGTCGGACGCCGAGATCCTCGAGGCGGCCGCCGAGCTCGCGACCCGTGCGCCGGCGGGTAGCTGACGCGAGGCTAGGCGGCGCCGGGCCCGGGCGCGGCCACCGTGCCCCGCCGCGTCACGCCGTCCCCCGAATAGCTGGGGCGCCGGAGCAGGTACGACATCGTGAGGGTCGCGATGATGACGAGGATGATGACGGCCAGTGTGAGAGGTCCGCGCCGGCCGGTCTCCTGCTCCGACCAGGCGGGCGGCAGGAAGGCGCGCTCGCGACGGGCCACCGGCCGCAGCGCGACTGGCTCCGGATCGGGAGCGACGGCGACCGGCGCCGGGGCCGCGGCGGCTGCTGCAGCGCCGAGCGCCTCGCTCCCGGTCGCAGCGCCGGAGCTCATCGCCGCCTGACCGCCGGCGTGCCGCGAGTGGTGGCGGCCGCTCTTGCGCTTCTTCTTCTTCGTCGTCTTCGTCGTCCCGTGGCCGTGGCCGTGGCCGTGGCTCCTGACCGGCGCCGACGCAGTCCTGACCTCGTCGATGCCGCTGTCGATCACGACCTGCCCCGAGACGCCGCCCGATGCCTCGTCGGCGATCGCGTCCGCGACGGCGGCGGCCGGCGCCACCGGCTCGACCGGATCGGCCGGCTCGACCTTCGCAACCGCCACCTCGCCCGCCGAGGGATCCTTCTCGGCCAGAAGGGCGATCTGCTCGGCGGCGACCTGCGCGAACTCGGAGGCCACCGGCGCCGGATCGAGTCCGCACATCGCGTAGCGCCGCACCACCTCGTCGGGATTGACGCCGACCACGCGCGCGTAGGAGCGGAGGAAGCCGCGCACGAACACGTCGGCGGGCAGCTCCTCGAACTGCCCGGCCTCGAGCTGCCGCAGCGAGCGCTCCGGGATCTTCGTGACTCGCGCGATGTCCTCGATGCTGAGGGAGACCCGCTCGCGCTGCGCGCGCAGGTACTCGCAGAAGCGATCGCGCGACCAGCCGTGCTTCGGTTGCGGTCGACTCGTCGTCGCGTGCTGCTGTGATCGGCGCGCCGTCGGGCGCGCGGTGTCTCTCGGATCGGCGGCCGACTTCCTGTCCGAACGAGTGTCCATCAGCTCACGGTCACAAGACGGTACGACACTGAGCGGCGATGCAGCTCCGCGGAGCCATCTGCACGCAGCGCGTCTGCTCCGGCGGGACCTCTTCCCTCATACCCAGCTCGCGATACGCCTTGAGCAAGTAGAGGTGCGCCTCCTGCATCGGACATTCTTTATTGTTAGCAACAGCCTGGAACTGTTCGAGCGCTTTATTCCACTCTTTCCTGGCAAAGTAAACCCTGCCCAGTCGGTACTTGGCCACGCACATTCCCGGGTTGAACTGCTCTGCTTGCCGGAGCTCCTTGGCCGCCTGCGCGTGCCGCTTCTGGTGAAAGTAAGCCCACCCGAGGTTGGCTCTGGTGAGCCCGATGTTGATGAGCGCGTGCGGGTGGCTGAGCGCCGTCTCGAGGTTCTCGGCGCCCGGCTGGTAGTCCTCGAGCAAGAGCGCCACCGAACCGCGGTTGGCCCAGGCCTCGCCGAATTCAGGTCGGATCTCGACCGCCTTCTTGAAGTGGCGATCGGCGCTGGCCAGGAAGTCGTCGAGCTCGGTGCGCAACGCCTCGGCGTCGACCCCGGTCAGGCAGTCGTCGATCTCGAGCAGCCGATGGTTCCTCATCGCCCGCAGGTAGTCGACCAGCCCGAGGACGTTGTGCGCCTCGACGTTGTCATCGTCGTACGACAGCGCCTTCTGCGCCTCGCTCTCCGCCTGCTCGAGCTCGCCGCGGGTGAGAAAGTCCTTGGCCAGCTCGACCCGGTTGGCGCTCCGCTTGGGGTCCTTGGTTCCCCCGCGCGCGCACGCGCTCAGCAACAGGGATAGGACCAAGAATGTGAGCAGGTTACGCGCCACCATGCATCGACGCTATGAAGGGCGTAGACCGGAGTCAATTATTTGGCTTCTGGCGGGTAGAGTTCGCTCCATGGCCACCACGCAGGCGGCGCCCTCCCCTCTCCCCGGCCCGATCGATCCGACCGCCAGCTTCAGCTTCCCGTCGAAGGACGGGCTGGCGCTGCACGGCGAGTTCTACGAGCACCCGTCGCCCCGCGGGGTCGCGCTCGTCCTCCACGGGTACGCCGAACACTGCGGCCGCTACCGCGAGGTCGCCCACGTCCTGCGTCAGGCCGGGTTCGCAACGCTCGCCTTCGACATGCGCGGCCACGGCCGCGCCGCCGGCGCCCGCGGCCACGCGCTCCGCTTCGACGAGTTCCTCGGCGACGTCGACGCCGCGCTCGCCGAGCTCGATCGCCGGGTGCCGGGTCAGCTGCCGATCGCCCTGGTCTGCCACAGCCACGGCGGACTGGTCGGCCTCCGCCTGCTCGCCGATCCCTGGCGCTGCCCCAAGCGGGTGCGCTGCGCGGTCATCTCGTCGCCGTTCCTGCGCCTCCGCTTGAAGGTCTCTCCGGTCAAGCGCATCGGCGCGCGCTGGGTCGGCATGCTCTTGCCCAGCCTCTCGCTGCCGAACGACATCCCGATCGACAAGCTCACGCACGACGCCGGCAAGCTGGCCGAGCGGCGGGTCGACACGCTCTGCCACGACGTCGCCGGCGCGCGCTGGTTCAACGAGGCGATGGCGGCGCAGGCGTGGGTGCAGGAATTCGCGCACCGGGTCGAGGTGCCGACCTTGTGGCTCATCGGCGGCGAGGACCTCATCGCCGATCCCGCCGCGTCGCGCGCCATCGCCGAGCGCGTCGCGGGAGCCGCGCGCATCCACGTGCTCGAGGGCCAGTATCACGAGGTCTTCAACGAGACCGAGCGGGCCTCCACCTTCGGACTTCTACGAGGGTTTTTGGAGGAAAACTTTCCTCAGTAATTTCGGACGGGTACGCAGATTCTCGATTGCGCGTGTCGGGGGGGCCCTCTATACTTCGAGAAGGCTCGGCGCCGGGTCCCAAGCCTCTTCCCCGCCGACCCCCGCTCCTTGACCGTCCGGTCCCCTGCGCGCCCTTCCGGCGCCGGAGCCGGGTGGCGGCAGCCTGGCCGCTAACAGAAACGACAACCCGCAATGACCCGCTTGTTTGGATGTATCTGTAACCAGCCCCAGCGACTCGACGAGGCGCTGGAGAGCGTTCGCACCGTTCTGGTCGCGAGGGCACCCGTCTCACGCTGGGGACTCGGATACGTGCACTCCGGAGAGGTGCTGCTGACGCTGCATCCGCGGCAGGCCTCGACCGAAGTCGACTTCTACGCGCTCCTGGCCGGCCTCAACTCCGACTACATGATCGGCTGGGCGGGCTCGGAGGACGAGCTGCGCGGCGACGCCAACACGCAGCCCTTCCGCTACCGGCGCTGGTTCTTCGCCCAGGAGAACGCGGCGACCGCCGGCGCGGGCACCGCCGAGGTGCAGGCTCAGCTGGTGCAGCACATTCCCGATTACCTGCGCCGCAACATCCGCGGCCGCAGTCCGGCTGAGCTCGTCTTCCACCTCTTCCTCTCGATGCTCCACGACGCCGGCACTCTCGACGATCCCAACCTGGCGCCGACCCATATTCGCCGCGCGCTGCGCGACACCATCGCGCTGGTCGACTCGGTGGCGGCCAAGGCAGGCACTCCCTGGGAGCACGGAAACATCGTTCTCTCCAACAGCCGTTCGATGATGGCGGTCCGGCTGGGCGAGCCGCTCCAGGTGCGCCGGCTCAAGCAGCAGAAGGATCCGCGCCGGCCCGAGAGTCAGTTCAAGGCGGTGCTGGTGGTGTCGAGTCCGGACCTGCGCGGCGAGAGCGGCTTCGAGGAGCTGCCGCAGCGCTCGGCAGTCGCGATCAGCCGCGACGTCACGACGGACATTGTCGAGCTCGACGCTTGATCATCGAACTCGACGCTCGCGCGTCGAGCGGGTCGAGCGGAGTTCGAAGTGGCGTCGAGCGGCCATCAAAGAGGCGTTCGAGAGCGATGCTCGAGAAGGCGCCGCTTTGGTGTGCGAGAACACTCAACGCGCTCCCGCCGTCGGAAACATGAGTGGACGTCCGCCGCGAGTGTGTATTGAACGTCCTCTAATGCACCCTCCGACCTGTATTCGATCTCGCTGCTCGGCTCAAAAAACAGCCTCGGACCTCTTCGATTCCGCCGACGTACACCTACATCGACGCATTGCGTAACGCTTTGAAAAAATTACCGCTGGACAACAGACTGAACTTGACACAACGCGTCAGCCGCATTATCCCCCCTTCATGACCACCGCTCAGGAAAGAAAGCAACAGGAGCGCACCGCCCGTCGTCGGCGCATTCAGCGCGCCGCCCGTACGGTCTTCGCCGAGAAGGGATACGCCAAGACGTCCATCGAACAGATTGCACGCGAGGCGTCTCTCTCGGTCGGTGCCATCTATCTCTACTTCCGCTCGAAGGAGGATCTCTACGTCTCGCTCCTTGAGGAGACGCTCGACCTCTTCGACACCGAGCTCCGGCAGATCCGCGGCCGCACCGAGGCTGCCGCGCCGGAGCGTCTGCGCCAGGCATGGAGCTTCCTCACCCAGTGGGCCGCGACCGACGTCGAGGCCAGCCGGGTGCTGCGGCTCATCTCGCAGCCGAACATCCGCGCCCAGCTGAGCGACGAGGTCGTCGAGTCGGTGGGCAAGGGCCTCACGCAGGTGCGCGAGCACCTGTCGGGCATCGTGCAGGAAGGGACCCAGGCAGGCATCTACCACCGTGCCCCCCAGCAGGTGGTCGACATGTTCTGGTGCCTCTTCATCGGTGTCCTCGAGGCCAGCGACGCGAGAGCCAACCTCGACATGCCGGGTGCTTCGTATCCGGAGCTGTCGCAGGCTGCCTTCTCCGCGATCGACGCCGCCGTCAGGGTTGCGGAAGGCGCGCAGCCGGCCGCCGAAGTCGCCGCCTAGGGCTTGCGGACGCGAAAGATCACCGAATCCCCCAGCCGTATCTCCTCGTAGTCGGCGAAGCCGATGCGAGAGAGCCAGGCCCTGAGCTCGGGAAGCTCGAATCGACGGATGCCCGCCATGCGCGCGGTCAAGCGGCCGAGCGGAGAACGGGACTGCGCGAAGGTGCTTCCCACGTAGATGCCGCCGGGGACCAGGACTCGGATGATCTCGCTGAACACTGCCTCTGCGTCGTCATAGGCGTGTAGCGCGCCGGCGTTGTTGACGCCAGTGAAGCTTTCGCTCGAGAGCGGAAGATCGTGGGCGTCGGCGCGGACCAGTCCGATGTTGCCGTAGCCGTGCACTCGGCGCGATGCGACCTCGAGCATTGCGCGCGAGATGTCGAGACCGACCACCCAGTCGCCCGGGTTGGCCGACGCCATCGCCCGCGTGAAGACGCCCGGCCCGCAGGACAGATCGAGCCAGGGACCGCTGCGAGCGTCCATGTGGAGCGCGTTCTTGTGGATGAAGAACTCACCGGCGAAGCCGCCGGTGGCGCCGCCGGCGCCGCGCCCGGCCATCAGACGGACGAAGGTCGGCCGCCAGAAGCGCTCGTAGACCCGAGCGATGAGCTCGCTCTCCATCAGGCGCTGTTCGGGCGTGGTGGCCACCGGCGCGCTGTGCCCCGAGGACGGCAGGAGGTCGAGGTAGCCGCTCTTGCGCGGATGGACCGCGCCGCACGAGCGGCAGCGGGCGCCGCGACCGTCGCGCTCGACCTCGGTAGCGCGGCAGGCGGGACAGCGGACGAGCGAGAGCCAGGTGGTGTCGCGCCCGTCGGGCGGCACCGCGACCGGGCCCCGGGCCGAGGAGTCCCGCTTCATCGGGCCGGACTGTAGCAGGCCCTAGCGGCGAGAGTGCGGCCGGTGACGCGCCGCCTTCCGGTTCACCGCGGCCGGGACCGGCCTCGCCGTTTCACTCGGCTCGGGCGCCGACGAGAGCGGCACGGGAGAGACGGCCAGCGGCTCGGGGTGCGGAGCGACGACGGGGGTGGGTCGCTCCGCGCTACTGCTCTGGCGCAGCGCCGCGGCACCGGTCCCGGCTCCGGTCGACAGGAGCGCGACCGCGATGCCGGCCAGCGCGAGGCGTGCGGCCCCCCTCCGGCGCGGCCTGGCAAGGGCGGGCTCCGGCTCGTCGAGCGAGACGTCGCCGCACCAGCTGGACGCCGCCGCGGCAGACATGACCACCCGCTCGGCCTCGATGGTCGGCACGACCAGGGCGGGCGGGCGCGAGGCGGGGCGCGGGTACGAGCGCGGACGCGGCGCCGGCGCGCTCACCTCGTCGTCCTCCGCCTCGAGCGCGGCGAGCGCAGCGGCGACGCCCTCGGCGTCGGCGAAGCGGTCGCTGGGGTTCTTGGCCAGACAGCGCATGACGATGGCGGCCAGCCGGGGGTCGAGGCCGGGCGCCACCTCGGCCAGGTGGGGGGGCTTCCGGCTGATGTGAGCGAGCAACACGGCGATGGCGGCGCCGTCGAACGGCAGGGTGCCGGACAGCATGCGGTAGAGCAGGATGCCGAGGCTGTAGATGTCGGCCCTGCCGTCGAGCTCGGCGCCCTGCGCCTGTTCCGGAGCGATGTAGTGCGGGGTCCCGAACACCAGGCCCTCGCGGGTGAGCCGGGTCGACACTCCGTTCAAGAAGGCGGTGTGGGCGACCTTGGCGATCCCGAAGTCGACGATCTTCACCAGCTCGCCGCTGGCGCGACGCTGGGTGAGGATGATGTTGGCTGGCTTGAGATCGCGATGGACGACCCCGCCGGCGTGCGCCTCGGCCAGGGCGCAGGCGATCTGGCGAGCGATGGCGACCGCGCGGCGCGGCGCCAGCGTCTCCTCGCGCTCGAGCAGATCGTCGAGGGTCTCGCCGGGCAGGTACTCCATGACCAGGTAGGGCACGCCGCCCTCGGTCTCGCCGACCAGGTGGACGCACACGATGTTCGGGTGCGACAGGCGGGCGGCGGCCCGCGCCTCGCGCAGGAAGCGGCGGCGCAGGTCCTGGTCGTGGGTCAGGTCGGCGCGCAGGAGCTTGACCGCCACCTGCCGCTCCATCCCGCTCTGCCAGGCCCGGTAGACCGTCCCCATTGCCCCGCTGCCGATCGGCGAGACCAGGTGGAACTGTCCGAGCAGCGTGGTGCCGAGCAGCGGGTCGTCCCCGTCCGGGTCGGGATCTTCCGGCGTCTCCAGGCGGCCGCCGTCATACGGGCAGTACGAGGCGTGGGCCTCGTAAAACCGTCTCCGGCACCTCCCGCACCAGCGCATACAGCGACACTGACTCGCTGGCGCCAATCCCGTTAGGGCAAAAAACTTGCCCCGGCGGAAAAAGATCTCAGAAGCGGCCAGAGAAGAGGTCGGCGCCGACCGCCATTCCGGATGCCGGACCGAGTGACGGATCCTGCATCAGCTTCGGAACTGGCACTCCGAAACCGAACGTGCCGTCGGGAGCCCGCTGGACCACTGCCGGGGGCGCCGCGATCCTGCGGGAGGCCTCGAGCTCGACCTCGTCGTCCATGGCGCGGGTCAGGTAGAAGGTCGTGATGGCCCCGGCCCCGAGCGTGAGCGCCGACAGCCAGCCGGCCGCCTGTTCGTCGTTCTCGCTCTCGTCGTCCTTGATGAGCGGATAGAGGAGCGCCCAGGGGACGGCGGCACCGGCGGCGGCGCCGAGGTCGATGTACAGCATGCGCCGGCTCGAGATCTGGGCGGAGTCCGCCAGCGCCAGGCCGACGCCGAGCCCGCCGAGCGACCCGACCAGCGCATTGATCGAGTAGGCCTCGCGCTCCGGCGGCTGGATGCCGACGCCGACCAGCAGGCCGGCGCCGGTGCCGATGGCGCCGAGCGAGTCGACGAACACCATCTCGGCTTCCGTGGGATCGAAGCGGGCGGCGTACCAGGCGCCCCCGCCGATGCCGAGGAGGCCACCGGCGCCGGCGAACTTCCAGACGTCGTTCGGATCGCTGTCGGCGCCGGTGACCGCGTCGCCGAACAGGGCGAGATCGATGATCCCCCAGGTGCCGCCCGAGGCGATGGCCACCGACTGTCCGGCGGTGACCGGGTAGCGATCGGTCAGCCACCAGCTGGCGCCAAAACCGGCGGCGGCGCCGAGCAGGCCGGCCAGCACCGCGCCGCCCGACACCTCGCTCTTGGTCTCGCCGAACTCGTTGGTCGTCTCCGACTCGGGACCTGCCACCGCCAGACCGGCGACGAGCCCGACCGCCGCGCTCCACGCCATCACCACGCGCCGCCCGCCCTCGCTGGTGCCCTGGTCGAGCTCCTCGCCGGGCTCGCCGCCGCCGCCCCCCTGGTCGTAGGGATCGATCGGGCGCTCGCCGGTGGCGCCGCCGCCGTAGGGATCGACCGGGGCACCGGGGCGGCCGTCGTCGGGGCTGAGCCCGAGCTTCTTGTTGGCGACCCGGAGGTAGCGCAGGGCGTCCGACGAGCGGGTGCCCTTGGGGCTCCGCTCCAGGCTCTCGATGAAGAGGACCTTGGCGTTGGCCGGGTCGCCGCGCTGGAGCAGCTGCTGGCCGCGGGCGTACAGCGCCTGCGCCACCTGGTCGTCGATGTCGTCGGCCGGATCGCTCGGGGCCGGCGGCGTCTCGGGCGGCGGCTCGCCGTAGGGGTCGACCGGCTGCTCCTTGGGCGCCTCGGCGGCGGGCGGCTCGGCCGGCGGCGGCGGAGCGCTGGGCTTCTTGCTCGGCTTCTTGCCCGGCTTCACGTCTGGCTTGGCGGCGGGCGGCTCGGCCGGCTTCTCGTAGGGATCGATCGGGGCCTCGCCCTGCCCGCGCGCGACCGCCGGCCCGAGGAGCAGGACGGCGATCACAGTGGCCAGGCTCCGCGACACCGCCATCCCAACCGGCATAGCACCGAGCCTTGCCGACCACAATGGTAAGGGTCCCCCGCCCCGGGCGAGCCGTGGGGCAGGCGCGCGAAGCGCGCTCCGGGGCAGCACCCGCGGCGAGACCGAAAATGGGCGGAGGGAAAATGACGTCGCGCACATGCGCGGCATCACGGGGGGACAGCTACCCCGGACGGCTCGCCGCGCCACGCCTTCTTGCGGAAGTAGAGGAACAGGACCTGGACGATCGAGGCGACCGGTACCGCGAGGAGCGCGCCGACCAGGCCGTAGCTGTGCTCGCCGAGCACCAGGGCGAAGATGACCAGCACCGGATGGATCTTGGCCGCGGTCCCGATGATCTTCGGATTGAGCAGGTTCGCCTCGATGAAGTGGATGCCGATGATCCACAGCGTGATGAAGATGGCGCGCGCGATGTCGATGCCGACGTCGGCGGAGACCAGGGCGGCGAGCACGATCGGCACCGTGCTGAGCAGCGCGCCGAAGATGGGGATGAGGCTCATGAGCGCCGCGATGACCGCCAGGATGAGCTCGTACTTGACGTCGAAGACCATCAGGCCGATGTAGGTCAGGATCCCGTTGATCAGGCAGATGACCAGCTGGCCGCGGATCACGCCGGACAGGCCGCGGTCGATGCCGGCCACGATGACGTCGTAGTCGGTGCGATACCCTGCCGGAATCAAGCCGCGCGCGAAGCCGTGGATCTTGCCGAGGTCGAGCATGATGAAGGCGGCGATCATCAGGATGAGGAAGAACGTGAAGACGCTCTTGATGATCCTGGTGATGATGACTTGACCCAGGCGGAAGACGTCGCCGAGCTCGCTCTGCATGCCGCCGAGCGCGTTCTTGGCCAGGTTGCGCAGCCGGTCCTCGAGACGCATGGGCTCCGGCGTCTCCTCCCGCGGCGCCAGCGTGGCGCCGCCGCCCGGACGCGGGATGAGCTCGATGCCGCTCGGCTGCAGCTGCACCGCCATGCGGCCGTCGGGCAGCGGCGTCATCACGAAGGCAGTGCCGGGCGGCAGCGGCACGTCGGCCACCACCGGCGACTCCACCTTCTCCTGCGGCGGCGGCTTGAGGGTCGGGAAGCGCTGCTCGAGCCACGAGGCCAGCTCCGGGACCCACTCGTCGTTGATGCGCTGGTACATCGACGGCGCCTCCTTGCCGAGGCGCGAGAGGTCCTTGTAGATGCGCGGCAGCAGGGCCAGCATGAACGTCCCGATCGCGGCGAGCAGGACGATGTAGCAGATGATGATCGCCAGGCCGCGCGGCATCCGCCTCCTGCCGTCCTTGCTGAGCGACATCCGGTTGACCAGCGGCGCGAAGATGTACGCGACCAGGAGCGCGAAGATGAACGGCAGGACCACGTGCCGGGCGAGGAACAGGACCAGGATGCAGAAGGCGAGGAAGCCCCAGAGCTTCGCCATCCGCCGGCCCCAGCCGCCCGGTCCCCAGGCGGTGCCGCGCGTCCGGCTCATCCGCGCGCCCGACAGGAGCCCGCTCTCGGTCGGCTCGATCTCCTCCACCTCGAGCTGGGCGGTCGTCGCCCCGGTAATCACGCCCGGGTCGTCGGGAGGCGGACCACCACCGATCGGAGGCTGAGCCATGCGCGCGGATTAAAGCACGCCCGCCCCACCGAGACGAGCCGACGCCACTCCGCCTCAGCACCCAGAGAGGTTCACAGGGAGAGGGGGAGAGGGGGAGCTCAGAGAGAGAACTTGAACCACAGAGACACAGAGACCACAGAGGTCGGAAGGAGAATTTTTTGGGTTCAGAACCCAGAAGGGATCTCCGCGTTCCTCTGGGTGGTTCAACCTTCTGCGTTCTGTTGCTGGTTCGGGAACCCCAACAATCTGGTCTCTGTGCTCTCAGGGTTCTCTGTGGTCCAACTGCTGGTTCTGAACCCCAACGAGTTCTGGTCTCCCCCTCTCCCCCTCTCCCTGTTCAATCTGCTGGTTCTGTTCCGTGCTCCGAAACGACAGAGGGCGCCCGCGGGCGCCCTCGTTCGTCGATTGGTCAGGAGTGCGGGCTAGTCGCCGTCGTGTGCCTCGGCGTCGTCGCGGGCGCGCTTGCCCTTCTTGCCGCCCTTCTCCTTCTTGCCGCCGGCCAGGTCGCCGAGCTTGCCGCGCATCACGTCGCCGAGCGTCGCGCCGCCGGTGTTGGAGCCGACCACGTAGCCCTGGGCGTCCGCCATCTCCTGGGCGCGAACCGCGCCCTTGATGGACAGGCCGATCTTCCGCTCGCTCGGGTCGAGGCTGATGATCTGCACCTTGACCTCCTGCGCTTCGGTCAGGTGGCCGCGCGGATCGTCGATGCGCTCCTCGGCGATCTCCGAGACGTGGACCAGTCCCTCGACGCCCTTCTCGAGCTCGACGAAGGCGCCGAAGTCCATCACCTTGAGGACCTTGGCGTCGACGATCTTGCCGATCGGGTAGTCGTACGGGATGCGCTCCCACGGGTCGGCGACCAGGTGCTTGATCGAGAGCGAGATCTTCGGCTTCTCGCCGTCGTCGGTGTCGATGGCCTGGAGCACCGCCTCGACCTCGTCGCCCTTCTGGAAGAGCTCGCTCGGGTGCTTGACCCGCTGGGTCCACGACATGTCGCTGATGTGGACCAGGCCGTCGATGCCTTCCTCGATCTCCACGAAGATGCCGAAGTCGGCGATGTTGCGCACGCGCCCCTTCACCACCGTGCCGATCGGGTACTTCTCGGTGAGCTGCTCGTACGGGTTCGGCTCGAGCTGCTTCATGCCGAGCGAGATGCGGTTCTGCGCGACATCGACGTCGAGGACGACCGCCTCGACCACGTCGCCGACCGCCACCACCTTCGACGGGTGCTTGACCCGGCGGGTCCACGACATCTCGGAGATGTGGACCAGGCCCTCGATGCCCTCCTCGAGCTCGATGAAGGCGCCGTAGTCCTTGAGCGAGACGACCTTGCCGCGCACCACGGTGCCCGGCACGTACTTCTCGGCCGCCTTCGACCACGGGTCCTCGCTGATCTGCTTGAGGCCCAGCGAGACGCGCTCGGTCTCGGCGTTGAACTTGAGGACCTTGACCCTGACGTGGTCACCGACCTGGAAGAGCTCGCTCGGGTGGTTGACCCGGCCCCAGCTCATGTCGGTGATGTGCAAGAGGCCGTCGATGCCGCCGAGGTCGATGAAGGCGCCGTACTCGGTGAGGTTCTTGACGATACCCTCGACCACC
>Ga0111539_10002139_pt1 | contig 26440 bp, 28 predicted proteins | sample RhiMethybrSRZTD1_FD_79667 | JGI IMG/M metagenome (GOLD analysis project Ga0111539, IMG submission 79667) | Populus rhizosphere microbial communities from Tennessee, USA - Rhizosphere MetaG P. TD hybrid SRZTD1 (version 2) (version 2) | ecosystem: Host-associated > Plants > Roots > Rhizosphere >...
AAATTCGGCGGTGAACAACCGATCGTACAGGCGCACTTCGACGTCCAGGCTGTGCGCTGCCGATACCCAATGGATGACACCTTTCACTTTGCGTCCATCGCTGGGGTTCTTGCCGCGCGTGTCCGGGTCGTAGGTGCACTTGAGCTCGACGATCTCCCCGGCGGCGTCGCGAACGATCTCGTTGGCGCGAATGACGTACGCGTTCCGCAGTCGCACCTCCTGACCGAGTACGAGCCGCTTGAAGTCCTTCTCGGCCGTTTCGCGGAAGTCGTTGCGATCGATATACAGCACCCGCGTGAAGGGCAGCTCGCGCGTCCCCATTTCCGGCTTCTGTGGATGGAGCTGTGCGGTGAAATGCTCGAGTACGCTCGCATCGAAGTTCGTGATCGTCACTTTCAGCGGCGCCAGCACGCACATTGCACGCGGAGCCTGCTTGTCGAGGTCATCGCGGATCGCGAATTCCAGCATGCCCACATCGACGACGCCTTCGCTGCGCGTCACGCCGACGAGGTCGCAGAAGGCGCGAATTGATGCCGGCGTATAGCCGCGGCGGCGCAAGCCCGACAGCGTCGGCATCCGTGGATCGTCCCAACCCGACACGAGCTTTTCGTCGACGAGCTGCTTGAGCTTGCGCTTGCTCATCACCGTGTACGTGAGATTGAGCCGCGCGAATTCGTACTGTCGCGGCGTCGAAGGCACGGGCAGATTGCTCAAATACCACTCGTACAGCGGACGATGATCCTCGAACTCGAGCGTGCAGAGAGAATGCGTTACGCCTTCGATGGCATCGGACTGTCCGTGCGCAAAGTCGTAAGTCGGATAGATCTTCCATTTGTCGCCGGTCTGGTGATGATGCGCATGCCGGATCCGATACATCGTGGGGTCACGCAGATTGATGTTCGGCGCGGCCATGTCGATCTTGGCGCGCAGCACACAAGTACCTTCCGGCAATTCGCCGCGACGCATCTGCTCGAACAGCGCCAGGTTCTCTTCGACCGAACGATTGCGATACGGGCTGTCCCTGCCAGGCTCCGTCAAGGTGCCGCGGTACGCGCGTGTCTCCTCGGGCGTGAGATGGCAGACGTATGCCTTGCCGCTTCGGATCAGATGAACCGCCCATTCATGGAGCTGATCGAAATAGCCGGAGGCGAAGCGGACGGCCCCGTCCCATTCGTACCCGAGCCAGTGCACATCCCGCTGGATCGCCTCGATGAACTCGTCCTCTTCTTTTTCGGGGTTGGTATCGTCGAAGCGCAGATTGCAGGCCCCGCCGAACTCCTGCGCCATGGAGAAATTCAGGCAGATCGACTTGGCATGACCGATGTGCAGATAGCCGTTCGGCTCAGGCGGAAAACGCGTGCGGACCGACGAATGCCCGGCGGCGACGTCGTCGGCGATGATCTTGCGAATGAAATGGACGGGCTTTGCCGCCGGTTCGGCTGCGGTTGGCTTCATGTCAGGTCGTTTCATGGTACGAGCCTAACATGTCGCGCAAGCGCATAACGCGCAGCGCCCCGCCTACCCGGGCCGGACATTCCATCGCTGCAAGGCCGCGACTCCACCCTGGGAACTCAGCACGCTGAGGGTTGCAGTGTCGAGGAGAAAATGCGCGCCCGCACTCGGTGCCAGTCCAAGCCATCGGGCTGCGAGTGCTCTCAGAACGTGCCCGTGAGCAAACAGGGCCGCATTACCCTGCAACGCGCGCACTCTTGCGATAACGCGATCGACACGGACGCCGACCTGCTCGAGGGTTTCTCCGCCAGGGCCGCCGCCGTCGTTGAAGATCGTCCACGCAGGGCGGTGAGCGTGAATCTGCTCGGACGTCAGTCCTTCGTAGTCGCCGTAATTCCATTCCATCAGATCCGGATCGATCTCGGCACGATCCGCGAGCCCCGCCAGTTCACACGTCTCCCGCGCCCGCCGCAGCGGGCTCGTCAGCACCAGCTGGAAATTCGTCGTACTCAGTTCCGGCCGCAGCAGCTTCGATTGCTGGCGACCGTGCTCGGTCAGCGGGATATCGGAGACGCCGGTGTGCTTGCCGCTGGCGCTCCATTCCGTCTCTCCGTGCCTGATCAAATAGATTTCCGGCATTGACATGCTTTGTGCTCGCATCACTCGACGAGGGCCGCGCGGGCGGCACGCCCCGGAACAACGCCCTCGACGAGCTTCCCGTCGCTGACCACGGCCACTCCGTTGACCAGCACGAAGAGAATTCCCTCCGAGTATTGCAGCGGTTTCTCGAACGTAGCGGCGTCGATGACGCGATTCTCGTCGAAGACGGTGATATCCGCAGCCGCACCCAACTTGATGCGGCCCTTCGTCTTGAACGCCGGAGCACGTTGCTCCAGACGCTGCGCCGGCATCAGCGTCATCTTGCGCAGCGCCGTCATCAGATCCAACGCCTCTTCCTTCCTGACGTACTTGCCGAGCACGCGGGAGAAGGTGCCTTGCCCCCGCGGGTGAACGCTTGCGCCCGCAGCAGGCATGCCGTCGCTCGCGATCATCACGATCGGATCCGCGACTGCGAGCCGCACGACACTTTCCGGAATCATGAAGATGACGACCTGGCCGCCCTCCTTGCGGTAGCGCTCGAAAGTCTCCGCGGTCAACCGTTCACCGGTCTTCACCCATTGCAGGTCGCCGTAGCTGATTCGCATCCGCTCCTGCCACCCGGTATCGAAGAGGGCGCTCTCGAGACCCGTGCTGCCGGCAACGTACGGATAGCATTCCGTAGTCACATCGGTGCCCCGCGTCCTGGCGGCGCGAATCATCGCGAGCAGTTGCGGGGTATCACGCAATCCCATGCTGCTCACGTGGACGACGTGCAAGGGAGCCTTGGTCTCGCTGGAAGCCGCAAGCACTTCCTCCAGCGCGGCGCGTCCGGTCTCCGGGGGGTTATCTCCGGCGTAACGCAAGTGAACATGAACTGAAGCGCCGTAGCGGGCTGCAACTCGAAAGACGCTCAACACTTCGCCGCGCGTCGCCGCCGCGGTGTAGTTGATGCCCATGCCAACAGCCAGTGCGCCTTGCTTCAGGCCGGCTTCGATGCGCTGATCGATCTGCGCGAGCTCGGCGTCCGTGGCCGCACGATGAGCTGCATCGCCAGTGGGAAGCCAGCTCCCCGGATCCTTCATCACCTTCATCCGCGTAGGGATGTGGCCGACGCTGACGCCGAAGTTGATGAGTGATTTGCCTTCGCGTTCCGCATACCAACCTGCGACATCGCCCGTGCCGGCTTCGAGCTCGAGCGAGGTGGTCACACCATCGTGCGCCTGAAACGCGTAGTTTTCCGGCTTCTGGCCGTGCTCATGAAGATCGATGAAACCGGGGGCAACGACCAGACCCTTGGCGTCGAGAGTGCGGCGACCCTGAAGTGCTTCAGTCGTGATGGCCGCAATTCTGCCGGCGCGCACACCGACATTTCTGACGGCATCCAAACCGGACTCGGGATCCATCACGCGACCGTTCACGATGACCACATCGTAGGCGTCGTCTGCGGCAACCGCAGGCGTCGCGACGACGAGAGAAATCATCAGCGTCGCGATGAGTGTCTTGGCGAGCATCATGCGGTCTCCCGCAGGAACGAACCGTGGAAACCGAGAGGGATCGAGCTAGAGACCTCGGCGCTGGCCAAGAGGGCCAGAGTCTTCGCGTCGATGACCGCCAGCAGCGACGTCTCGGAGTTCTTCGCCGATCCGACGCTGAGGAGCACACCGTCGTCTTCAGTGTCGCCCTGCGGACGCGCGACGAACAGCGGCTCACCGAATATGAGTGCGGGATCGCTGAAAGACGTCGACCTGCCGGTCTCGAGGTCGACCTTGACGATCGCCGAGGTATACGCGCCGCCGGCCTGGTGACCGTCGGATGCCCCATACGCGAAGCGGTACGGGCGCCCGCTGACGCGCTTATAGTGGATCGACGGAAACTCGAAGCCGCAGTCGCTCAACTTCTCGACGGTGGCGCGCTCGACACCCGGTCGCATGCTGATCCGAAGGAGCGAGGGTGTGAGCTCGGGCAGCCTGGCGAGCATGCGATCGGGGCGCAGGGAGGCCATGATGTCCACGTTCGGATAGGCGAGGAGATCGAGGACTGTCGCGTCCTCGCGCTCGAATGCGTTGACGGTATGAAAAACGAAGAAGGCCTCGGTGACATGCTCGCGAACCTCGCCGTTGGTGCGATCGATGACGACGAGCCGGGTCCCTTCCTCGGGCTTCCAATCGAAGTGGTCGATGTAACCCTTGCTGGACCAGAGCATCTTGACCGGCGAGACCGCAAACGGCTGCGCAACGAGTAGCGCGTGCCTCGGCGTCAGTCCAAAGGTGTGGACATACGGGACACGATCGGTCTGCCACGAGCCGACGACGTGGCGCTCCCGCGCTGCCGGTGCGTGCTCGTAGATCGAGATCACCCCCTTGACGCCAAACCGTGTTGCGACGTTCACCACTTTGGCGCGCTCGAAGTCGAAGTGCGGGTGCGCCGACATGATCGCTCCGCCGACGGCGTCCTTCGAGTACGCCACCTGTCGGGTCGAGGCGAGCGTCTTGTCATCGATCACGAGCTGGCGATTGCCCTCGGTCATCGCTACGAGGTCCGGTCCCAGCCTGACGATGTTGACGTTGGTGTTGTCAGAGACGCGCGGAACCGGCTCGAAGATTCGTCGCAGGAGCGGGCGCACCGTCGGTGTGCCGAAGGAGCCGAGGTTGGCCCGGCCGCGCCACGCATCGCGTGCCGTTTCCGAATCGAGCAGCCGTGAACGAAAATCTACGCCCGAGTCGCCGATGCGGAAGGCATAGATCATCCCGAGACCGTCGAACCAATGCTGCGCGCGCCAGCCGCCCGTCTCGAAGACAGCGGGACATGTCCGGACGACCTCGCCTCGAAGCCAGTCGGGGATTTTGCCGGCGATCTTTGCTGGAAGGCCGGCCTGGTCTTCGGGTGACCGGCGAAACGGAGAGAGATCCTCGATCGACCGCGTCGAGGAGGTACTAGCGCTCATGGCGTTGTCCTTGGCAGACGGCGAGGGTGCAATATACCGAAGGGCGGGCTGCACCATGCAAGCAAAACTGCGGCGCGCGATCAGACAGGTTCGGGCAAGAACAGACCAGGCAAATTTTCAGGAGGAGCCATGTCGGTCGACTTTGACGGCGGTTACATTCAAAGAGCGGCTCTCGTCATCATGCACTACCAGGTCGACGTCTTCGCCATCCTGTTCGGAGAGCAACCGTCGCCGCTGCTGAACCAGTGCAATGCATTGCTCCGACAGTGGCGCGTCACTGGCAGACCGGTATTTCTTCCGAACTTTTTTCTGGGAGAGAACTACGACCATGCCTCGGCCGACAACCGCCTGATCTCGTCGATCGTCCCCACCGGAAAATTTCGCAGCGCTCTACCGGTGAAAGGGCTGGCGGTCGAGCAGGGCGACATTTTCTACGAGTGCCCGAGAGCCAGCGTCTTCTACGGCACAACGCTGGACGCCGACTTGCGCGCTCGCGGCGTGAGGACACTCGTCATGGCAGGAATCAGCACCACCGGTGTCGTTCTTTCGAGCGTTACCTGGGGCAGCGACGCCGATTACGACGTGCGACTGGTCCGGGACTGCTGTTATGACCCGGACCAGGTTGCGCACGAAGCTCTCTTTCGAACCGGTTTCGGTGGCCGAGTGCAGGTGGTGTGAGTCATTTGCGCAGCGCCTGACGAATCGCTGCACTGGCTAGTGGTTGCATCGCTGCATAGCCTGCGGCGTTCGGATGCACGCCATCCTCAGAGAACTCACGCTTCATCCCCCCATCGGACGTCGCGAGAACCGACGCATAGTCGACGTACACGAGGCCCTGACGCGCCGCGTAGTCACGAGACCACGCGTTCAGCCGCTTGATTCGCGGCGCTGGATTCAGGCCGGGTCGCCACGGAAAATCGCTCGCCGGCGGAATCGACGCCAGCACGACCGCGATGCTCTGGGCGCGCGCGAGCTCGACCATGCTCATGACGTAGCCCTGGATTTCCGCATCGCTCTCCGGGCCGGTGTTCTCCGCGACATCATTCGTGCCGCCCATGAGATGGATGACCGCGGGTTTCAGCTCGATGGCATCGGCTCGAAAACGCACCAACATTTGCGGCAGCGTCTGCCCGCCGATGCCTCTGCCGACGAAGTCCGGGTTGTTCTTGAACGAGGACTGTCCAGCCCAGCCTTCGGTGATCGAGTCCCCAATGAATACGACCCGCGTGCGCGACGATGGTCCGAGCTGCGCGTTCGCTTCTCGGTAGAACGAGAGTCGCGCCCAGTCGTCAGTGCGATCGGCAGCGCCGGCGAGGGCGGCGAGGAATAGGAGCGCAATCATGGATCGCGCTAGTGTTGAGTGTCTTCCGTCCAAAGAACCTCCTCGCCCATATCTTCGGGGTGCTCACCCCAACTGAGAACGATCCGACGCGCCTCATCGAACTGCTTGTGATCGCCGACTCCCTCGAACTGCAGGTAGATGTAGTGGTCGAAACAACCGCGCACCATGATGCTTCCGTCCTTGGGGCGAATACGGACCACGGCCAAGTCGGCGAATGCGGCCGGAATGGCGACGCGCTTGTCTTGAACAGACCAGCCGTTGAACGGTGCTTCGTCCTTCGCCGAGTAGGACTCCATGTCGTGGTAGAGGCGCGCCAGCCGCTCCTGCGACAACGATCGCGCGTACGCCACGCCCGGAGATTTTTCATCGCAAATCAAGTCGTCCCGGTCGCATCCAGCTGCGGCAATGCAGAGCGTTGCCAATGCGAAACGTGCGATGGTCATTGACTAACGCCGCACTTCATTCCGGCGCGTGGCGAAGAGATAGACGATGAAGAGCAGGACCATCGCCAGATCGATCGCGATGGACACAGCGGCTTGCTGCCCCAGATATTGTCCTCCATAGGTCAGGAGCAGCGCGACGAAGGGCACCTTGCTGCCGTAGACCATCGTGCAGGTGAGCACACCCGACACCAGCATGATCCACTTCATTTTTGCGACGACCCAGCTCACGGCCACCCCCGCTCAATCTTGCAGGAGACTACACTCACGGTCCACTGCATCCGAGGTGGTTCCATGTTCATCGGTCACTATGGCGCAGCCTACGCGGCCAAGGCAGTCGCACCGAAGGCGCCTCTCGCTGCGTACTTCCTCGCAGTCCAGGCGCTCGACGTGCTTTTCAGCGTCTTCGTGCTCAGCGGCATCGAGCACCTGGCAATCGTTCACAAGTACACGAGCTACAACCCTTACCGGTTATACGACATGCCGATCACTCACAGCCTGGTCGGGTCGCTCGGCTGGGCAGTCGCGGTCGCCATCGTCGCAATGTTGGTTCGTGTGCCGCGTCGCGAATCGCTACTGCTCGGCCTCGCTGTGTTCTCACATTTCATCCTCGATCTGCCAGTTCACACGCCTGACCTGACGATCGCGGGCAACGCCACTGCAAAGCTCGGTCTGGGCCTGTGGAACAACGTCCCGCTGGCTATTGCGCTGGAACTGCTGCTGCTCGTGGGCGGCTGGGTGCTCTTCAGCCGATCGAAACGATCCGACGCGACGTTCCCGAAACGGCGCAATCGAATCTTCCTCGCCGTGCTTGCGCTGCTGACGATCGTCACGCCTTTCATGCCGGACCCGGCGAGTCCGACAGCGTTCGCGGTCCAGGCGCTGGTCGCCTATTGCGTGCTCGCCTGGGCGAGCGCCTGGAGTGTTGGCGAGTCGCGTTAGCGTTTTGGAACACACTGCTTGGAGATGCGAATCATGGAATATTCTTTGACAGGCACGAATCCCTTGGGATCGGCTTTGTATTGCGAATATTCCTCAGCCGTTTCTGCGGCAACCTGCTGTAGTTTTTCCTCGGGAATCTTGTCGATCGCGGCAATCACGCGCGTGCACCATTGATTCAGCTCATCCAGCTTTTCCCTGGGTGGAGGAGTGGGAAATGCCTGCTCCGGATTCTTGCAAACGCCGGCAACCTCATTCTTCAGTCCTTCCTTGGTCGTCGTCGGCGGAGAATCGGCCGCAAGCACGGGAGTTATGGCGAGCCGGTGAGTGCGAGAAGTATTGCTTTCATGGCTAACGACCTTGAGCGAGATTTCATCGGGCTGTGGACTCACTGCTCGACTGAGGCTTCTCCGGCGCAAGAGCAAAATCCAGGAACGGTACTACCGAGGCCCACGCGACGCTGATGTGAGTCTCGCCATCAAAAACGCGCGCGCGTGAGGCGTAGCCCGCAGTGCTCGGCAGCGCTTTGAGGCGGTCGCCGAGATCCCTCGTGTTCCGCACCATTGCCGCCTCCGTGATCGACTTCGCGACCTGCTCGCGCGTCATTCCGGGTGGAAGCACGGCTGGCGGTTTTTCCTCTTCACCGCCGACTGCGACGAAGACCCTGGGAGAGACCTTGCCGCTCTTCACTGCCGCTGTGAACGTCGCTTCATTCTTGAGAACGACTCCATGGTTGAACCAGATCGAAGGACTCAGCACGAGATACGTCCTGAACGATTCGGGATGCGTGAAGAGTGTGTGCAAGGCGAACAGTCCGCCGAGCGAATGCCCGAACAGGATGTCGCGACTCGAGTCGACGGGCAGCAGCGCCGCGACGCGTGGTTTGACTTCGCGCTCGATGACCTGCAGGAAAGTGTCCGCGCCACCGAGTGCAGACGGGTCGGTGGCCAGCCCGGTTTGCGCGGCCTCCTTGGGATCGATCTGCGTCGGCGTGAGATCGTACTGCCGGCGCACCAGCGCGACCTTCATGTCGCTTTCGGCCTCCGGATACCCGATGCCGACGACGACTGCAGGCTGCACCTCACCCAACATCGCTCGCATGCGGGCGGCGAAGGAATAAGTCCCGAAATAGCCGTCGCCGTCCAACACGTAGAGCGCCGCATATCCGCTCGGCGGAGCGGGCACGAACGGCATTGCAACCTGGACGCGGTAGGTGTGGCCGTTGATCGTGGACTTGAAATCGAATTGGCGAGTCGACGGGACCACCGCTGACACACCGCTGTCGGCTGCGGATGGCGGGCGCTCCGGCGCGGCGATGGCGTTCGCGGCGGGGGTCAGGAGCAGCATTCCCAACAGCATCAGGACGGGAGTTCTCATTTCGCGGCTCCGGCTTGTTGAATGATCGGTACGACCTCGTTCTTGAACGTCTGCACGCAACTCTTGGCCTCGTCGTGGATCTGTGCGGTGTTCTCCGCCTGGTCCTTTTCGAGAATGTGCAGGACATCCTGAAGCGTGTTCTCAGTCTCCTTCGTGACGAATTCACCGTCCGAAAGCAGCGTGGCAGCCAGCCGATAGTGGAAGCGGCTGTCCCGAAAGCCCGCCAGCCCTGGATTCTGCGGATCGTTCTTCTGCAGGTACTCATAGAAGAACTGGTTGACGTTCATGCAGAACAGAAACCGGCGGGCCTGCTGCTCATTGCGCTCGGGCTTCGCCTGCGCAAATGCCGCCGGGCCGGCGAGACTGCTCCCGACTACCAGCGCGGCGAGGAAGAAGACGCGTTTCATGGCGCACAACCTACCATGGCGGCCTGGGGCTTGCTGTCCAGGCCATTGGTCTCGTACCGTGCGCCGTCGCGCTTTCGCAAAAGGAGACGCGGTGAGCTTCGGCGAACGATGGCGGGAGATCCGGACCGGGTTTGAACGGTCGTTCTGGATTGCGAACTTCACGGAGCTGTTCGAGCGGCTGGCGTATTACGGCCTGCAAGCCGTGCTGGCGATCTATCTGCATGAGCGCCTCGGTCTCAGCGAGGAAGAGACGGGCTCCATCCAGGGGATCTTCGGCTTCGTGGTCTGGTTCCTGCCGATCCTGGGCGGCGCGATCGCGGATCGGTTCGGCTTCCGCCGCACACTTGCCGCCGCGTACGGAATCCTCGCGGCGGGTTACTTCCTGTTCGCGTCCATCGGCGGCGAGTGGCTGGCGCCGGTTCGCGCTGCTCTGCCGCTGTACTGGGTGGTGCTGGTCATCCTGATCGTGCCGGCGCTCGGTCCGGGACTCGTGAAGCCCGTCGTTGCCGGAACGACGGCGCGAGCGTCGAAAGAAAACGTCCGCTCGCTCGGCTTCTCGATCTACTACACCATCGTGAACGTCGGCGGCATGCTGGGGCCGCTCGTGGCGAGCTTCGTTCGCACCTCGCTGGGCCCCGAGGCCGTGTTCGTCATGAGCGGCTGCTTCTCGCTCGCGATGTTCCTGTTGACGATCTTCACGTTCAAGGAGCCGACGCGGCCGCCGGGCTCGGAGGTGACCAGTGTCGGCGCGACGTTGCGGAACATGGTGGTCGTGCTCGGCAACTTTCGGTTCGTCGCCTTTCTGCTGATCTTCTCCGGCTTCTACATCGTGTTCTGGCAGGTCTACATCGCGTTGCCGCTCTATGTGCGCGGCTACGTCGACCCGAACGCGCCGATCGACGCGCTCATCGCCGTCGAAGGATTCGGCGTCATCAGTACGACTGTGCTCGTCGCCTGGCTGACGAGAAAGGCGCGCCCGTTGCCGGCGATGGCAGCCGGCGTGGCCATCACGAGCGTAGCGTGGCTGATTCTGCTGCTTGGCAACGGCTCGCTGTTCATCGCGGCGACGCTGCTCGTTGTCGCGCTGGGTGAAGCGCTGCAGGCGTCGCGCTTCTATGAGTATTGTTCGCGACTCGCGCCGAAGGGCCAGGAGGGCGTGTTCATGGGATACGCCTTCCTGCCGATCGCAATCGGATTCCTGATCGCCGGACAGATCGGCGGACGACTGGTTCGCTACTTCGGGGAAGTGCGCCACGCGCCCGCCCAGCTCTGGATCGTGGTGTGCGGGATCGGACTCGCGACGTCGCTCGCGCTGGTCCTCTACGACCGCGTCGTGGTCAAGTCAACTCGAGCACAGCCATGACGTTCGATGTGGCCGTGGTAGCCGAGCTGTGCGCGGACATGCTGTTCAGGGGAGATGTGCGCCCGGTGTACGGCCAGGTCGAGCAGTTCGTCGACGACTACCAGATCGAGTTGGGCGGCTCGGCTGCCATCTTCTCCTCGCAGTTCACACGGCTCGGCGGTCGCGTCGCACTCCATGGCGTGGTTGGCGAGGATCTGCTGGGGCGCTTCCTGAGCGAGCGCATCGCGGCCCTCGGCATCAGCACGCAGTATCTTTCGACGACCTCGCTGTCGAAGACCCCGGTCGGGCTCGGGCTGCTGGCGCAGAACGATCGCGCCATGCTCACGCACAAGGGTTGTTTGCACGAGATCACGGTCGACTCCGTGCAACGCTCCGGCATCCTGACAGCGGCTCGACACTTCCATATCGCCGGCTACTACCTGCTCGAAGAACTGCAACCGCACTGGCCCACGCTGCTCGCAGCTCTCGAAGCGCGCGGCGTCACCGTTTCGCTCGATACGAACTGGTCGCCGCTCGGAGATTGGGATTCCGTGCGTGCAGTGTTGCCGTACGTCGATGTGTTCCTGCCGAACGAAGGCGAGGCGTTGCACATCTCCGGCAAGGACGACCTCGACGAGGCCGGCAGATGGCTCGCAGGCGTAACGGGTCTGACGGTGATCAAGTGCGGCGCGCAGGGAGCTGTAGCGTTCAGCGGCGAAGAGCGCCGGGAATTCGCAGTCCCACAGGCTCTCCTGGACGGCCTGCAGATCGTCGACACCACCGGTGCCGGCGATAACTTCGATGCGGGGTTCATGTTTGCGTGGCTGCAGGGCGCGGCGCTTGCAGACTGCGTCGCGCTGGGGATGAAATGTGCCACGGCGAGCCTGGGCGCGATCGGCGGTATCGAAGGTCAGCTGCGAGAGGATTCAGTACGATGAAAGCCAAGACCGTCCGGATCGGCCTGATCGGATCCCAGTTCATCACGAGCATCCATGCCGAGGCGCTCAAGGGCGTCAAAGACGCCGAAGTCCTCGCAGTCATGTCGCCGACAAAGGGCCACGCGCGCGCTTTCGCCGAACGCCACGCAATTCCGCATCACTTTACGGACCTGGATGCGCTGCTCGCCATGGATGAGATCGACATGATCATCATCGGCGCGCCGAACTTCCTGCATTGTGAGATCGCCGTGCGCGCGGCCGCGGCCGGCAAGCATGTCGTGGTGGAGAAGCCGCTGTGCCTGAACCTGGCGGAGGCGGATCGCATGATCGCGGCTTGCGCGCAGGCGAAGGTCAAGCTCATGTACGCCGAGGAGCTTTGCTTCACGCCGAAGTACGTCAGGCTCAAGCAGCTCCTCGACCGGGGCGCGCTCGGTCGACCGGTGCTGCTCAAGCAGTCCGAGAAGCACGACGGCCCGCATGCCGCGCACTTCTGGGACGTCGAGCGCTCGGGCGGCGGCGTGACCATGGACATGGGCTGCCATGCAATCCAGTTCTTTCGCTGGTTGAACGGCAACGATCCGGTCCGATCCGTCTACGCGCAGATGAGCACGAGCGTGCACGCCGACAAGACCCGCGGCGACGACAACGCAATCATCATCCTCGAGTTTGCGAACGGGGTGACCGGGCTCGCCGAGGAGAGCTGGACGAAGCTCGGCGGCATGGACGACACCGCCGAGATCCACGGCACGGAGGGCGTGGCCTATGCCGACGTCCTGCACGGGAATTCGATCCGCACCTACAGCGCTCGCGGCGTGGACTATGCAGTCGAGAAGGCGGGGAGCACCGTGGGGTGGTCCTTCGTGATGTACGAGGAGACCTGGAACTACGGGTTTCCGCAGGAGCTGCAGCACTTCGTGACGTGCGTGAAGAATGACGAACAGCCGCTGCTGACGGGCGAAGACGGCAAGGCCGTGCTCGAGATCATCTTCGCGGCGTACGAGTCTGCCGGCTCCGGACGCAAGGTGCTGCTGCCTTCGCGCGCTCGCGCCGATCGTCCGTTCGAGCTGTGGAAAGGGAAGTGATGAAGCTCATCCGCTGCGCAGGATATGAGCCGATGAGCAGGGCCGCAGCGGAGCGCATCACTGACGTGCTCGCTCACAAACGCGACGCCGTGCTATGCGCCGCCGCTGGAAACTCGCCCGCCGGTCTGTATCGCGAGCTGGCGCGCGCAGCGCAGAGGGATCCAGATCTGTTCGCTGCCGTCCGCATCGTGAAGCTGGACGATTGGCTCGGCGTGCCGCCCGATCACCCCGCGAGCTGCGAGCACTACGTGCGCAGCAATGTCGTTGAACCTCTACGAATCGACAGCGAGCGCTACCTCGGCATCCGCCCCGACGCCGCCGACCCGGCGCAGGAATGCAGACGCGTGCAAACGAGGTTGGACCGACTCGGTCTCGACGTCTGCATTCTCGGCCTGGGCGCCAATGGTCACGTCGGGCTGAACGAGCCGGCGCCGTCGCTGGAAGTCGGCTGCCACGTCGCTGTACTGACCGATGAGTCGCGCAGGCATCGTCTGCTCGCGGACGTCGATCCCAAGCCGACGCATGGAGTCACCCTCGGCATCGGCGACATCCTGCGTGCACGGAAGATCGTCCTGTTGATCACGGGGCAGGGCAAGGAACGGGCGCTCTCGGGATTGCTGTCCGGAAAAGTGACCACCGCCGTGCCCGCCTCGCTGCTGGCGCTGCACGGCGACGTCGACGTGTTCGTCGATGAGAGCAGCGTTACTGCTGGTACTTGATGACGACGTTCTTGAACGAGAGCGCAAAGATCGTTGCCACGACCGCCGCGAACACCGCCGGATAGAGCCAGATGGTGCGCCAGCCCTGCGGACCCGCAGCGGCATACCAGTCGGTAATGAGACCCGCGAACCAGAAGCCCGCGAGCATGCCGACACCGTAGGTCGCGAGCGTGATCAATCCCTGGGCGGAGCTCTTGTACTTCTCGCCTGCGCGCGAATCCGTGTAGATCTGCCCGGCGACGAAGAAGAAGTCGTAGCACACGCCATGCAGCGCGATGCCGATGAGCAGCAGCGCCACTAGCTCGCCTGCGTTGCCGATTGCGAACAGGAAATAGCGCACGGTCCAAGCGAGCATGCCGATCAGCAGCGTGGTCTTCATGCCGAGCCGCTGCAGGAAGAACGGGAGCGCCAGCATGAACAGCACTTCGGAGGCCTGGCCGATGGTCTGCTTGCCCGTCGCATTCTCGACGCCGATCTGCGTCAGAAACAGGTTCGTGCACTGGTAGTAGAACGCGAGCGGAATGCAGATCAGCACGGAGCAGAGAAAGAACGTCAGGAAGTTGCGATCACGCAGCAGCGTCAGCGCGTCGGATCCGAGCATCTGACCGAGCGTCTGCTGTTCGCCCCTTGCGGCGCGCGGCGGCGTGCGCGGCAAGGTCAGGCTGAAAATGCCGAGCAGGAGCGAGGCCACCGCAGCCATCAGGAACGTGTTCCGCAACATTCCGGATTGCAGCGCCTGCTGGGTATCCCAGTGGAACACGTAGCTGATCGCCAGCCCGGCGACGATCCAGCCCACCGTGCCCCAGAGCCGGATCTTCGCGAAGTGCCGGCTCGGGTCGTCCATCACCCGGAACGAAATGGAGTTCACCAGCGCCAGCGTCGGCATGTAGAGAATCATGTAGCCGAGCAGGTACGTGTAGAACTGCGAGAAGTCCTGCGTGCGCGACAGCTGGTAGAGCAGCACCGCACCGACGAGGTGAATCGCTGCGAGCAGGCGCTCGGCATTCACATAGCGATCGGCGATTAGTCCGATGACGAACGGCGCGACGATCGCGCCCCACGACTGTGTCGAGTACGCCATGCCGATCTGCGCGCCGCTCGCGCCGATCGCCCCGAGGTGGCTGCCCATGGTGACGAACCAGCCGCCCCAGATGAAGAACTCGAGGAACATCATGACGCTCAACTGGAGACGGAGTTGCGTGCTCAAGTGCAATCCTCATTCTTGGCGACATCGCGTCCGCGCGGATCATTTCATGATCGAGGTCCGCTTGTGAAGCTATGCAGGGTCTTCGAGCAGAAGTCTCGCGGCCCGCATCGCGCCGTCGCTGACGATTGTATCGGCTACTGCGAGCGCTCGCGCACGAGTTCCGGCGTTCAGCGCAGCTTCGAGCGCGACCGACAGCGAATCAGCCGTCGGCGTCGGACCGTCATGGGCTGCGCCGATCCCCAGGTCCCAAACTCTGCCGGCCCAATATGGTTGGTCGCCGATTTGCGGGACGACCACTTGCGGAGCGCCCGCCCGGGCGGCCGCGGTCGTCGTGCCGGCACCGCCGTGATGGATCACCGCAGCCACTCGAGGGAACAAGGCCTGCTGGTTGATCTCGCCGACGACGAAGCAGTCTTCGGGGTTGTCGACCAGCGCAAGCTCGGCCCAGCCACGCGAGAGGATCATGCGCCGACCTTGCGCACGCACGACATCGATCGCCATTCGTGCGAACTCCTTCGGCGCGGGCAAGCTTCCGAAGCCCGCGTACACGGGCGGAGCGCCGGCATCGAGGAATGCCAGCAGGTCGGCGGGAAGCGGGCGCGTATCAGGCGGGATCCACGCGCCGGTCTGAACAACATCGATCTTCGCCGGCTGTCGCCAGGGCGCGAGCACCGGATCTGCTGCGAGCCAGGGTCGCTCGCCGTGGGCGTGATCGCGCACGTTGACGACCTTCGGCAGACCGACCGATGCGCGCAGGGTGTTGAGTCCTGGGCCAAACACGTCGTCCATCACCTTTACGTCCCGGTCCCACAGGACCTGATTGTCAGTGACGCCAGCCGGATGCGGGTGGCCCGGATACTCCATTGGCCGCTGATGAGGCGAAGGCAAAAACATCGGGCAGTACGCTGCATGCACGTAACGGATGCTCTGTTTCTCCGCGACAGCCCGCGCAGCGACGACCGAGGAAAAAAGGCCGGTCGCCACCATCACATCGCACCCCTGCGCAGCTGCACTGATTGCCGGGTACTGAGCAGCCATCACCTGCGCCGCGAGCTGCGGCAGCGAGATCGTCGCGCGCTTGGGGATCATCTCCGCAATCCAATCGCGCACCGACGTAAAGGCGGGCAGCAACGGCACGCCGGCAGCGGCGAACATCTTCACGAACTCGTCGTCCGGGGGTGCACACACGCGTGCGTCTGCTCCGAGCGCGCGCAACGCAACGCCAAGTGCGAGCAAGGGCTGAACGTCTCCGCGCGATCCAAAGGTGGTGAGCAATACGCGCATCGCAGGCTCCGTGGGTGACGAAGGCGGCGATGCTGGGGCAAAGCCCGGGCCTTACGGCAAGCCCCCGAACGCGGTATATTCTCAAGCGGGGAAAGAAGAGGTCTGTTCGCTGTCCGGCGAAGGCCCACACATTCTGCAATCCGGCGAACAACAGGTCGACCCGAGTCTCACTGACGAGTGGGCGTGCAGCGATGCTCACGTCCTTCCCAGCGTCGTCGACGTAGCAATCATCGGCGGCGGCATCGTCGGCTGTTCGGCAGCGTATTTCCTCGCGCGCGAAGGCTTGCGCGTCGCGCTCTTCGAAAAAGGCAGGATCGCCGGCGAGCAATCGGGAAGGAACTGGGGCTGGGTGCGGCAGCAGGGCCGATCACCCGTCGAGCTTCCGCTCATGATGCGCAGTCTGCGACTGTGGCTCGAGCTGCGCGAGGAGCTCGGCGACATCGGTTTCACGCAAGGCGGATCGCTGTACCTCGCGGAGGATGATGTCCGGCTCGCAGAGCTCGAAGAGTGGTTGACCGTCGCACGCGAGCATGGTCTCGACACCCGGCTTATGGATTCGCAACAGCTCGCTGCGGTCCTGCGAACCGACGATCGGCGCTGGAGCGGCGCGCTCTATACCGCGAGCGATGCGCGAGCCGAACCCAGCCGTGCGGCGCCTGCCATCGCGCGCGCCGCTCAACGCCGCGGTGCGCAGATCTTCAGCCACTGCGCGGTGCGCGGCATCGACCGCACCGCGGGTCGCATTCAAGGTGTGATTACCGAACGTGGGCGCGTCGCGGCATCAATGGTCGTGTGCGCGGGCGGAGCCTGGACGAGCAGCTTCTGCCGATCGATCGGCATCACTCTCCCGCAGCTGACAGTCCTCGGCACAGTCGCGCGCACCGCGCCAACACGCGAAATACTCGAAGGCGAGGCCTGGTGTCCTGCCATTGCGATCCGCCGCCGGGCAGATGGAGGCTACACGGTCGCACATGGCGGCTCGTTCCTCCATTCATTGACCCCCAGCACGCTGCGATACGCGCCCAAGTTCTGGCCGGCCTTCATGCAGGATCACCATTCGATCCGGGTGCGCCTCGGCGCCGGCTTCGTCGACGCCCTGCGGACGCCCTCGAGCTGGACCATGGATGAAGTTTCGCCCTTCGAGCGCCAGCGGATGCTGCATCCCGAGCCTGAAGGGCACATCCTCGGCCAGATGCGAGCCGCGCTGGAGCGCTGGTTTCCGGAGATTGCGTCCGCGGAATTCGTGGAAACCTGGGGCGGTATGATCGAATCATCGCCGGACGTGCTTCCGGTGATTTCGCAGGTCGACGGCTGCGAAGGGTTTCTGGTCGCCAGCGGCTTCAGCGGCCATGGCTTCGGCATTGGGCCCGGCGCCGGTAGACTCATCGCCGAGATGGTCCGGGGAGTCGCCGACCCCGGCGAGGTGCGTGCCTTCCGCTTGCAGCGGTTCTTCGACGGCTCGCCGATTCGCCCCGGCCCATCGATCTGAGCAGGTGTCTTCACAGTGAGCTCCAACGAACAACCTGTCCTGGCCCGTGAGCTGCAGGCGTCTCTTGCGCCGCATTTCTATAGCAGCGAGAGCGTATTCGCGCTGGAGCGCGAGCGCCTGTTCCACGCGCAATGGTTTTGTGTGGGACGCGGCGAGCAGGTGCCATCGCGGGGTGACTCCCTGCACGTGCACGTAGCCGGAGAAAGCGTCTTCATTCTTCGGCAGGACGACGGTTCGCTGCGAGCGTTCTATAACGTCTGCCGTCATCGGGGCAGCCGGCTCGTGCGCACGCCGCCGCTACCGGATCCGGACCAGCCGTCGGCTACGCGTTCCACCTCACTGGCTGGCGGCGTCGTATGTCCGTATCACGCGTGGACCTACAACCTCGACGGTTCGTTGCGCGCGGCGCGCTATGTGCAGTTCGACTCGACGTGTCCGAAGGAAGGTTTCTCCCTCGTGCCGGTCCATCTCGAGACCTGGGGCGGGTTCATCTTCGTGAACCTCGCGACCACGCCGGCGCAGTCGCTGCACGAACAGGTCGCGGTGCCCAGAACGAAGCTGGAGCGCTACCCGCTGCACGATCTGCGTCGTGGCGCGCAGCTCATCTACGACGTGCGCGCGAACTGGAAAGTGATCATGGAGAATTACAACGAGTGCTATCACTGCGGGCCTGTGCATCCCGAGCTGTGCGCGCTCGTTCCGGCGTTTCGCGAGCGCGGCGGCGCAGGGCTCGATTGGGACGACGGCATTCCGCATCGTGCCGGTGCGTGGACCTTCACGCTCAGCGGCTCATCGAATCGCGCGCCGTTCCCCGGGCTGTCGGACAAGGAGAAGACTCATCACAAGGGCGAAGTGGCGTATCCAAACCTGCTGCTGAGTGCTGCAGCTGAGCACATCGCGGCCTTCACGCTCTGGCCCATGTCGCCGGACCATACGCGCATCGCCTGCGAGTTCCTGTTCCATCCGGACGAAATCGCCAAGGCGCACTTCGATCCGGCAGACGTCATCGAGTTCTGGGACGTGGTCAACCGGCAGGACTGGCAGATCTGCGAGTCGGTGCAGGACGGGATGCGTTCGCGCGGCTTCCGCGGCGGCTTCTACGCGCCGATGGAAGATCCGAGCCTGGACATTCGCCGCTATCTCGAACGGCACCTCGGCGATTTGTCGAAGGTGAGTTGAGAATGCGCGCGTGACGTCCCGCTACGACGCCGTCGTCATCGGCGCAGGCCACAATGGACTGACGACTGCGTTCTATCTCGCGCGGGCCGGCTTGCGCACGCTGATGCTGGAACGGCGCGAGATTGTCGGCGGGTGCTGCGTCACCGAGGAAATCGATCGCGACGCGGCCCCGGGTTGTCGCGTTTCCACCGCGTCATACATGGCGACCATGTTGCGTCCGGAGATCATCCGCGACCTGCAGCTGGACCGACAAGGACTGCGGATGATCGCGGCCGAACCGACCGTTCAGGCCGTAACGCCCGACGGCGTCGTGCTGCCCTGGTGGAGCGATCGCGAGCGCATGCGGCAGCTGTTGATGCGATTTGCGCCGCAGGACTGCGAACGGTTTTTGTCGTTGGATGTTCATCTGAGCGCGCTGGCGCGCCACCTCGAACCGCTCTTCATGCAGGCGCCGCCTGACCTGCAGCGCAGTGGCATCGCAGGTGTGGGAGAGCTGTTGCGCTTCGGATTGAAGTTTCGCGGACTGAAGGGCCCCCAGATCGCCGATCTCATCGCCTTCGCCACCGGCAGCCTCGGTGAATTCCTCGATCGCTCGCTCGAGTCGGCACACTTGAAGTCGCTGGTGCTGTCGAACAGCCTCTACGGCAAACATGGCGGTCCCTACGATCCCGGTACGCTGTTCGGACTGCTGTTCCATCTTCTCGGCGGGGGTGCGGAGTCGAAGCAGGGATTTGTCGGGCACGTGATGGGCGGCATGGGCGCCATCACGCAGGCGATGGCTGCTGCTTGCACAGCCAAGGGCGTCGAGATACGCACCGAGTCACCTGTGCAGCGCGTGTCGATTCGATCGGGTCGCGCAACAGGCGTGGTGCTCGCGGACGGCTCGCAGATCGATGCAGCGATCGTGGTGTCGAATGCTGATCCGAAGCGTACGTTCCTCGATCTCGTGGAGGGCGCTGAGCTCGACGAACAGTTCCGGGCCGACGTGCGCGGAATCAAGATGGACGGTCCGTGCGGCAAGCTCAATCTGGTGCTGGCCGAAGAGCCGCGGCTGCTGGGCGCGGATCCTGACGCCGACACGCTACGCAACGCACAGTTCACCTTCGTGCCGTGGCTCGAGGGCGCGCAACGCTGTTACGAAAGTGCGCGGCAGGGAAGGGTGCACGAGCGTCTCTGGATCGATTGCCTCGTGCCATCGTTGATCGATCCGTCTCTCGTGACACCAGGACGGCACGTCATGACCTGCTTCGTTCAATATCTTCCGGGCAAGCCGACCGATGGCTGGGAGGCTGCGCGCGAGCCGCTGCGACGTCAGCTGCTGGCTCATCTCGGCGAGTATGTGCCGGCTGTGCAACGCTCGCTGGTGGCCAGCCGTCTCTATACGCCCGCCGATCTCGAAAGCACGTTCGGGATCACCGAGGGCAACATCTTTCACGGCGATCTGCGACCGGACCAGCTGTTCTTCATGCGGCCGCTAGCGGGATATGCGCGCTACGCGACGCCGATTCGCGGCTTGTATATGTGTGGGGCCGGCACGCACCCGGGTGGCGGCGTGACCGGTGCACCGGGATTCAACGCGGCGCACCGCATCCTGTCCGACATGAAGCACAAGAGACCCGCATGAGCGGCGCACGAGCGATCCCGGTGCGCTACCGGATCCTCGGCGTGCTGTTCGTGTTGAGCTTCGTCAACTACCTGCTGCGCAACAACCTGTCGATTGCGATTCCGAGCATCCAGGAAGAATTCAGTTTCAGCAACGCCGAGCTGGGCTGGATTCTCGGCAGCTTCAACTTCAGCTACGCCCTGCTGCAGATACCCGGCGGCATCTTCGGACAGGTCTACGGTCCGCGCCGCGCGTTGACGTTCATCGCCTTGTCGTGGGGCGTGCTGACGTTCCTGACCGGCTTCGTGCCCGCGCTCATGGCAGCGTCCGCAGCCGGTGCAATGGTGTCGCTGTTCGTCGTGCGTCTGCTGCTCGGTGCGACCAACGCTCCACTGTTTCCGATTACTGCAGGCGCCTTTGCCAATTGGTTTCCCGAAGGTCGCTGGGCTTTCCCAAATGCGGTGCTGAGCGTCGGTCTGGTGCTCGGGCAGGCAGCGATCGGTCCGATCGTGACCGCACTGATCGTCAAATACGGCTGGCGCGAATCGTTCTACGTGCTCGCACCCTTTGGGCTCCTCATCGGAGTGTGGTGGTATTGGTATGGCCGCGATCGGCCTGCGCAGCATCCCGCCATCTCCGCCGAAGAGCTGCAGCTCATCGAGGGCAATCGACCGGCGGCCGCCGCGGAACCGCGAGAGCGCGGCGCGTGGCGTCGCATGCTCGTGCATCGCGACGTGCTGCTGCTCGCTGCCAGTTACTTCTGCATGAACTATGTCTTCTACATGTTCGCGCAGTGGCTTTTCACTTATCTCGTCAAGTCGCGCGGCTTTTCGCTGCTCGAAAGCGGTTGGCTGTACATGCTGCCGTTCGTGGTGGGTGCGGTGCTCGCGGCCGTCGGCGGACTCACTTGCGATGCGCTGTGCAAACGAGTCGGCGCAACCTGGGGCTGTCGGTTGCCCGCGATGACTGGCCTGGCGCTCGTCGCCGTATTGCTGATCGCCGGCCTCTACGCGTCGAATCCGTATGTGGGTGTCGCTTTGCTTTCTCTGTGCTTCGGCTTCACTCAGTTCACAGAAGGCGCGTTCTGGTCAGCATCGACCTATGTCGCCGGCCGACACACATCGGCCGCCACAGGCGTCATGAACACCGGCGGCAATGCAGCCGGCTTCCTTGCCCCGGTCGTTGGCTTGATGGTCGATCATCTCGGATGGCTTCCGACGCTCGCGAGCGGGTCGGTCTTCGCGTTGATCGGCGCTGCACTGTGGCTGCTCATCCGGATTCGGCCCGCGGACTAGTCGGGATGGAGCAGGGGAGCTACGACGACAGGCTGGGTGCAGGCTATGCCGGTCGCCGCAAGGCCGATCCGCGTATCGAGAGCGCGATCGTCGCTGCGCTGGCCGACGCTCGTTCCGTGGTCAATGTCGGAGCTGGAACGGGCTCGTATGAGCCGACGGATCGACCCGTGCTCGCCGTGGAGCCGTCGAGTGCGATGATTCGCCAGCGTTCTGCGGGCGCCGCACCCTGCGTGGCTGACGATTCATCATTGGTCCGACTGGCGACGCGGCCTGCGCGAACTCCGGCGTGTCGCGCGACAACGGATTGTCCTGGTCACTTTGACAATGACCGAGACGGTTTCCTCGGAGCGTACTGGCGCAGACCGGAGGTCTATCTGGACCCGGTCGCTCGCCAATCGATGTCCTCGTTCGCAAAGATTGATGCCGAGCGCGGGCTGCGCCAGCTTGCAAGCGATCTGGACGCCGGCGTCTGGCGTGAGCGCAACGCGGCTCTGCTCGATCTCGACGCGCTGGATCTCGGCTATCGCCTGCTGGTCTGGGAACTCGACCGCTAACACTTAGCTATTGCGCTAAGCAACGAGCTCTGCAATAGTTAGCCACATGGCACACTATTCGGAACACCTCAACGGCATCTTCCAGGCCCTCGCCGATCCCACGCGACGCGCGGTGCTGCAGCGCTTGAGCAGAGGTCCGGCCAGCATCACGGAGCTGGCGGAGCCGTTCGACATGGCCTTGCCCTCCTTCATGAAGCACATTCGTCTGCTCGAGGACAGCGGCTGGATCCAGACGCGGAAGGAGGGGCGAGTGCGCACGTGCGGCATCGACAGGAAGTCGTTTGCCGCGGCCGAAGGATGGTTGTCCGCACAGCGCGCTGTGTGGGAGGGGCGCACTGACCGACTCGAGCGCTTCGTTACAGTCGCGCGAAAGAAGGAGCAATGATGTTGAGTCCAGCTTTCGATCCTGCTTGCGACCTGCAGATCTCGCGTGTCATCAAGGCGCCGCGGCGCACTGTCTGGCGCGCGTGGACCGATCCTGCCAGGTTCGAGCAGTGGTGGGTGCCTGCGCCCGCAAAGTGCAGGGTTCAGGAAATGGATTTGCGGCCCGGCGGCGCGTTCATCACGCGGATCAGCGAACAGGGCGGCGAGTTCGTGCCGCACTTGAACGCTTGCTTCCTTGCTGTAGACGATCTGGAGCGGATCGTCTTCACGAACACTCTGCTAGCCGGATGGCGGCCGGCAGAGCAGCCCTTCATGACTGCGATCATCACGCTGCAGGACCATGAGGGCGGCACGCACTACGCCGCTCATGTAATGCACAAGACGCGCAGCGATCGGGACATGCACGCAAAGATGGGTTTCATCGACGGCTGGGGCACCGTCATTGGACAGCTCGCGGCGCAGGTCGAGCGCTTGTCGTGATGGCGAGGCCCCTCCCCCCGCACGAGCCGGGGGGAAGGAGGTTGCCGCATGTTATTGCGTCGCTTTCTGCTGCTTTTCGGAGAACTGCTTGAGGCGCCGCTGCATCTCTGCTGGCTCGATATCCTCGATATGCGTTGCAATCGTCCATACGTGTCCGAAGGGGTCCTGTAACGTCCCGGACCGATCGCCGTAGAACTGGTCCTTCAGCGGTTGCACTTCCGTGGCTCCCGCCGCAATCGCCTTCTTGAAGGTTTCATCGACGCGTTCAACGTACACCATGAGGCTCACGCCCGTGCCACCCAGGGACTGCGGGCTGCGGTGACCCATCTCCGGATACTCGTCCGCGAGCATGATGGCGGAGTCACCGATCCTGATCTCTGCGTGCCCGATCCTGCCCTCGGGGGTTGGCATGCGCATCAGTTCCGTGGCGCCGAATGCCCGTTTGTAGAAGTCGATGGCCTTCGCCGCATCTTTGATGATCAGATAGGGCGTGACCGAGTGATAGCCTTCAGGAATAGCTCTGGCCATGGTCGTCTCCTTGCTCGTCGTGGATGCAGCGGATTGCACGCCCTTTCATCAAAGCCCGCAAGACTGAAAGGACCGCCACAGCGTGCAGCAAATAATCCGGTACAGAGGTGAGCTGGGTATGTGCCATATTTACTCCCTCGCGCGCTCAGCTCATTCGCAGCGTTAGGTGCACCATGCGTCACTGCGCACTGCTCATGGTGTCTTTGCTTTCACTCTGCGCCTTGGCTCAGAACGAGCCCGCCATCTTCATTCCACAGTCTCCGCTCAACCCGGCCGAAGTGGCGAAGCTAAAAGAAAGACTGGGACGAAACACGTCCATCCCGGACGTCGAGATCGACAACTTGCTGAAGAATGAGGCCAAGTACCATACATACCGTGAAAGCGACATCGGCGCCGCTTTCCCCGAGCTGCGAGGCGACAAGAAGCTGTCCGAATGTTCGAACTCGATCATGGGCGGTGCGACCGAGCTCGTCTTTCTTGCCGACGCCGGGGAGAACGAGGCCACAATCAAGACTGTAAAGTGCACTCGTGTCGATAACGGTTTGAGCTGTGGAGCCGTGCGTCGTGGGAAGTACTACTTCCTCGAATCTCCTGAGCATTTCTTCTCTCTGGAGAATCTGACACTGCGCGAGGCGAGAACGATCCTGGAGGCATACAAGGCCACGGATTGGTTCGGCACAATGCCTCTGGAGGTCAAGTCCATAAAGGCGTTGCCTGATGGCCGCTACACCATGGATGTGGGAGACGTCTATTGCGCTGGATGCGCTGCGAGACTCGATGTTCGGCTTGAAACCAGCGGCGGTGAATCGCGATTGGTCGTACTCGGCAATCCGGAGGCCAGGTGTTTCTGACGCTGTCGTATAACTGTCGTCCGTTTTGCGGGCATCTGTCGCTGCAAAGTCGTCAAGGAGTCGGGGCCGCGACGGCAATGATTCGGCCGCCTCCGTTTACTGAGTCTTAGATATCAGATGAGAGTCAACGCCGCCCTAGTGATTGCGCTACGCGCAAAGAAGGCTTGGTCCCAGGATGAGCTTTCGATCGCCTCTGGACTCAACTTGCGGACGATACAGCGAATCGAGAAGGAAGCATCGGCTTCGCTGCAGTCAGTCAAGGCCCTCGCGTCGGCATTCGCCATCGGTATCAAGGATCTCGAATACCAGGAAGCACCGGCCATGAAGAAGTTCGAGTACAAAACCGTAGAGATGCCCTTTCGCTTCGGGATCTTGAAACAGGGCACGCCCGATATCGAAGCAGTCCTCAATGCTGAAGGCGAGAAAGGGTGGCGTTTGCACCAGATCGTTGTGCCGGCAGGGTCCAACTTCGGACAATCGGAGAAGATGATCGCCATCCTGGAGCGAGAGAAGACGGCATAGCGCCGTGAGAGTTGCCGTGAGAGTTTGTGTTCGCGTCAGAATGATCTCAAGCGCACCAGCCACTGCTCTGAGCTTGATAACTGCGATGACGATAGCCGGATGTGAAAGGCCAGGTGATCGAGTGCCTGAGGTTTTGTGGAGGCGTGCTATGGCGGTAAAACTCAGACGGCGAGAAATTGGGTTTGCTCAAATGATCGAGTAGTGGTGACGGTTGAGGGCGGCGAGACGGACTGGCCAGCACTTGCCAGGATCGTCTCGGAGTTTGGGCGCAAGCGCGAGCTGAAAGTCTTCGACACTAGTGCGAACATCCCCAATTACATCCGGACGTTGGAAGTCAGTGTCTGCAGTTCGGATGGTCTATTTCTCATGATTGACAAGCGCACCTATTCGGACCAGTCGATGAATAGAGACGGAAATCGCATCAGGGCTGTGTTGAGGACGTACAAGAACGCCTTTGACTGGAAACCGTTAGCCGAGGAGTTGGTGGAAACTTTTCAGAAGAACTGGCGTGGTCCTGTCAAGGTCGAGTGGCCTGAGCCGATTCCGGACAATGAGAAGAAAGGACTGCCGGACGGCATCGAGAGCTGCGTGGAGAATGCAAACTAGGAAAAGTGCTTGCAGGCCTCCTCGTGAAGGCCTTACGCCGCCTGCGCAGCCCGCAGCGTCTTTTCCATCCGCCGCAGCGCCTCTTCGAGCGTCTGCATGCTGCACGCGAAGGAGAGCCGCATGTGTCCCGGTGCGCCGAATCCGCTGCCGGGGACGACGGCGACGCCGCCGTGAGTCAGCAGATGTTCCGCGAAAGCGTTGTCGTCCTTCACACCCACGATGCTCATCGCACGCTCGACATTCGCAAACGCGTAGAACGTGCCGGCGCCTTTCAGGCACGACACGCCCGGCAGTTTGTTGAGGCCCGCGACGATGAAGTCGTGGCGCTGCCTGAAGTGCTTGTTCATTTCGCGCACGCAGTTCTGATCGCCATTCAGCGCAAGGGTGGCCGCCTTCTGCGCGATCGACGACGGGTTCGACGTGCTTTGGCCCTGAATCGTGCTCATCGCGGTCACGATCTCGACAGGCCCGCCGCAGTAGCCGATGCGCCAGCCGGTCATCGCGTACGCCTTCGACACGCCATTGGTCGTGATGATGCGGTCGTACAGCTCCGGACAGACGCTGGCGAGACTGACGAACGGCTCATCGGCCCAGTAGATGTGCTCGTACATGTCGTCCGTGCAGATGACGACTTTTGGATGCTTCATCAGCACTTCGCCGAGCGCGCGTAACTCCGCCCGCGTGTAGGCGGCACCGGTGGGGTTGCTGGGGCTATTTAATATGAATAGCCGCGTCTTCGGTGTGATTGCGGCCTCCAGCTGCGCCGGCGTCAGCTTGTAACCCTGATCCGCGCCCGCATATGGAGTAACCGGCACGCCGTCGGCGAGCAGCACCATGTCCGGATACGAGACCCAGTAGGGCGCGGGAATCACCGCC
>Ga0111539_10002141_pt1 | contig 26416 bp, 19 predicted proteins | sample RhiMethybrSRZTD1_FD_79667 | JGI IMG/M metagenome (GOLD analysis project Ga0111539, IMG submission 79667) | Populus rhizosphere microbial communities from Tennessee, USA - Rhizosphere MetaG P. TD hybrid SRZTD1 (version 2) (version 2) | ecosystem: Host-associated > Plants > Roots > Rhizosphere >...
GAAAGCAAGGTAATCGCTGTTGGGCTTGTCGAGCGCTTCGTACGTCGCGTCCTTGACGCTGTCGAGCTGGAATCGGACCAGCGTGTGGAAGTCGTAGTAGGGAAGCGTGGTCGATCCGGCGCTCTGGCGGAGAAGATAGTGCGCGATGCGCTCCTTGCCGTCCGTGCTGTGCTCGTCGAGGTTGAAAGATTTCTTCCGCTCGTGGAGCGGGCGGTCCTTCGGCATCTTGATGGAGTAGCTGTTGTTGAACGAGTTGCTCTCCCGCAGCCAAGGGCTCCCCGCGAAACGGATCTGCGCGTTGTAGTAGACGTCGCCGGAGCCGAAGATGAAGGTGCCGTCGACCATCTCGTTCGAGTGCACCTTGCGCGTGCGGAGGTAATCCTCGTTTGGCTGATTGAGGACGAAGCGGTAGCTGTGGTTCTGCGTCGACACGATCGCCGTGTCGTGCCGGTACATGCAGTAAATGTAGTCATTCGGGGCCGGGCTGGCGGGGTTGAGCACCGGCGGATGCGACCGCTCGAATGGATCGGCGGGGAAGCGCGTCGTCGCGCCAGGGCTGTCGGTCGCCTCGACGTAGAAAAGCACGCGGATGCCCTGGGTCTGGCCCGGCAGCGTGCCCGAGTACAAGCCGTCACCATCGGGATCCGTCAGAGCGACCTGGGAAAACGCGCCCGCGGGGGTCTCCGTACGGTAGAAAGCCCGCACCGACGCCACGCCGTCGGGATCACGCACCCGTGCGTTGACGGTCACCGGCTCCCCAGCGGCGGGTACGCCGGGGGAGTGAGCGACGCGGTCCACGGCAGGCCCCATGTTCTCGGAGCCCGTCAGCGCGATCCTGCGGTCCGTGACGCTATTCCGGGCGCCCGGTGTGCCCAGACGCGCCGGAACGGGGACGGCGTTCGAACCCGCGAGCCCCGCGTTGCCGGGATTCGAGACGGTGTAGTCCCCGATCGTAAGGATGCGCGGGCTGCCGACGACCCAGCGCGCCTTGTAGCTGACCGTGTACGTGCCGGTGGTCTGCTGCGTCGTGTCCTCCTCGATGCGGTTCACCTTGTAGTCGCCGCTGCCGTTCCAGCAGATCAGCTTGAGCGAGCCGGCGCCGGCGATGCGGAGCGCGGCATCCCCCGTGCGGCCGGATCGGATGTGAGTCCCCTCGTAGCGCCACGGCGTCGCGACCGAGTCGAAAGTGCCGTTGAGGATCAAATTCGTGGCCGTACCCGTCTTCACGAGCGAGATGTCGTCGACGATCACGATCCCCTCGTCCGCGAGCATCATGCCGAAGTCCGATTCTCCTCCGCCGAAAGGCACCGGGCCGTAAGTGATCGTCTGCACGGTGGCTTTCGCGGAGTCATCGCTCGCGTCCCACGAGCTCGCGGCGCTGTTGTCGCTGCGCGCTTCGACGAGCTCGAGCGACGAGCCGCCCCCGTCCGGCCAGCTCGGCCATTCGCCCCCGTCCCGGTAAGCGACCACGTCGACGCGATTGCCGATGGCGTCGAGGAGCTCCAGCCGCTCACCGCCGTCTTTCAAATTGCCGGTCCACGCAGTGCCATACACGGCCGAGGCGGCCAGGCCATAGACGGAGCGGATTCGGGCCGGATCCCTGGCAAGCACGAGGTAGGAGCCGCCGGCCAGGCTCGTGCCCGGCTGGAGCGTGAGACCGACGCCGTCGAGCCGCCACCCCGACAGATCAGCGCTCGAGCCGCTGCGGTTGTACAGCTCGATGTATTCGTCGATGTCTTTCCCGCTCAGCGGGTTGTACATGATCTCGTTGATCACGACTCCGTCGAGCACCGAGACGTTGTTGGGCGCGCCGGGCGACGGGTTGGCCGCAGGCTGAAAGAAGCGGTCGCCGTCCGGCACGCGAGCGACGCTCTTGCCATCCGTCAGCGGCTCGAACGCGACCGCGTCGACCACGCGCGTGCCGGCCGAATTCGTGAACGCCACGCGGATCTGCTCCCGCGTGATGGGGACGAAAGCGAAATTCAGGCCGGTCTGCGCCTCCGTAAAAGCGATGCGCCCCCGCGCGGGCAGAGTGGTCGACGGGGGCACCGCGAACTTCTTCAGATTCGCGAAATCGTCGGTGAGGTAGAACCCGGAGATGTCTACGACGCTGTTGCTCGTGTTGTACAGCTCGATGAAGCGCTCGCCCGAGCCTCCGTTCCGGCAGTGGCCCTCGTTGATGACGACGGGGACCGTCGCGGTCTGTGTCGGCTCGATGACCGTGCGGCTGAGGAGCTTCGGGATGAAGGAGAGGTCCGAGCTGTCGAGATTCGCGTTGTGGACCTGCACAGCGAGCACGTTGGTCCCATTAATGAGCTCGCCCTTGAAGGTGGTGATGTCGATGTCCTCCGACGTGGGCTCGATGGCGGAGCCTGCGCCGATGTTGTAGGCCTGGCTCGTGACGTTGCGGGAAGCCACCTGCGTGCCGTTCAGGTACGCATAGAAGCCATCGTCGTAAGTGATCGAGAGCACCAGGCTATCGATCTGGCTGACGTCATTGACCGGGAACGCTTTCCTGCAGAAGATCGTGAGGTAGCCATTCTGCATGTCGGAGATATCCGTGGCGTCGTCGCCGTCGCCGTAGCCGATGCCGGTGGCTCCCGAGAGCCAGGTCCCGTCGCTGAAAGTCCGCTGGCGCCAGGTTGTCACTGGCTGAGACGGCTCCTGCGTGCCCTTGAAGAACCGCCACGTCTCGCCCGCGCCGAGTAGGACAGTGTCCTGGAAAGAGGCCTGCCCCTCGAAATTCGTCGCGCCCGGGGTTCCTCCCATCTGGGAGCTGATCGTCCAGTTGTCCGGATCGCTGGGATCGCTGTAGGGGTTGCGCAGGGACAGCGTATGGCCCGTGCCCTTGGCGCCCGCCGGCCACCGTCCCCGGTCGTTGTACGAGACTCCCGTAACGACGGCTCCCTGGGGGTTCGACAGCTCGATATTCTCGCCAGCGTTGTCCAGCACCCCGGAGAAGTCACCGATGGCGTTCGCAATGCCGTAATAGGCCTTCACCGCGCCCACGTTCGCGCAGATCGCCAGATAGCTCTGAGCCCCGATGAAACGCTGTGCGCCCCCGATGAATTCGTAGCTCACGCCGTTCGTGAACCGATATCCGGCGAGATCGTACGGCTCGGAGCCGTCATTGAAGATCTCGACGTACTCGAGGTCATTGCGCACCGCGCCGGTCGCGTCAACGGGAGCGTAATTGAGCTCGGTGATCACGATGTCTGCTTGCAGGAACGGCCCCATGAGGCCGACGCAAGACAAGACAGCAGCGACGCTTCGCATACCCATTACAGTGTCTCCCATCGGACGATGCCGACGACCCGATAGCGGCAAAAACTTCACCAAATCCTAACGAATGGTAAGGACCAAGCTCCCGTTTGCAAAACCTGAAATCCCTGTTGTTCGGCCGCAGTTCGCGGGCGAGGCGGGCCTGCTGCATCGCCGGCCGGCAAGGCCGACCATCGCTCAACGGTACTCGTAGGCGCTGCGGTATTCGCCCGAGGCCTGGCAGTGATCGACAAGCCGGGAGAGCACTTCGTGACGCGAGATCGTGGCGCTGTCGCCCACGATCGCCAAGTGCCGCCGCGCGCGGGTCACCGCGACATTCGTCCTCCTGTCGTCCGCGAGGAACCCGACTTCTCCGCGTGGATTGGACCTCACCAAGGAGATCAGGATCGCTTCTTTCTCTCGCCCCTGGAAACCGTCGACCGTTCCGATCTCGAGGTCCGGGTGGGCGGCGCCAAGCCGTGAGCGAAGGCAGTCCACCTGTGCATTGTACGGCGTGATGACGCCGATGGATCTCGCCGGCACGCCGGCGTCGAGCAATCGCTGCAAGTGAGCGGCGACGACGCCGGCCTCTCCCTCATTGCGCCGGGAGCCTCCCTCGGCCTCCTGCTCCTCCTCGAAGCCGCAGCCGGCGGTGTCGATGAACCAGAGAGGCGCCGACGTCTCATCGATCGTCGCGATGCCGGCCAGTTGCTCGAGGAGGTGCCGCGCCACCGACGGATGCGCGACGAGCCGGCTGCTATACAGCTCGCGCGAGGGCCACTCCATGATGCGCTCGTGCATACGGTACTGGACAGTCAGCATCCGCATGGCGGCTGCCCCAAGCCGCTCTGCAAGCCGCTCAAACAGGGTGACGCCGAGGCCTTCGCGCTCGGCGATGGGAGACTGGATGGTCGGAGGCAGCTGCCGGTGATCCCCGACGAGGACCACGCGGGCGGCGCGGTGCAACGGGATCCAGCAGGATGCCTCGAGGGCCTGCGCGGCCTCGTCGATCACGAGCCGATCGAACTCAGCGCCCGCGAGCAGGCTTTCTCCAGCTCCCGTGTTCGTGCAGAGGACCACTTCCGCCGAGGCCAGCACGTCCTGGACTGCGCGGTCCTCGAACTGGCGCAGCTCGCCGCGGAGCCGGCGCAGCTCGTCGCGACGAGCACGGCGCTCGGCGTACCCTTCCGCGCGGCGAAGCCGGCGGCGGACTTGATCGAGCTCCCGATGAAATCCCGAAACGATTTTCGCGGCGTCGGACGCAAGGAGGAGGGAGTCGAGCGAGTGTTCAACGACGGACGGCAGAAGCCGGGCGGGATGGCCCAAGCGCACGACTTTCACTTGCGCTGCCGCCAGGCGCTCGACGAGGTTGTCGGTCGCGACGTTCGATGCCGCGCAAGCGAGTACCCGCTCCCCCCGGCGCACGGCCTGCCGAATCAGCTCCACGGCCGCGGTCGTTTTTCCCGTGCCGGGAGGTCCGTGAATGAGCGCAACGTCCTTGGCTTCGAGGGCGAACGCGACGGCTTCGCGCTGCGATGCGTCGAGCGAGGGCTCCAGCGGCTCGAGCGGCTTCGGAGATCCGAAGCCGGGCTCGCGAAGCCCGAAAAGGACCTCGCGCAGGCGGAGGCGCTGGCCTCGGGCGTCGCCTCGCAGCCGCTCCAGCGCCTCGCGTAGCCTCCGGTACGTGACGTCGTTGGCGACTCGATCGAGGCGCAGCGGCTCGTCGAGCGTGCCAGGGTCCGAGTCGCCGTCGTCGCGCTCGTCGAGAACGACCGAGATGCGCCGTCCCGTGACGCGGTGGACGACGCCGGAGGGCGTTGCGGCTTCGCGCGAGCGCGGGGAGCCTCCCGAGGAGATTGTGACGATGTCGCCGGGCTGGATGCCGTGCGTGGGGAGCACGCCCCCCTGTGTGGATTCCAGCCCGATGACCGCGCGTCCCCCCAGGCCGGAGCCTTCCTCGGCGATTTTCAGGCGGAGCAGGGCGAGGCCACGCCTTTCAAGCTCTCGGGAGGGCAGCTCCTCGCGCAGCCGATGGGCCTCCTCGATCTCGGCCAGCCGCTCGATCTCGATCAGCCGGAGCTGCTGCTCGACGAAAGCTGGTAGGGATGGCAGGGCGGGCATGCGGAAAAGTGCGGAAGGACGCGGCCGCGCCGGCGGGTGCGGCGGTCCCACGGCTACGGAATCTCGGCGGGGATCGACTCGGACGGAACCGCTGGCTCGACGGCGCGTCGCCGGGGGTTCAAATTCGAATTCCCGGGGGTGGGAAGCTCTTGCAGAGTGCGGCGACTTCGGCGCGGATCTTCGCCAACGCCGCGTCATCGCCGGCGTGAACGAGCGCGCGCTGCATCCACTCTGCGATCTGCTGCATCTGCGGCTCTTTCATGCCGCGCGACGTGACGGAGGGTGTCCCGATGCGCACACCGCTCGGGTCGAAAGGCTTTCTGGGATCGAACGGGATGGTGTTGTAGTTCGTTTCCAGTCCGGCTTTGTCAAGGGCTCGCGCGGCCGGCTTTCCGTTCACGCCGGGGCGCTCGCCGGCACCGGCGGTTGTATCGATCAGAATGAGGTGGTTCTCGGTGCCGCCCGAGATAAGCCGGAAGCCCCGCGCAAGAAGCTCCGCCGCGAGAGCTTTCGCGTTCCGCACGATCTGGTGCGCGTATTCCGCAAAGGAAGGAGCCGCCGCCTCCTTGAGCGCCACCGCAATGCCGGCCGTCGTGTGGTTGTGCGGCCCCCCTTGCAGCCCTGGAAACACGGCGCGGTCGAGGACGGTTGCATGCTCGGTCGTCGACAGAATCATGCCGCCGCGCGGACCACGCAAAGTCTTGTGAGTCGTCGTGGTGACGATGGGCGCGTGAGGGAGCGGGCTCGGGTGAGCGCCGCCCGCAATGAGGCCTGCGATGTGCGCAATATCCGCGACGAGGACCGCCCCCACTTCCCGTGCGATGGCGGCGAAGCCTTCGAAGTCCCACGTCCGAGGGTATGCGGTGCCGCCCGTGAAGAGCAGGCGCGGCCGCTCGCGGAGCGCAAGCTCCCGCACGCGGTCGAGGTCCACGCGATGCGTCACGGGGTCGAGCTCGTACTGGACGGAGCGATAGGTGATCCCGGAGAAGTTGACTTTCCAGCCGTGCGTGAGGTGGCCGCCGAACGGCAGGCTCAGCCCCATGACCGTCTCCCCAGGCTTCAGGAGAGCCAGGTAGACCGCCTGGTTCGCCGGTGATCCCGAATACGGCTGGACGTTGGCGTGCTGCACGCCGAAAAGCGCTTTCGCACGCTCGATGGCCAGCGTCTCGATCGGGTCGATGTTCTGCTGCCCCTCGTAATAGCGCTTTCCCGGGTAGCCCTCGGAGTATTTGTTCGTCAGCACCGTCCCCGTCGCTTCCATGACCGCGCGAGAAGCGTAGTTTTCCGACGGGATGAGACGGATCGTAAGGTCCTGTCGGGTCTCTTCGTCGCGAATGAGCTGGGCGATTTCCGGATCGGTGCGAGTGAGCGCGTCGAGGTGGGACATGGCGGCCTCGTCGGAGTCGGGAAAAAAAGGGGCGAAAGAGCCGACCATTGATAGCAAATCGAGCGTCGATGGCAATCGATTTCGAATCCAATGCGGGACTGTAGCGGGGACTTGTAGAGGGCGCTACGATAGTGCCATGCATTCTGCCGCGCCCGACGCCTTGGAGTCCGCGCCCGACGACTTGGAGTTCCGTAGAATGGCTCCCAGGGACCTACCCCGGGTGCTTGAGATCGAGCGCGAGTCGTTCCGCATGGCCTGGGACGAAGGGCGCTTCCTCGATGCGCTGAACACGAAGAGCGGTTGCTGGTGCGTGGCTGTCGAATCGGAGCAGGAAGTGGTGGGATATTTCATCATTGAGGTGCACGCACGCAGCGTACACATCGTGAACCTTGCGGTGCACCCACGGGTGCGGCGCCGGGGCCTCGCGTCGCGCTGCTTGGCATTGATCCATCAGATTGCGCTCCGGAGCTTCGGCATCGCCCGATCCCGAGATGAAGCCGCGCTCGAGCCGCTCGCCGCGCCGGCGCGACAACATGACCGGAAGAAGGGTAAGGCCATCGCCGCCCGTCCCTCGGGTCCGGCCGTACGAATTTCACCAGACACACTGGCGGTCGAGGCGTCCACTGAGGGCGCTGAAGGAGAGATCCACCTTGAGGTAGAGGAGTCCAACCTGCCTGCACAGCTCCTCTACCGAAAGATGGGTTATCGAGCGGTCGAGATCTTGAGGAACTACTACTCGGCCTACGGCGAAGACGGCTACAAGATGGTTCGCCGCGTTCCCATCGCCGACGCCGTCGATCCAGAAGACTCCGCGGCGGAGTAGCGGGAGTCGGCGGAGTTGAGTAGCCTCCGGTGAAGGCAAGCGAAGAGCCCGACTCAGGGCCGTCGCTGACGCCTGCATCCGAGCCCGCCCCTTCGCAGCGCCCCCCGAGCGCACGCCGCTCGACGCCGATGCCCGATTTCCTGGACGAGATGCCGGGCTCGTACCTCGCGGAGCTCGGGACCACGGGTTGGAGCATTGTGGCCGGCGCGCTGATCCTGATCTCGACGGTGGCCGTCGGTTGCGGCGCCCTCTGGGCTCACGTCGATGCGACGTCCACCTGGTTCGTCACGCTACGCCTCGCTTGGATCGCGCTCGGCACGTCGGCGCTCATCTTGCTCGTCCTCACGCTCTGGCAGTTGGGCACGGCATACACGGAAAAACGCCCGCTGTGGATCCTTCTCTCGTTGTCGCTCGCCGCGGCGAGCCTCGCAACTTGGGGTTGGTTTTCGTACCACGCCGGCGTGCTGCCCGCGCCGGCCCGGGAGGCTCCTCACCCGGCCGCCGAGAAGAAATGAGCGGAGCGTCAGGTGCTCACTTCCGCGGGCAGTTGGGGCTTTCGAGTCGGACGGCGCGACTTATAATCTGAGCCCGCTACCCACCGAGGAGCCCCCCTTGAAGCATTCCACCGTCATCGCGTCGCTGGCTCTATCGGCCGTCTTACCGTTGTGCAGTTGCGATGCACACCGTGAATCGAGCCCGCCGAATCCAGGAGCGACCCAGAGCGCTTCCCCGGGAGCCTCCCAGGAGCCGGGAAAAGCTGCGGCGCTGCTGAAAGGATCCGGAAGCGCGTACGAGACGGCGGAAGTCACGAACGCGGGCGCTCTCGAAGTGGATGTCAAGTTTTCCGGAGACCCCGTTCCCGAGCCCACCGAAGTGCCCGTCGACACGAACGTGGAGACCTGCGGGCACAAAGTCTTCACGGAGAGCCTGCTCGTCGACAAAGCATCGCGCGGCCTGAAAAACGTCGTCGTTCGCCTGGAGGGGATCGCTCGCGGCAAAGCGCCGCCGGCGATCGTCAACGTGAACAACAAGAGTTGCGCTTTCGACCCTCACGTCGCCGTGGCCGTGAAAGGGACGAAGCTCGAGATCCGCAGCGCCGATCCCATCCTCCACACGACGCACCCTTACCTCGCGGGGGCGTCCTGGTTCAACTTGCCGCTTCAGAAGGAGGAGCAGCCTCCGGCGCGGCCAATCCCCCGGACCGGCCTTATGGAGCTCACGTGCGACGTGCACAAGTGGATGCGCGGATACATCGTCGTCCATACCAACCCGTACCTCGCGGTGAGCGATGCGACCGGCAAGCTCAAGATCGAAGGGATCCCCGCGGGCAGGTATCCGTACGTCGCCTGGCACGAGCAGCTCGGCGAGAAGAAGGGCGAAGTGGAAGTGATCGCGGGGAAGGCTGCGGAGCTGAAGCTCGAATTCGCGGCCCCGAAGTAGTCAACGAGTCAACGAAGCGCCGCGCAGATCTCCTGCGGCGCGGGCGAGCAACACCCGAGATGAAAAAGCTGAACCTCAGCGATCAGAACAAAAAAGACCTCGTCGAGTTCATGAAAGCGCTCGACGGAAAAGTGACGCCCGTAGCGCGGCCGGTGAGAGTACCGTAGCGCGTCACTAGCGCGTCTCGATCGCGACTTCGACGAACCGGCTCTCGGCGTCCGACCAGTCGAATGCTTTGAGATCGACGACGCGCCGTTCACGCACGCTGAGCACGAGGTGCACGACGCCCGGATAGGTGGGCTCGCCGAAAGGCGCCGCCGCTTCGCTGTCCGTCTCGGAGAAGTAGGAGTCGTGGTCGGGGTGCGAGTGGTAAATCGCTCGCAGTGGCAGCCCGCGGCTCTCGTGGTCTTCGAGGATGCGCATCATCTCGCGCGGGTCGAAATAATACGCCGTGCGGGCGGTCCGAGGATGCGTCACGGGATCCTCGGCGTGCAGCCGGTTCTGGATGTTCTCCATGGGCACGACGAGGAGGTTGTCCCCGCTCGAGAACACAAAACCGCACGTTTCGTCTGGATAATCGGCCTCCGCACGCTCCGCCATGAGGGAGCGGGCGGAGGCCGACAGGGAAAACGCGGCAGGTGGCAAATTCCGCTCTACTTGGCGGGCTTCCCTTCCGCGAGCGCTTTCTCGACCGCCTCCGTCACTTCCTTCGACACAGGCTCGGTATTGGGGTCGAACCGCTGGATGACGTGGCCTTTGGAGTCGACGAGGAACTTGTCGAAGTTCCAGCGAATTTCGCCTGCGAACTTCGGATCCGTCTCCTTGCTCGTCAGATACTTATAGAGCGGGTGAATGTCATCGCCCTTGACGGAGATCTTGGAGAAAAGCTTGAAGGCGACGTCCTTCTTTGAGCAGAACTCTTTGATATCTTTGTCCGTCCCTGGCTCCTGCTTCTCGAAGTTGTTAGCGGGGAAAGCCAGAATCTCGAAACCCTTCTCTTTGTACTTCGAGTGGAGGGTCGTCAATCCGCTGTACTGCTTCTCCGTGAGGCCGCACTGGCTCGCGACGTTGACGAAGAGCAGCACTTTGCCCTTGTAAGCGGACAGGTCGACTTCTTTGCCGTCGATGTCCTTCATCTTGAACGCGAGCGGAGACGACGGCGCTTTGTCCTCGGAGCGCAAGCTCGCCGCCACCGTGCTCGCCACGAGTCCTGCTGCCATGCACGTAATCCACAAGCCGTGGTGATTGCCAAGACACTTCATGTCGCAGTCTCCCTTCGATGATCCCTTGGATGGTGTGGAGAGGTCAGCTGGTCGCCGCAAATACCTTGGCGGCGGCCTCCAAGCCAGCTCCGATTCTCGTCCGAATTCCACCGTTATACAGGATCGTCTCGATGGCGGTCAGCAGCGCGTTCACGTTCTCGATCTTGCAGGACTCCCCCATGAGCCCGATCCGCCAGATTTTGCCTGCGACCTGGCCCAAGCCGCCGCCGATCTCGATGTTGTAATGCTCGAGGAGCGCCCGCCTTGTCGCCGCGTCGTCGACGCCTTCCGGGATCCAGACGGCGATCAACATGGGCAGCCGGTGGCCATCCTGAGCGAACAACCGGAAGCCGAGAGCCTCGAGGCCGCTCACGAGCGCCCGTGAGTTGCGGCGGTGCCGCTCGAAGCGCGCGTCGAGGCCCTCTTCGAGCGTCACGGCGAGCGCCTGATGGAGAGCGTAGTTCATCGAGATCGGCGCGGTGTGGTGGTAGGCGCGCTTGCCCTCCGTCCAGTAGCTCTCGATCATGCTCATGTCGAAGTACCAGCTCGCCACTTTGGCCTTTCGGCCGCGCAGCTTCGCCAGGGCGCGCTCGCTGAACGTGATGGGGGCGAGGCCCGGGGGGCAGCTCAGGCACTTCTGCGTCCCGGAATAGCAGACGTCGATGCACCAGTCGTCGACACGGACCTCCGCGCCGCCGAGCGAAGTCACTGCATCGACGATCAGTAGTTTGTCGCGATCGCGACAGAGCTTGCCGAGCTCCACGATGGGCTGGTGGGCGCCTGTGGACGTCTCGGCGTTGACGATGGAGACGACGCGCACCTGCGGGTAGCGATCGAGCGCGGCGGCGATCTCCTCGAGCGCGAAAACCTCTCCCCACGGCCGATCGATGCGCCGGAGCGTGCCTCCGATCCGCTCGACGATGTCCGACATCCGGTTCCCGAATACGCCGTTGACGCAGACGAGGACCTCATCGCCGGGCTCCACGGTGTTGACGAGCGCCGCCTCCATTCCGGCGGAGCCCGTGCCGGAGACCGAAATCGTGAGTCGGTTCCGAGTCCCGAAGACCTGACGCAGCATCTCCTGCGTCTGGTTCATGATCGCCAGAAACTCTGGGTCGAGGTGGCCATCGAGCTTCTTGGATAAGGCCTCGTAGACTCGAGGGTGCACCATCGAAGGGCCGGGCCCGAGGAGGATGCGTCCCGACGGCTCGAGCGTGCAGCGATTTCCTGGCGAAGACATGGATGCCATTTAACCTTCGTCTTCGAACAAGGCAAGGCTCGCGGTGAACCCGTGCAGGAAGTTGCGCCCTCCGATGGGCCCGATCTCGCCGGCCGCAAAAAACCCAGAAATCGGAAAGGCGCCGAGCTCGCGCTGCACCGCGCTCGCGTCGTGGCTGGGCGAGTCGAAGAGCCTGCTCCCGCGCCCGTTGCAGCTGAAGAGCAAGCCGCCCAGCGGCGCAGCGCCCGCCTCCCGCGCATCGCGCAGCAGCGCGTCGAGGTCCTCGCTGGCCGTCTCCGCGTCCCGCAGGTGGAACTGGATCGTGACTCCTGGCTTCACCACGTCGGTGACGAGCGCTGCTCCATCCTCACGGCGGAAGCCGACGACGTTCCGGACGAGGAAGTCGCCGCGGCGATGCTCCTGCTTCCGGGCGTCGATCGCGAGCCCGACGTGGAGCCCGCGCTGGAGCATCCCGCGCTCCTCTTCGGAGAGCTGCTCCAGTTCCGCTGAGAGCCTTTCGAGCGTCGGGCGGCCGCCGAGCTGCACGATGAAGTTGTCCTCGGTCTTCGTGACCACGTGCCGCTTGCCGAACGGCCGGCAGCCCTGCGAGACGATCGGCCGGACGCGGACTCTCCCCGATACGACGGCCGCAACGGCTCCGCTGGAGTGCACTTCGCCGCCATGGATCAGCTTCGTCTCCCCCGGAGCTCGCGCCCCGCTCGCCATGCCTCCCAGCACCTGCAAATCGGGGAAATCTTCGGCGAGCCGCGCGAGGTAGTCGTCGGCGGGAAACGTGAAAGGGTCGGCGATCAGCAAGAGCGAAGCGGGGCCGCGCGGAATCTCCGGAGCGCCGAGGAACGCCTGCCCGTCGCGCGCATTCTCGAGAGTGACGTGTCCCGACGCGAGCGCGGTCGAAGGCAAGACCCCCGCCCAGACGGACAACGCTGGCCGACGCTCGTGCTCGGCGCCTCCGCCGATCACGGATTCAGCAGTGCAGCCGAGCAGGTGGCGGGGACGCAAGCAGGATTGCACCTCCTCCACGGCCTCCTCGATCGCTTCCGCGTGGTGCGGCGACGCGAAAAGGAAGGCCAACCCTGATTCGGCGGATGGAGACAGCCCGGCGAGGACGCGTTCAGCGGCTTCGCGTGCGGCTTGCCGCGTCGATGGGAGCTGGCTGGTCGCCTCGGCGATTGTCACGGTGCTCCTTGTGGGGAAGATTCGCCTTGATCCGAAAGCCCCGGGATCGCCGTGATCTCGAACGTCGCGCCGAAGCGCAGCAGGATCTCGGCGACGATTTCCGCGACGGATGCGGCGATGTTCGTGCAAAAAGACTGGCGCTCTTCGCTCCGAAAATCGTGGAACGGAGACGTCAACACGTTGCACACGATGCTCCCGCCAGGCCCCGCGGGACCGAGGTCGACGCGCCGTCTCCAAGCGTCCCGATACTGAATCGCCGCCGCGCGCAGCGATGGAGTTACCGGACCGGTGGGATCTGGATCCCCGAGGAATTCCCCGATGATGAGCTCGCCGGCCTTGATCGCGCCGCACTCCCCCTCCCCGGTCACGCCGCCCCGGCGAAGCGATTGATAGGGGCGCGTGGGCAGATTGAACGTCTCGGCCAGGGCGACTCCGCAGCTCCGGTGCGGAACGCGGCGGCCCTCGTAAAGGACGAAAGCTTTCGCGCGTGCCGCGGCGATCAAGTCTCTGTCGCCGTCGGTCAGCTCGCGGGGGATGGTCGTCGTTTGCCGGCTCGTGTCCACGGAGGCGTGCTCGGAGGCCAAAAGCGGCATTCTAACTCTGGCTCGGCGTCGCGATCACACGAAACCTGCCCGCCGAGATCTCGAGGCGAAAGCGCTGATCGCGGACCCAGAGATCGCCGTCGGCGAGCAGCTCCCGAGACTGCGAGAGGCGAATCTCCACGGGACCGCGCGTCTGCCGGTAGACGACAGTGCGCTCGAACGCCAGGTGCTCTCCGCGCATCACCGATCGGAAGAGCCGCAAGTAGCTCTCGCCCGTCCCCGCGCGCACGAAGCACAGATCCATGAGACCGTCGTCGATGCGGGCTTTCGGGCACGGCTGGAATTCACCGCCGAGCGAGCGCTCGTTGCCGATGAAAATCGCGATGACTCTCTCTTCGAGCGTCTCCTCGGGCAGCACGCACTGGACCTCGAGGAAGTCCTCGCCGCGCCGCTCGCGGCGCTTCTGGGCCGAGAGGCCGGCCAGAGCGAGCCACCGGTAGACGTAGGGACCTGTCGGGCGGAAGAGGCCCCGGCAGAGGAGGCTGCGCCGCAATCGATCGTAGCGGGCGGCGATCTCCGCGGGAAAGCCGAGCGCTGCCGTCTGCACGAGGACGCGCTGCGACCCGTCTCCGGCCTGGTAGAGGATCCCGTCGACTTTGCGCGCCTCACCGCCTTCGAGCGCCTGCCGGAGAGCGGGGCCAGCGGCGAGCGGGATCCCCAGCCCCTTCGCCAAGTTGTTTCCCGTACCTGCAGGCACGATGGCGATCGGACAGTCGTGTCCCCGCTCGTGAATCCACTGCGCAGCGGCGTTGACGGAGCCATCGCCGCCGAGGACCACGACTCTCGCGGGAGGTGTTCGCTCCGCAGGCAGATCGCGCAGCTCGACCCAGCGAAGGTTTCGCGATGTCGCGCCGAAGTCTCGGTCGATGATGTGGCTGGAAAGCCGAAGGACACCCCGTCCTTTTCTCGACAAAGGGTTGTGCACCAGCAGGACTTCGTCCACGGCGTCATTTTCAATTCTCCGTCGACGCATCTCGAATATAATCCCGCGTCGGCACTTGCCCTGACCCGCTCGCAGCCCCGAAATCACCTATGCCATCCGACCCCGAGCGCACCGCGCATCTCCTCGAGACCCTGGAGCGGCTGGAGCTCCTGGGCAAACACGTCAAGCTTTCGGACGGCCGGGAAGGCCCGATCGTCCACGTCGAGTACGAGGCGCCCCGGCGCGTGGCGCTCGTGAAGACTTTTCCCGAGGATCCCTCGCCGCTGACTCGGGTGGGCGTGGACAGGATGAGCCCGTCACACCTCCCCTACATCGTCGAGATCGCACTTGGCTCGAGCGAAAAGGGCCCCTGAGCCGGGCGGACCCAGCCGCCCCACTGTAACTCCAAGAGTAACTGCCAGGGGGGTTCCCAAATTGACTCCCAGCCTGGTCGCCGTGGGCGTCGTGCTCTTGTTGCAGGCCGCCTACCTCGCAGCGGTCCACTGGGTCGCGCGGTCGAACGATGCTCTGCCGGAGCTTGTGCCGCTCGACGCGCTCGCACTGCCCGGAGCGCGAGTCCTGCTCGCGGTCCGAGCCACGCGGCCGGCAGTATCTCGACCTTTCGTGGATTACGACGGCAGCGCCGTGGCATTCGCTCCTCGGGAATCGCCAGGGCCGACCTCGACAATGCAGCCCGAGCAGGCGACGTTCGCTGGCGGCGTCGCGCAAGTCGAGATCAAGGCGCCCGTCGCGCCGGGAGCTTATGCCATCGAGGCGCGACATTCCTCGAGCTCCCCGACCGGCACCGAGCCTCCCTCGGCTCCCTCCTTGGACGTGGCGAATATCGTTCTCGAGGTCGCACCGAGTGATCGCCCGCTCCTGTTCGTCACGGTTCCGGAGACGATCTCGAGCGGATTAGAACAGCCTGGCCTCGGGGGCGCGGCGACTGCGTTGAAAGCGCTGCAGGCCCGGTTCGCCTTGGTGTACGTGGCATTGCGCGAGTTCGACAGCCCCGAGCGCCTGCGAGCGTGGCTCGCACGGAACAGCGTTCCGCTCGGACCCGTGCTCACGGCACGGCAGCCGGGAGACGGGGAAAAAGGCGGGTTGGATCGACTGCTCGGAAAGCTCCAGCTCGACCGGTGGAAAGGCCCCCACGCGGCGATCGTGTCGAACGCGGCCGAGGCGGGCGTTTTTGCTGCCCGGGGCTTTCGCGTGGCCGTGCTTGGGGCCACGCCCGGCGGCGCCGCAGATAGCAGGAGTGCAGCTGCCAGGATTCACGGAGCGCTGAGCTGGAACGATGCCATGAAAATCATCGAGGGCAGCCGATAATAGAAGCCCGATCCGGAATCCTGCTCGGTTATCTCCGCATAGCAAAGACCCGCCTTGAAAAGACCCGCTTTGAAAAGAGATTTACTGATGCTCCATCGCATTCCTGCGCGCTTCGTGCTTTCGTTGGCTCTAGCGGTCCTTGCCCTGCCGGTCGCGCGGGCCGACGACGCACAGCCCGAAGCCATCCGCGCCGAGAAAATCCGGCAGCACGTCGAGTTCCTCTCCCAGGACGAGCTCGCGGGCCGCGACTCGGGCGAGCCGGGACTCGAAGTTGCTGCCGAGTACCTGGCGAATCAGTTCCGGTCGTACGGGCTCGAGCCGGCCGGGGACAATGGCACGTACTTTCAGCATTTCACGGTGCCTTTCGGCGCCATGTTCGGGCGCGAGGCGGGCGCCATCATCCTCGCGAAGGGCCCCCCGGGCGCGGGACCAGGGATTCAACTGCAAGAAGGCAGCGACGTCGTGGCTTTCGGGCACGGAGGAGAGGCCTCGGTAGACGCCCCCATGGCCTTCGTCGGCTACGGTGTCACGACCGGCGAGGAAGAGCGAAAGGCCGGGCTCGTCTATGACGACTACGCGGGCATCGACGTCAAAAACAAGGTGGTGATGCTCCTGCGCTACGTGCCCATCGGCAAAAACGATCCGTTCGGCGGGAAGCGAAGTCCTCAGGCCGCCCTCGCCGCCAAGCTGCGCAACGCCCGCGACCACGGCGCTGCCGGAGCCGTCATCATCCCGTGGCCGCACCTCGGTGAGACCAGCGCGGATGATGACCTCGAGGGCTTGGCGCATCGCGCGGCTCCCCGCGCAGCGACGCTCCCCGCCCTCCTGGTCTCGAGAACCGTGGCCGATCGGCTGCTGGGTCGTTCCGGCAAGGACGTCGAGTCGCTCCGCCAAAAAATCGACGAAAGCCTGTCGCCGCAGAGCTTCGACCTGCCGGATCTGCGCATTCAGTTCCACACGATCCCCGGCCGGTTCGCGCTCCGCAACATCGCGGCGCGCTGGCCCGGGGGGCCGGGTGAACAGGGCCGCGAGACGATCGTCGTGGGGGCTCATTACGATCACATCGGGCGATTCGGGAACCAGGTGGCGCCGAAAAATCTCGGCCAGATCCACAACGGCGCAGACGACAACGCGAGCGGCACGGCGGGAATCCTCGAGCTGGCTCGCGTCGCCTCGAAGACCGGACGGTCGCCGGGCAGAGCCGTTCTGTTTCTCTGTTTTTCGGGTGAAGAGATCGGCCTGCTAGGCAGTCGCGCCTGGCTCGACGCTGCCCGGCGATTCAAAGTGCTGAAAGATACTCCTCACTACGAGAGCGCGACCGGCGCAGAGAGTGGCACGCTCGGCGCGGGAATGATCCTCATGTCCCTCGGGCCGTCCTCGAACGATCGCCTCGAGGTGGTCAGCGAGCTGAGCGGCTCAAGGACTTGGGTCCCGACGTCCGCCGTCGAGCAATTGGATGGCCCCGAGGCCCCCTACCGGGTCGCTGCGATGATCAATCTCGACATGGTGGGCCGCGCGAAGCCCGGCGCGCGGATCACTGTGCTCGGCGCTGGCTCGTCCCAGGACTTCGCGCGTTCTATCGAATCCCTCTCCAAGTCGACCGGCCTGCAATTCGAGGCGAATGACCGCGGGCTTGCCGGCGGCGGTTCGGACAGCGACAGCTTCATCGCCAAGGGAATCCCGGCCCTGTTTTTCTTCACGGGGATGCACCCGCAATACAACACGCCCGAAGATGACGCCGCGACGATCAACTTCGAGGGGGAGAGAGCTCTGCTGGAAGCCGTGCGTGCCCTCGTGAGCTCGCTGGCGTCGGCCCCAGAACGCCCCCGCTTCGACCCCAAAGCGCTCGCCCGGTCGCAGGGAGGCCACGGCCGCCCTCGCCTCGGCGTCCAGCTCGACACCGAGTTCACGGGCGGCGCGAGAATCGAAAGCACGCTGAAAGACTCGCTGGCGGAGACGGCGGGCATCCGCGCCGGTGACGTCATCTTGGCCGTCGGCGACACGGTGGTGCGCGGAGCGTCCGACCTGGCCACGATCATTGAGGGGCTGCCCGCCGACGAAGAGTTCACGATCCGCGTACGCCGTGCGGACAAAGTCGAGCTGCTCAAATTGATGTTTCCTTCCCGAAAAGGCGGCTTCCGAGTCTCGTTCGGATCCGTCCCCGACTATGCTTTCGCGGGAAAAGGAGTCCGGTTCGAAGGCATCCGCGAAGGCTCGCCCGCGGCCAAGGCCGGCGTCCAGTCGGGGGACGTGCTCGTCCAGTGGAACTCTCAGGCCGTCGAAGACGTCGAGCAGTGGACTTCGCTCCTGGGAAAAAGCAAACCCGGCGACGAAGTCGAAGTGGAACTCCAGCGCGGGGACGCTCGAGTCCGGCTCAAAGTGAAGCTCGAGGCTCGAGACTAAAGAAGCAGGGGCGCCCAGTCGCGCCGCTGGTTATCCGCCGGACGGCTCCGACCCGAGGACTCGCAGTAGCTCGCGCCGGTTCACTTTGCGGTGGTAGTCGAGCTCGCTCTGAAAAATCGAGAGCGCCGATTCTTCCCCGGTCGACTTGTAGCCGATTTTTTGGACCAAGCTCTCCAGTTCCGCGGAATCCAGGCTCGCGATCGACTGGCCAGCTTCGGCGACAAGCGTCACGCGGTTCTCGATCCATCGCAAGAACTGGTAGGACGTAAGGAGCGCGCTGCCCTGCGACGCGTCGAAGATCCCTGCCCGGAGCAGTCGATCGATCCCGGCGGCAGTGTTCGGCGTCAAGACCTCCGGGTGCGCCTTGCCGTGGACGAGCTGGAGCGCCTGGACGATGAACTCCACGTCCACGATTCCCCCCGCACCGCGCTTCAGATCTCCAGCTTTCGCGTGCCCCTCGATTTTCGACCGCATTTCTCGGACGTCCCGCAAGGCCTGCTCCGCGGACGGGGGGCCCGCGGAACCGCCGACGACGAGCTCGCCGTGAATGAACCGGAGCACCTCCTCCGCGAGCGTCGGATCGCCCGCGACGGGCCGCCCGCGCAGGAAAGCTTGCCGCTCCCAGGTGCACGCCTGGCCGGCGAGAAAATACTGTTTCCAGGCCTCGACGGAAATCGCAAGCGAGTTGTGCCCGCCGAGCGGTCGAAGGCGAAGGTCCACTTTCAGGACCGGACCGAAACTGTCCGCGACCCCGGCCTCCCGAAGCGCCGATTGCGACAACCGCTCGAAATACTCCTGCGTCGTTATGCCCGAGGTCGTCTGTCCGCGCCCTTCGTACAAAAGCACGATGTCGACGTCGCTCTTGTAGTTCATCTCCTGGCCGCCCAGCTTGCCGAGGCCGAGCACGAGGAAGCGCGGAGGCGAGCCGACCCACGCACCGAAGCGCGACTCCGTCTCTTGCAGGCCGCGGAGCAGGACGGCGTGCAGCAGCGCCTCGTTGAGCTCCGCGATGCGGAGGAGCGTCGTGCTCAGATTGTCGAGCTCCTCCAGGTCGCGGATGGCAATCAGGAGGAGGTGCAACTGCTTGAATTTGGCCAGTTCCTTCGCGAAATCCGGGCTTTCTCGGCAGAGCCGCTCGACCTCGGCGAGCAAACTCTCGCGGTGAAAGCTGTAGCCCGTGGCCAGCGCGTCCACGAGCTCGTCGAAGAGCTCGGGGTTGGCGCGGAGCCGCTCCACGACCAGCGTGCTGCGCGCGCAGATCTCCACGAAGAGCTGGAGGGTCCGCTCGGATTCCGACAAGAGCTGGTAGAAGACGCTGCGGGCGCCCAGCGTGCGTACGCACTCCTCGAAATTCGAGAGCGCCCGGTCCGGCTCCGGCAGCCGGCTGACTTCCCGCAGGAGACGGACGACCAGCCCGCCGAAAACGCGCTGAGCGCGGTGCGCGTCGAGCAATAGCCGGTCGGAGGACCCGCCGGCGAGGGCACGAAGCCGCGCGAATGCGGCCTCGGGGTCGCGGAATCCGAACACCGACAAGAACCGGGCTCCGTCCGCCGCCGCGAGCTCGAGCGGCATGTCGAGCAACGCAGGAAAATAAGCATCGTCGCGCTTTGGAGCCGTCGCTTCCTCGAAAAGAAGCCGATAGACCCTGCGGATCCCCGCGGCGTGCCTCGCGAGGCTGCCGCGGAAGGTCTCGATCGTCGCAAAACCGAGGCTGCGGGCAAGGCGTAGCAGCTCGGCGGGATCTTCCGGCAGCCGGTGCGTCTGCCGCAGCTGCGCCATCTGGATGCGGTGCTCGACCTTCCGCAGAAAGCGGTAGCCACGCCGCAGCACGTCCGTCTCCTCGGGCTTGAGGAGCCCTTCAGATTCCAGCAGCTCGAGCGCCTGGAAGACATTCGCTCTCTTGAGCGCGGGCACGCTCGAGGCCTGGATGAGCTGGAGGTACTGGACGATGTACTCCACGTCGCGGATGCCGCCTCGCCCGATCTTGATCTGCTCCTCCGAAGGGCCGCGCTCCTCCGAAGCCTTCTCCATCTGCAGCTTGAGCCCTCGGATCTCCGCGATTTCCTGCGCGGAGAGGTTGCGCGGAAAGACGAAAGGGTCGAGCTCACGGCGTAGGCGCGCGCCGAGCTCTCGGTCTCCGGCCACGGGGCGCATGCGGATCAGAGCTTGCCGCTCCCAGGCGCGGCCGACCGAGTAGTAGTACTCGACCGTCGCTCGCAGCGACGTGACGAGCCGACCCGAGGAGCCCTGCGGCCGCAGCCGCGTGTCGAGTCGGTAGAGCTGTCCTTGGTCCGTGAACGCAGTCACGAGCTCGATCAGCCGCTCGGCGACCTGCGTGAAGAGTCTCTCCAGCTCGAGCGGGTCGGAAAACTCTTTCTGCGTTGCGGCGACTGGGTCGCTCGAGACCGTGTCATAGACGAAATTCAAGTCGACGTCGCTCGAGTAATTGAGCTCATGTCCTCCGAGCTTGCCCAGCGCCATCACGACGAACCCCCCGGGCGGAGCTTGGAGCTTTCGGCGAGTGGCCACCTGCGCCAGCGCTCGCGAGAGGCAGCTTTCGATGAGCACATCCGCCAGCGTCGAGATCTGCACGGTGACACGGTCAACGGGCAGGCTCTCGACGAGGTCGAGGTAAGCGATGCGGAGAAGCTCGAGCTTTTGGAATCGCCGGATGGCGTCGGGGAACTCGCGATCCGTAGCGTCCACCGCGGCGATCGAAAGGCGTCTCGAGAGCGAATCTTTCGACTCCCAGCCGAGCTGCCATCTGTCGGGCTCAAATGACTCCCAGCTCGTGAGCAGGAATGCGCCGAGCGCTGGGCTGGCCCCAGCGACGGTCAAGAACCCCGCGCGGAACTCGCTCGACTGCCCCCAGCGCTCCGAGCGCCGCGCCAAGTCACCGGTGCGCAGGCCTTCGTCGACCCATCGCGACCAGGTGGAGAAGGAGAGCTCGGGCTCGGCGGCGGCCTCGATCTTTCGACGTGTGTCGTCCCAAAGGCTCGGGAATGTGGTGCTCGGCGGCAGCTTCGCGGACAGCTCCTCCCACCCAGTGTCGAGGAAGGCTGCTGGGACTGACTTGCCGGAGCTCTCGTTGGCTTTGGGCTCGTGGCGTTCGGGCGACTCCATGGGTTTTCCCTGGCGCGCCAATCTATCACAGCGCGCAGCGTGGAGCGCATTCGCGGAATCCCACGCAGACCCAATTCTCGAGGACGCGGCGGCCCTGTCCCCCGTCGCAGTCAGCTCCTGCCGCGGCCCAGCTCCCGGCAGCCCCGGGACTGGTTCTACTCCGTGCCGCCACCGCTAAAGACGATGTTGTGGCGATCGAGCAGCGTGCCCATGGCGCGCAGGAGGTCCGCCCGGGCGATCTGAAGACTCGTCTTCGCGCGCAGAGCTTCCGCCACGTTCTCCACGAGGTCGTTCTCGATTACGCTGACGGTGTAAACGATGGACATACCAACGTCGAGCTTCTTGCGCTCCGCTTGGAGCAACTCCTGCTGTAACCGCACGCGCTCGTCGAGGTCGGCGACTTTCCGCTCCAGGAAATCGATTCTCCGGAGGTTCTGATCGATCTCGAGGACGATCTGATTTTCGAGCTTCGTTTTCTCGATGCGGATCTTCCGCTGCTCGTCTCTCGCGTTGCGGAGCAGGCTGCGCGGGCCTCGATTGCTGAGCGGCACGCTGAACTGGATCCCCACTTCCCAGTCGTAGTACCGCCCCGACTCGAACTCCTCATAGGAGTTCTCCCAGGACTGTTCGAGACCGAGCTGCGTCCAGCGCCCCGTGAGATCCACCGCAGGCAGGATCCCATTGCGAGCCACGTCGATGCGGATATCTTGATTCTGGAGGAGGAGCTCCAGCTGCCGATACTCGGACCGGCGGTCGAATGCCGCTGCCAGCGCCCGGTCGCGGGATGGCGTGAGGCTCGTCGCAGCCGGGACGGTCGTGCACTGGACCATGATTTTATGGAAGGCGCCTTTGGCTTCGCCGGCTTCCCACGCAGCTTTCAGCGAATGCTCGCCGGAGTAGTTGATGATGTCGAGCAGCCGGTCGCGGACGGTTTCTCGCAGCTCGATCGCGTCCACGAGCTCCACGCGCCGAATAGCTGCCTGACTTTCCGCCGTGGTCACGTCGATCGCAGCCAGCACTCCGACGGCCTTCTTCTTTCGGACGTTCTCGAGGTTGTCGAGGGTTAGCTGGTAGGCCTTCACCTTGGCTTCCAAGTTCTGACCGGCAAAGGCCACTTCCCAGTAGGCGGACTCGATCAGGAACACCGTGTTGATCAGAGTGAGCTCGAGCTGCTCCCGTGAGAGCGCGAGGTTGTTCTGTGCGATGTGCACCTCGGCCAAATTCGTGTCCCACCACGCTCCACGCAGCAACGGCTGCTTCGCCGAGAAGCTGAAGTCCGTCGTCGTGACGGGGTTCAAGAACGTGAATCCGGCGGCGCTCGCGACGGGTCGATCGCGCTGCACCTGTCCCAGCCGGACGTCGTAGGTGGCGCCCGAGAACCACCTCCCGCTGACACCGGTGAAATAAGAAATCGTCTCGGACGGGCTGATGCTGACGCCCTGCGCGGCGGCTCCCGCGCCGATGTCGAAGAAGCTCACGGAGGGATCGCGATTCTTCTGGTAGTCCGCTCCCAGGTTGAAGAAGGGATCGAACACCGACTTCGCCACGACGAGATCGCGGTTGCGCTGGCTGTCGTCGAGCCGAGAGACTTTGATGTCGAGATTGTTCTCGAGCCCGATGCGGATGGCGTCGGAGAGCGAGAGCTGGAGCGTCGTATCGTAAGCCTTCGGCACGTAGGGCTCGAAGACGCCTCGGGCCGCGGTGGCTTGCACGGCCGGGCTGCTCGAAGATACGGCCGGGCGGCTAGAGGGTACCGCCGGGCTACTCCCGGGCGTCGCCGGGCTGATAGAGGGAGGAGCTGGAGCTGCCTGCCCCGGAAGGCCGGGAGTCGGAGCCTGTGCTCCTGGTTCGACACCCGGCGGAGGCGCCTGGGGGACTTGGCCAGCTTCTGGTGCCGGGACATTCGGCGCGGAGCCCGACTGCCCCTGCTGCACAGCGCCTTCTGCCCGGAGCGGCTCGTTCGCCGTCGAGGCTGCTCCCTCCGCCCCAAGGCAGCACGCCGCGATGGAAATCCACAGACAAGCCGCCGCGGCGATTCCACGCGTCGGGATGACTGTGCTCCTCATGAAAGAGGGATCCGACTCTCAAGTTCCTGTAAGGCGCATCCCGGCATTGGAAGGCCTGCCGGAAATGCACGCAGACGCCCGATAAAGGCCCAGGGCATTTCCTGACGTCCGTCGCCCGCAGGCGGCCACTTCGTCGCCGCGAGAGCAGCGTTCCCGCGCTCGCGTACAACCCGGTGGGCTTCGGAGCAGGCTGAATCTTCTACAGGACGAGGTCCAAGGTTGCTACCAATTTTGTGGCAGCTGGCGAGCGGACAAACCGGTGCCGCAAAGTCCCGATAACGCTACCTCCCCCACCTACTCCGTCCCCGACAAGACCAGGCCTCGGATTCTCTCGAAGTCCTCCACCGAGTAGAACTCGATCACGATCTTGCCTTTGCCGCCGCGCTCTCGGATGCGCACGCGCGTCCCCATCCGCTCGCTGAAGCGTTCCTCGAGGCTCACGATGTGAGGGCTGCGAGGCGGCGCGGCCCGAGGCTCTTCCCCCGTTTTTGCGGGGCTGGCCGCCGTTTCGCGGGTCGCTGCATCCTCCCGCGCGACCTCCAGGTCACGAACGGTCAGCTTTTCCTCTGCGATTTTCTCGAAGAGCAGCCTTTGCTCGCGGGCGTCGACGACCGAGAGCAACACTTTCGCATGCCCCATCGTGATGTGGCCACGCACCAGCGAGCCCTGCATGTCCTCCGGCAGCTCGAGCAGCCGAACGGTGTTCGACACCGCGGGCCGGCTCAGGCCCAAAGCTTCGGCCAGGAGCTCTTGCGTCCAGGACTTCACCTCCATCAGCTGGCGGTAGGCCTGCGCGAGTTCGATCGGGTTCAGATCCTCCCGGTGGATGTTTTCGATCAGCGCGACCTCGAGCAGCCGCTCGTCCCCCACCGCGACCAGGATCGCCGGCACTTTCTCGAGCCCAAGCTCCTGAGCGGCACGCAATCGGCGTTCGCCTGCGACGACTTCGTAGGATTCGCCCACCTTGCGGACCAGGATCGGCTGCAGGATCCCCTCTTTGGAGATGGAGGCTTTCAACGCTTCCAGGTCGTTGATCGCAAAGCGCTTCCTCGGCTGCTGCGGGTTCGGCCGCACGCTGGCGGGGTCCAACTCGAGCACTTCGTGCCGGGGCGCCGGAGAATCCTTGTGGATAAGTAAGTCCAGTCCTCTTCCTAACTTACGACCTGTCATGTTCGAGCACCTCCCGAGCCAGCTCTACGTAGCTCCACGCACCCCGGGACAGGGGGGCGTATTCGAGCGCGGGCAACCCGTGGCTTGCCGCCTCCGCCAGCACGACATCGCGCGGGATGATGGTCTGGAAGACCGTCTCCCTGAAAAAGTCGGAGACCTCATTCATGACTTCCACGGAGAGATCGAGATCTTCGCTAAACATTGTCAACAGTAAACCTTCCACCTCTAACGACGGATTTGTCGTTGCTTTCAGTTTATTAACTAATGGCAATATTTGACTAAGCCCCTCCATCGCGTAGTATTCACACTGAACCGGGATGAGCACGGCGTCGCTGACGGAGAGCGCAATCGTCGGGAGCCCTCCCAGGGAAGGAGGGCAGTCGATCAGGATGTAGTCACAGCCCTTGCCTGCCTCCCGCAATCGATCCCTAAAGCTTGGCAGTGCACGTTCTTGCACCTCCTGAATCAGCTCGAGTCGCGAGTACTCGGAGGAGGCGGGTAGCAGGCGGAGATTGTCGATACGAGTCGCCTGTAGGAAGGGCGTTAGAGCTAAGTTGTTGGCGCCAGCCGATAGGAGTCCCTGACCTTTGCCGGGCTGCCTGCCGGATGGGCTGAGGGTGGCTTTGGGGGACCCCACTCCGCTGGAGGCGTTCCCCTGGGGATCGAAATCGAGCAGTAGTACCTGCTTGCCGGCGAGAGACAGGCTTGCGGCAAGGTTTACCGCAGTAGTCGTCTTGCCAACTCCACCTTTTTGGCTGGCGACAGTTAAGATTCGGGACATTCGATAGCCGCGAAGCTGCTTCAGCTCGCGAGCACGCACTTTACCCAACTGCCACTCACGTTGCAATGCCAGGCCGAGCTCGATGTCGTGAACAGGAAACGTCGATGTTCCACGTGGAACATCCGGCGCAGTTGACTGCCCTCGACAGAAAAGCCCGATGTTCCACGTGGAACATTTGAAGCTGAGAGCACCGGATTGCCAGGGGGGAGGCTTCGAGGATCAAAAACTCGGGATGTTCCACGTGGAACATCTCTGGCTGGGGGTCCCGCCTACCCGAGGCGGTCTCCCGCGATCAAAAACTATGGATGTTCCACGTGGAACAACTTACGCAATGCCTCATCCCGAACAAAAGTGCGATGTTCCACGTGGAACATCCGACTCAACTGCCTCATCACGACAAAACCGTGAGATGTTCCACGTGGAACATCGGAGGCAGCTACCTCCCCCGGACAAAAAACCCCGATGTTCCACGTGGAACATCTCAGGCTGAGATCACCGGATTGCTTGGGGCGGCCTCCTATGTTCAAAAAACCGAGATGTTCCACGTGGAACATCCGACCCGCACAGTCACCCTGAACAAAAACATGCGATGTTCCACGTGGAACATCCGGTGCAGTTGACTGCCCCCGACAGAAAAGCCCGATGTTCCACGTGGAACATTTCTGGCTGAGGGCTCTGCCTACCTGAGGCTGTGTTGCGCGATCGAAATCTAGGGATGTTCCACGTGGAACATCCGAGGCAGCAACTACCCCGTACAAAAAGACGCGATGTTCCACGTGGAACATCTCCAGCTGAGGCTCCCGCCTACTTGAGGCGGTCTCGCTCGATCAAAAACTCGGGATGTTCCACGTGGAACATCCGACCCGCGCAGTCACCCTGAACAAAAACATGCGATGTTCCACGTGGAACATCTGTCACAGCTGCCTGCCCGCGACAAAAATGCCCGATGTTCCACGTGGAACATTTCTGGCTGAGAGCACCGGATTGCCAAGCGGAGGCTTCCAGGATCAAAAACTCGGGATGTTCCACGTGGAACATCGATCCAGTTAATCGCCTGGAGCAAAAACGTGCGATGTTCCACGTGGAACATCGGAGGCAGCTACCTCCCCCGGACAAAAAACCCCGATGTTCCACGTGGAACATTTCTGGCTGAGAGCACCGGATTACCAGGGAGTGGCTTCCAGGATCAAAAACTCGGGATGTTCCACGTGGAACATCGGTCCAGTTAATCGCCTGGAGCAAAAAAGTGCGATGTTCCACGTGGAACATCCGTCACAGCTGCCTGCCCGCGACAAAAAAGCACGATGTTC
>Ga0111539_10002142_pt1 | contig 26411 bp, 26 predicted proteins | sample RhiMethybrSRZTD1_FD_79667 | JGI IMG/M metagenome (GOLD analysis project Ga0111539, IMG submission 79667) | Populus rhizosphere microbial communities from Tennessee, USA - Rhizosphere MetaG P. TD hybrid SRZTD1 (version 2) (version 2) | ecosystem: Host-associated > Plants > Roots > Rhizosphere >...
CGTAGGTGCCCTTGGCCATCATCTCGGCGATGGTGCGGCGCTCGTCGTCGGTGATGCCGGGGTCGGCGGCCGGCGGGTGCAGGACGATGGACGTGCCGGGCTGGTCGGGAGGGCCGACCGTGATCCAGCGCATCCCCTCGTAGCCCACGTCGTTGCGCACCTCGAAGCCGAGGGTGTCGCGATAGAAGGCCAGGGCGGCGTCGGGGTCGTCGTGGGGCAGGTAGGCGGAGTGGATGGTGATGTCCATGCCGGTCACGCTAAGTGGGGCTCGCCACCGGTGCTTCTCGATTCCTGATCGGTCTGGTGACCCGCCTCGCCATGCACGACGGGATCCCCGCCGTCGCCTGCGCGGCGCGGCGCCGGTAGGCGCTGGGGGGCATGCCGACGAGCTCGGTGAACCGGGTGCTGAAGGTGCCCAGCGACGAGCAGCCGACCGTGAAGCACACCTCGGTGACGCTCAGGTCGCCGCGACGCAGCAGCGCCATCGCCCGCTCGATGCGCCGTGTCATCAGGTAGCTGTACGGCGACTCGCCGTAGGCGAGCCGGAACTGGCGGCTGAGGTGCCCGGCCGACATGTGCGCGCCGCGCGCGAGCGCCTCGACGTCCAGCGGCTGCGCGTACTCCCGGTCGATCCGGTCGCGGACGCGGCGCAGCCAGGTCAGGTCGCGCAGGTGCTGCGCGGCGTCGGATGTGCTCGTCACGTGCGTGATCGTAGGTCGCGACGGAGTCGCCGAGCGGCCGGCGCGCTGCTGCGCCGCGATGCGGCGACCGGGGCGGTCACCTGCGCGGCGCGATCTCGTCGAGGATCGCCTCGTCGCCCTCGTAGGGCGGTTCGGGACGGGGCCAGTGCACCACCAGGTCGGTGATCCCGACCGAGGCGTAGGCATCGACGACGTGTCGGAAGTGGTCCGCGCTCTGGAGTCCGCCGTCGAGCCGTGGTCCCGTGAGGACGAGCCTGTCGACCGTGGCGGGGTCACGACCGGCGTCCTCGCAGGCCTGCTCGAAGCGTCGAAGCTGACGGGCGACGACGGCGGCGCCCCGTTCGGCCGCCAGCGGTGGTCCCGCGTAGGAACGGTCACCGTTGGTCACCCATGTCGACGCGTGCTCGGCGGCGACGCGCATCGATCGCGGACCGGTGGCCGCGATCGCGAACGGGACGCGCGGCTGCTGCACGCACCCGGGGTACGTCCTCGCCCCGTGTGCGCTCCAGTACCGGCCGGTGACGTCCACCTCGCGGTCGACGAGGAGCCGATCGAGGAGATCGACGAACTCGGCGAACCGAGCCTGGCGCTCGCGCCCGTCCCACGGCTCCTGACCGAGGACGGTCGCGTCCCACCCTTGCGCCCCCGCGCCGATGCCGACGGTGAGGCGACCACCGGAGATGTCGTCCAGGGTCAGCAGCTCACGAGCGAAGGGCACGGGGTGACGGAAGCTCGGCGACGCCACGAGCGTGCCGAGCCGGATCGTCGAGGTGACCGTCGACGCGGCTGCGAGCGTGGGCACCGCTGCGAACCACGTCGAGTCACGCAGATCGCGCCAGGCGATGTGGTCGTAGGTCCAGACGTGGTCGAACCCGAGGTCTTCGGCCCTGGCCCACTTCTGCGCGGCGACCGGCCACGGGTGCTCCGGAAGGATGAGGACTCCGACGCGCACAGCCCGAACGTAGGACACCACGGGGGACGACGACCTCGAGACGCTGCTGCGCACGTACGCGCACGTGATCCGCCAGGATGAGGACCGGGTTCGGGCGATCGTGGACGTGAGCCTCGGCGGCGATGCCGGGGACCGGGTGAGGACTGAGGTGGTCTGATGAGCACGACCGAGGACACGGCGAGCGAGGAAACCGCAGCGCGGAGCACCCGCCGCCGGGTCGACATCGTCCCCCACACCCACTGGGACCGCGAGTGGTACTCGTCGTTCCAGACCTTCCGCCTGCGCCTCGTCGACCTGCTCGACGACCTGCTGCCGCGCATGGAGGCCGACCCGTCGTACGCCCGGTTCCTGCTCGACGGGCAGCTGGCCGTGGTGGACGACTACCTGGCGGTGCGCCCCGAGGCCGAGGACCGCCTGCGCCGCCTCATCGGCAGCGGCCGCATCGCCGTCGGCCCGTGGTACACGCTGCCGGACGAGTTCCTCGTCGGCGGCGAGACGCTCGTGCGCAACCTGCAGCTCGGCCTGCAGCGGGGCGACCACTTCGGCGGGGCCATGCCCGTCGGCTACCTGCCCGACATGTTCGGGCACATCGCCCAGATGCCGCAGATCTTCGCCGGGCTCGGGTTCGAGCACGCGGTCGTCTGGCGGGGCGTCCCCGACGCCGTCGACCGCAGCGGGTTCACCTGGCGGGCGCTCGACGGCACCGCGGTCCGCGCCGAGTACCTGCCCCAGGGCTACGGCAACGGGTCGGCGCTACCGGGCGACGCCAAGGCGTTCGCCCGGGCCGTGCAGGCCTTCGTCGACCTGTGGGGCGACCTGCTCGCCGGGCCGGTGCTGTGGATGAACGGCACCGACCACCAGATGCCCCAGCCGTGGCTGGGCCGGGTGGTGGCCGAGGCCAACGACGTGCAGGACCAGCTCGAGCTGCGCATCTCCTCGCTGGCCGAGCACCTGGCGGCCGCGCCCACCGACGGCCTGCCCGAGTGGCGGGGCGAGCTCCGCTCGGGTGCCCGGGCCAACCTGCTCATGGGCGTCACGTCCAACCGCGTCGACGTCCGGGTGGCCTCGGCCCGGGCCGAGCGCGCCCTGCTGCAGGGCGCGGAGCCGCTGTCCGCCCTCTACCTGCCCGCCGCCCGCTGGCCGCGGGCGCTGCTGGCCGAGGCCTGGCGGGGCGTGATCCTCAACGCCGCGCACGACTCGGTGTGCGCCTGCTCGATCGACGACGTGTGCAACGCGGTGCTGCACCGCTACCGCGAGAGCGCCGACATCGCCGAGGGGCTGACCGAGCGCGCCGTGGCGCACCTGGCGTCCCGGGTCGACCACGACGGCCCGGTCGTCGTGAACCCCACGGGCGCTCCTCGCGGCGGCGTCGTCGAGCTCACGCTGCCCGGCACCGAGGCGCCCCCGGGCACGCAGCTGCTGCACGCCCGCCCGGCCGACGCGGTCCTGCACCACGGGCCCGCCGCCATCGTGCTGCCCGCGGCCGAGGAGGTCGACTGGGTGCCGGGGCTGTCCGCGTTCTCGCTCGAGACGCCCGACGGCACCGTGCTCGTGGCCGGCGGGCGCGAGGGCACCGGCCAGATGGTCACCGCCGACGTGCGGGCCGCGATCGCCGCCGTCGAGGAGACCGGCGAGCTCGTGCTCAGGGTGCGCCAGGAGGCGAAGGTCACGGTGCTGGCCGCGATCGCCGAGGTGCCGGGGCTCGGCTGGCGGTCGTGGACCCCCGGCGACGCCGCGGGGGCCGCGCCCGTCACGGTGGCCGAGGGCGACGAGGCGTCCGGGGCCGGGCCGACGCTCGCCAACGGTCTGGTCACGATCGAGGTGGACGCCTCCGACGGCACGTTCGCGGTCGACGGCACCCCGGGGTTCGGCCGGTTGGTCGACGGCGGCGACGTCGGCGACACCTACAACTGGTGCCCGCCCGCCACCGACGTGCTGGTCGACGCGCCCGATGACGTGCGGGTGGCGGTGCTCGAGCGCGGACCCGTCCGGGCCCGGGTGCTGGTCGTCGCCCGCTACAGCTGGCCCGCCGGCCGCCGCGGCCTCGACCGTCGCGTCGGCGAGGTCGCCCACGAGGTCTTCACCACCCTCGAGCTGCGGGCCGGCGAGCGCGCCGTGCGCGTCGAGGTGACCGTCGAGAACCGCAGCCGCGACCACCGGCTCCGGGCCCACCTGCCGCTGCCCTCCCCCGCCGCCGGGTCGCGGGCCGAGTGCGCGTACGGCGTGGTCGAGCGCGGCCTCGAGGCCGAGGGCGGCCCCACCGAGCGGGCGCTCGCCACCTACCCCGCGCAGCGGTTCGTGCAGGCCGGCGGGGTCACCGTGGTGCACGACGGGGTCACCGAGTACGAGCTGGTCGACGTGCGGGACGGCGCCGCCCACGAGCTGGCGCTCACGCTGCTGCGCGCCACCGGGATGCTGTCGCAGGTGCCGATGCCGACGCGTCCGCTCCCCGCGGGCCCGCTGGTGGCGGCCGGCGACGCCCAGCTCCAGCAGCGGGTGACCCGGCGCTACGCGGTGGCGGTCGGCGCCGACGTCGACCCCTACGCCCTCGCCGACGCGGTCCTCGTGCCGCTGCAGGTCGGGGGCGTCGACGACGACGCGCGCGGGCCCAACGCCTCGGGGGCGGCGACCGCCGTGCCCGTCGACCTGCCGGCGTCGGGCACGGGCCTCGAGGTCGGTGGTGCGGTGATCTCGGCGGTCGTCCGGGAGGGCGACGGACTGGTGGTGCGGGTGTTCAACCCCACCGACGCCGAGACGACCGTCCGCATCCCGGGCCGCCACGGGTGGCTCGTCGACCTGCGCGGCCGCCCGCTCGCGCCGATCGAGGGCGAGCTCCGGTTGCGGGCCCACGGCATCGCCACGGTGGCGCTGCGCGAGTGACACCCGGGCCGGTCTGTCGGCTGCGGCGGCCACGCCGGCGCGCCCCCGTCGGACCCGAGCACGGTCCGGGGACCTCACGGCAGGCTCACAGCCGGCTCACGGGTTCGGAGCCGATGCTGGCGAGGTGACCAAGGAGACCGCCCCGATGTCCACGCACCCGACCCCCCGTGCCCCGACCTCCACCGCCGCCACCGCCGCCACGGCGCCGATGGGCCGCCGGCGGGCGCTCACGTTGCTGGCGGGCGCGGGCGCGTCGGTGATCGCCCTCGCCGCCTGCGGGCGCGACGGCGGGGACGCGGCCACCGCCACGACGACCTCGACCACCGCCGACGGCGGGGCTCCGGGGCCCGGCGGGGCGCGTCCGGGGGGCGGCGGCGTCGCCGACGACGGGGTGGGCATCCCCGAGGAGACCGCCGGACCGTTCCCCGGCGACGGCTCCAACGGCCCGAACGTGCTCACGCAGGAGGGGGTCGTGCGCCGGGACATCCGGTCGAGCTTCGGGTCGGCGTCGGCCACGGCCGACGGCGTGCCGCTGACGATCGACCTGACGGTCGTCGACGCCGAGACCGAGGCGCCGCGGTCCGGGGCCGCCGTCTACGTGTGGCACTGCGACCGGGCGGGTCGGTACTCGATGTACGGCGACGGCGTCACCGGGGAGAACTACCTGCGGGGCGTCCAGGAGGCCGGCGCCGACGGCCGGCTCACCTTCACCACCATCTTCCCGGCGGCGTACCCGGGTCGGTGGCCCCACATCCACGTCGAGGTGTACCCCGACCTGGCCGAGGCGACGAGCGCCGGCACCCCGACGACCACGTCGCAGATCGCCCTCCCGGAGGACGTGTGCGACGCCGTGTACGCCACCGACGGCTACGACCAGAGCGTGTCGAACATGGCCCGCACCTCGCTGGCGTCGGACAACGTCTTCGGCGACGACGGCGGCGTCGAGCAGCTCGCCACGATGTCGGGGACCGTCGCCGGCGGGCTGACCGCCAGCCTCACCGTGCCCGTCTGACGCGCCCGCCGGGAGGGCCGGCCCGCAGGCCGGCCGGCGGCGACGCGACCGCGCTCGGCGGCGATGGCCACCTCCCGTGCGCCATGTACGTACTCGTACACACGGTGTACGGTGACGGGATGGCGAGCACCGAGCCCCCCGGCGACCACCGCGACGGCCCGGGCGAGAGCGGTGTCGACGCCGCACCGGGCTCGCTGCTGCAGGCGCTCGACGAGGGCCCCGCCCGCCTGGGCGCAGGCGACGTCGCCGCCGCCCAGCGCCGGCGGATGCTGGCGGCGATGGTCGCCACCGCGGCCGAGAAGGGCTACGCCGCCACGACGGTCGCCGACGTCGTCGCCCGCGCCCGCGTGTCGCGGGCCACGTTCTACGACCAGTTCGCCGACAAGGGCGACTGCTTCCTGGCGGCCTTCAGCGCCTGCGCCCAGAGCCTGGCGCGCACGCTGCGCGACGGCATCGGGCCCGAATCGCGGCTGACGCCCCGCGCCCGCGTGCACGCCACGTTCACCGCCTACCTCGCCGACCTGGCGGCGTTCCCCGAGGGCGCGCACGTGTGCCTCGTCGAGGTCCACGCCGCCGGGCCCCTGGCCGCCGAAGCCCGGCGGGCCGCCCAGGCCCGGTTCGCGGCGGTGCTGCGCGACCTCCACCGGGCGCTCGCCGACGACGGCGAACCGGTCCGCCCGCTGACCGACTTCGACTTCGAGGCCCTGGTCGGAGCGGTCAGCTCGCTCGTCACGACGCGGGTGGCCGCCGGTGCCGCCGCCGACCTCCCCCTCCTCGTCGAACCCCTGGAGCGCTTCCTCCTCACCCACTTCGGGCTCGACCCGCCCCTCTGACCCCCGCCGACCCCCGACCCGACGACCCGTCGACCCGTCGACCCGAGGAGACACCCGTGCGCCCGTCCCGCCCCGCAGCGGCGATCGGTGCGGCCCTGGCCGCCCTGACCGCCGCCGCCACGATCACGGTGGCGGCACCGCCACCGGCCGGAGCGATGCCGACCCCCGCCCTGCCCCACCCCGACGCCTTCGGCATCGACACGATCGGCCCGTTGCGCCCCGTCACCAATCTGTCCGACCGGATGTTCGAGGCCACGATGACCACGCCCGCGCTGTTCGAGGCGCGGGGCGTCACGACGCCGGCGGACGTCTCGGCCGAGGTGCGCGTCCGCGTCCTGCTGCCCGACGGCTACGACCCGGCCCGGGCCCGGGGCTACGACGTGCTGTACCTGCTGCACGGCGGCGGCGGCGACTACCTCCAGTGGTCGGTGCGCACCGACTGGCTGGGTCAGAACGGCGGCGCGGTCGCCGACGTCATCCCCGGCTACCCGGGCATCGTCGTGATGCCCGAGGGCGGCAAGGCCGGCTGGTACACCGACTGGGCCGGTCACACCGACGGCAACTTCGCCCCGCTGTGGGAGACGTTCCACGTCGACCAGCTCGTGCCGTGGGTCGACGCCAACTTCAACACGGCCGCCACCCGCGCCAGCCGCGCCGTCGCCGGCCTCTCGATGGGGGGCCTCGGCGCCCTGCGCTACGCCGCCCTCCACCCCGACGTCTACGGCGCCGTGGGGGCGTTCTCGGCGGGGACCACGCTCGACGACCCCGACGCCTGGGACATCGTCGACCAGTCGATGCTCGGGTTCGGGGCCACGATCGTCAACCAGGGCCTGTTCGACGGCCACTACCGGGTCAACCCGCCGTGGCCGGGCAGCGGGCACGAGAACGACCGCCACTACCGGCTCGAGGCCGTGTTCGGGCCGTCGGAGCTCACGGGCCAGCCAGCCGACCAGCGGTGGCGCGACGTGAGCCCCGCCGGCGGGCTCGCCCCCGCGTACGCCGCCTACGACGGGCGGATGGCCGTGTACTCGGGCGGCATCACCGCCGCCGGCGGGGTGGCGACGACGGGCGAGACGGGCATCGGCGCCTGGAACCTGCTGCTCCACGACCGCCTGGGCCCGGACGACCTCGACGTCCCGCACCGCTGGTGCGGCGGCACCGGCGGCCACGACATGAGCGCGTGGCGGGCCGACCTCGTCGACTTCGTCGACTTCCTGGCCGACGGCGACGCGGGCGCCTGCCCGAACGTGCCACCCCCCTCGTAGCGGGTCGGCGCCGTCCGGGCCCGGCGGACGGCAGACTCTTGGCGGCATGCACCCGCGGACCGACCACCGCCGATGACCTGGAACGAGGGGCGCGAACGCTTCCGCGACGTCGTCGTCCACGGGCTGGCGCCCGTCCCCGCCGCCGTGATCGGGTCGCTCATGGCGGGGCTGTTCGCCGCGGCCGTCGTGGTGTTCGAGGACGGCCTCGGACGCCCGGCGCAGGCGGTGATCCTCGTCGTGCCGGTCGTCGTCACCGCCGCGCTCGGCGGGCGCCGGCCGGCGCTGGTCGTGACCGTCGTCGCCACGTTCGTGTTCTCGCTGGTGATGCCGCCGCGGGGCTCGCCGCTCGTCCGCGTCGCCGACGACGTGGTGGCCCTGATCGTGTTCACGCTGGTCGCCCTCATGATCGGCGGGCTGGTGGCCGCACGGGTCGACGCCCTCGAGCAGGTGGAGCGCCAGCGGCGGGCCCTGCTGCGGGCCGTGTCGCACGACCTGCGCACGCCGCTGTCCGCCATCGTGGCGGCCGGCAGCGAGGCGCGCGACGCGGCCTGGGTCGACGACGCCGCCCGCCACGACCTGCTCGACGTCGTCGTCGACGAGGGCATGCGCCTCGACCGCCTGGTCGCCAACCTGCTGAGCATGGCCCGCATCGAGGCGGGCGCCCTCGTGCCGCAGATGCGGCCCGTCGACCTCGGCGAGCTGGTGGCGCACGCTACGGCTCGCCTGACCCGCGTCGCCGCCCGCCGCGACGTGACCCTCGACGTGGCGGCCGATCCTCGGGCCCCCCAGGTGCAGGGCGACCACACCCTGCTCGAGCAGGTGACCGCCAACCTCGTCGAGAACGCCATCCGCCACGCGCCGGCCGGCTCGGCGGTGGTGGTGCGCGTGTGTCCCGCCGAAGCCGGGGCGCGCCTCAGCGTGGGGGACGCCGGACCGGGCGTGAGCCCGACGGAGGCGGCGACGATCTTCGAGCCGTTCCGGCGGGGCCCGAACGCCGGGATGACCGGCATCGGGCTCGCCATCTGCCGGGCGGTGGTCGACGCCCACGGCGGTACCATCTCGGCCGGTGAGCGCGCCGCAGGTGGAGCAGAGTTCACCGTCACCCTCCCCGTTCGCTGACGTGCCGGTCCTCGTCGTCGAGGACGACCCCGCCGTGGCGCACGTGGTCTCCACCGCGCTGCGGGGGCGCGGGTACCCCGTCGAGGTGGTCGGCACGGGACGCGCCGCCCTGGCGCGGGTGTCCGAGACCGAACCGACGGTCGTCGTGCTCGACCTCGGCCTGCCCGACATCGACGGCGTCGAGGTGTGCCGCGCCCTGCGGCGGTGGTTCACCGACCCGATCATCGTGCTCAGCGCCGACGGCGACGAGGACCGCAAGGTCACGGCCCTCGACGAGGGCGCCGACGACTACGTGACGAAGCCCTTCTCGATGCCCGAGCTGATGGCGCGCCTGCGGGTGGCGGTGCGGCACCGGCGCGCCGCCCCGACGCCCGGCGGCGCCGCGGGGGTCGGTGTGGGCGACCTGCACGTCGACGTCGAGGGCCACCGGGCCGACCTGGCCGGCCGGCCGCTGCGGCTGACCCGCAAGGAGTTCACGCTGCTGGCCCTGCTCGCCCGCACGCCGGGGCGCGTCCTGACCCACGGTGCCCTCATCTCCGCCGCGTGGGGCACCGACGATCCGGGGCGCACCGACAGCCTGCGGGTGCACGTCACGCAGCTGCGCAAGAAGCTCGGCACCGGCCCGGGCCGCCCGCAGCTCGTCAGCGAGCCGGGTGTCGGCTACCGCCTGGTCGAGCCCGACACCTGATGTGACTCCCGCCCGGCACGGTCGGGCCAGGAGAACGACAGATTTTCGTCAGGCAGTAGACCTGATCTGGAAATCGCAGCCGAATGATTACGTAACCCTGACTCCTTACCGTGCGCGCTCATGGCGCTCAGACTCCATCGATTCAAGGACAGGGACACGCGTCGGCTGTTCGGTGTGATCCTGGTCGGGAAGGTCCTCGGTGTTGCCGCGATGCTCGGCTTCATCAAGTTCTTCACGAGCCTGGTCAGCACTCCCGCCGGCGCCTCACCGCTGCAGGACGTGGCCCACGAGGCGAACGACCTCATCAGCCCCGTGAACACCATGTGGGTGCTCGCGGCCGCGTTCCTCGTCTTCTTCATGCAGGCCGGGTTCATGGCCCTCGAGGCCGGCTTCGCCCGGTCGCGGGAGACGGTGAACATCATGCTCGAGTGCGTGTTCGACACGTGCCTGTGCGGGTTGCTCTTCTGGGCCGTGGGCTTCGCCTTCATGTTCGGCAAGGGCAACGCCGTCATCGGCCACCAGTACTTCTTCCTCAGCGACGCGGGGGCGACGTACGACTACGGCGGGCTGTTCGACACGAAGGTGGCGTTCCTCGCCTTCTTCCTGTTCCAGTTCGCCTTCGCCGACACGGCGTCGACCATCACCTCGGGTGCCATGGTCGGCCGCACCAGCTTCAAGGGCGACATCCTCTACAGCGCGGTCGTCTCCGGCCTGATCTACCCCATCTTCGGCCACTGGGTCTGGGGCCCCGGCGGCTGGCTCGGCACGACCATGGGCTGGTTCCAGGGCATCACCGAGGACGGCCTCTGGTTCCGTGACTTCGCCGGGTCGACCGTGGTCCACACCGTCGGCGGCACCATCGCCCTCTGGGGCGCGATCGTGCTCGGGCCCCGCCTGGGCCGGAAGTTCGCCCGCGACGGCGGCGGTCCCACCCCGCCGCACGACCTCATCATCGCCTCGATCGGTGCGGTCATCCTGTGGTTCGGCTGGTACGGCTTCAACCCCGGCTCGACGCTGTCGGGCATGGACTTCGAGGGCATCGGCCGGGTCGCCGCCAACACGACGCTGGCGGCCTGCGCGGGCGGCCTGGTGGCGGTGATGTTCGTCTACCCCCGCTCGAAGAAGTGGGACCTCGGCATGTCGCTCAACGGCTTCCTGGGCGGCCTCGTGGCGATCACCGCACCCTGCTACTGGGTGTCGCCGCTCGGGGCCGTGCTGATCGGCGGCATCGCCGGCATCATCGTCCCGCTGGCCGTCGACCTGATCGAGCACCTCCGCATCGACGACCCCATCGGGGCGGTGGCGGTGCACGCCGCCTGCGGCGTCTTCGGCACGCTGGCCGTCGGCCTGTTCGCCTCGGGCGAGTTCGGCCTGCCCGGCCCCGACGGCGCCGACACCACGACACCCGTCGAGGGCCTCTTCTACGGCGGCGGTGCCGGCCAGCTCGTCGTGCAGCTCATCGGCAGCCTGAGCTGCATCGTCGTGGTGTCGATCGCGTCGTACGCGCTGTTCAAGGTGCTCCGGTCGCTGCCGGGCAGCTGGAACCTTCGCCTCGAGGAGGACCTCGAGCTCGAGGGCATCGACATCGCCGAGCACGGCCAGAGCGCCTACCACACCGAGTTCGGCGTGGGCATGCGCTACACGTCGGCCCCCTCGCTCGGCGGCAACGGCACGGCCACGCCCGAGCCGGAGCCCGAGGCTCCGACCGAGCCCGAGCCCGCCGAGACCGTCAGCTAGTCCCCCCGGTGGGGTGCCGCCCGGCCCGACCAGCCCGGCGGCACCCCGCCACACCCACGGAGGCACCCTGATGCTCACCACCGTGATGGACGCCCGCCGCTCGGTCCACGACGCCGAGCGGCACGACACCCCGACCGAGCCGCCCGCCCTCGACGAGTTCGGGCTGCTGCGCTACCGGGGCGAGTGGGTGGCGCTCTCCTCGTCCGAGGAGCGCATGCTGCGCCCCCTGCTCGACGGCTGGGGCCGGGTGGTGCACACCCGTGTCCTGGCCGAGAGCGTGTGGCCCGGCCGCACCACCCGGTCGACCTCGCTGCACACGCTCGCGCACCGCCTGCGGCGGCGCCTACGACCCCTCGGCCTGACCGTCGAGACCATCCGCGCCCGCGGGTTCCTGATGGAGCCCGTCCGCCGCGACGACGTGACCGACACCTCCACCGATCTCACCAGCCCCACCGCCGACCTCGCCGGCGGCTCGTACGAAGGACCCTCATGACCCACCTCGTCACCGCCGTCATCAAGCCGCAGAAGCTCGAGGACGTGAAGCAGGCCCTGCGCGCCGCCGGCGTGCTCGGCCTGTCCGTCAGCGAGCTGCAGGGCTACGGGCGCCAGGGCGGCAAGTCCGAGACGTTCCGCGGCTCGGAGTACACCATCGACTTCGTCCCCAAGGTCCGCGTCGAGGTCCTCGTCGACTCGGTCGACGTCGACAAGATCGTCGACATCGTCACCGAGGCGGCCCGCACGGGGAAGATCGGCGACGGGAAGATCTGGACCGTGCCCGTCGACAGCGTGACCCGGGTCCGCACGGGCGAGAAGGGCGCCGACGCGCTCTGAGGTTCGCTCCGACCACGCACGGCCGGGGCCCGGCTCGTCCGGGCCCCGGCCGTGGCGCGTCGGGGACGGCACCGAGGCGCCCGCGTCCTCAGGCCGGCGCCGGCCCGGTCGACCCGCGCACGATCAGCTCGGTCGGCAACAGCACGTCCGCCGGCGGGGCGCCGTCGAGCAGCAGGCGGGCCGCCGCCTCGCCCTTGGCCTGCATCGGTTGGTGGACCGTCGTGAGCGGCGGCGTGGTGCTCGACGCGGTGGCGGTGTCGTCGAAGCCGACCACCGACAGGGCGCCGGGCACGGCGAGGCCCCGGTCGCCGGCGGCGTCGAGCACCCCGGCCGCCACCTCGTCGCTGAGGCACACGACGGCCGTGGGCGGGTCGGCGAGGTCGAGCAGCGACTCGCCGACCGCGCGGGCCGACAAGCGCGGCGTGAGGTCGTCGGGCACGGCGACGACGGGGACGTCGGCCCACGCGACCCCGGCCGCCTCGAGCCCGTCGCGGATCCCCGCCAGGCGCGCCGCGGTGACGGGATAGCGCAGCAGGCCGGGGGAGGCGGGGTCGACCCGGCCCCCGCCGTCGCCGGGCACGCGGGGCAACGACGCCACCCCGATGCGACGGTGGCCGAGCGAGAGCAGGTGCTCGACCGCCTCCCGGCTCGCCCCGCGGTCGTCGATGCCCACGCGGCAGTCGGCCGGGCTCGCCACGCCGTCGACGACCACGAACGGCAGGTGGCGCGTCGTGAGCGCCGCCACCCGGGCCGCGTTGTGGGCATCGCAGATCGACACGAACCCGTCGACCGCGGCGTTGGCCAGCACGGCCGACCCCGCGTCGTCGACCAGCAGGCGGGGCAGGAGCACGAGGCTGACCTCCGCCTCGTCCCACACGGTGGTCATGCCGATGAGGAACTCGCGGATGGCGGCATCGGTGAACAGGAACGACAGCGGCTGGTCGGCGACGAGCCCGAACATGCCGGTGCGCCCGCGGCGCAACCCGCGGGCCACGGGGTCGGGGCCCGGGTAGCCGAGGCGCTCGGCGGCGGCCAGGATGCGGGCCCGCAGGGCCGGGGACAGCTGATCGGGCCGGTTGTAGGCGTTCGACACCGTCGTGCGCGAGACGCCGACCTCTCGGGCGACGTCGGCCAGGGTGGGGCTGCTCACGGAAACATCTTGACCGATTCAGCCCGACATGGGAAGTTGAAGGGCATCCCGCTGAATCGATCAAGACCGTCGATGCAGAGGCGGAGAGGAGAAGCTCCCATGACCGACACCACGTGCGTGCTCACCCCGTCCCGACCCGCGCCGGACGACCGGGACGCGTCGCCCGACCTCGGCGACCGCGTCGCGGTCGCCGAGGGCTGGCAGGCGCTGGCCCTGGCCGCCCACGGCGCACCGCTGTCCGCTGCCGAGCTGGCCGCGGCGGAGCTGCTGCCCGCCGAGGTCGCCCTCGACCTGCTGTTCCCCGACCTCGACGACGCCGCCCGGCACGAGGCGCTGTGGGCGCTCGGCGACTCGGCCCCACCGCCGCGGTGACACCCCGCGACGCCGTCCCCTTCACCCTCCGGGTGCCCGACGCCGCGCTCGACGACCTGCACCGCCGCCTCGACGCCACCCGCTGGCCCGACCCCGAGACCGTCGACGACTGGTCGCAGGGCGTGCCGCTCGCCTACCTGCGCGACCTCGTCGACCACTGGCGCCACCGCTACGACTGGCGGGCGACCGAGGCCCGCCTGGCGGCGCTGCCCCAAGTGCACGTCGAGGTCGACGGCCTGCGCGTCCACGCGGTGCACGCCCGGTCGCCGCACCCCGGGGCGCTGCCGCTCGTGCTCACCCACGGCTGGCCCGGCTCGTTCCTCGAGTTCGAGCAGGTCGTCGGCCCGCTGGTCGACCCCGTGGCGCACGGTGGGGACGCGTCCGACGCCTTCCACGTCGTGTGCCCGTCCCTGCCGGGGCACGGCTGGAGCGACCGGCCGGCCGCGCCGGGCTGGGGCATCGAGCGCATCGCCGCGGCCTGGGCGACCCTGATGGACCGGCTCGGCTACGACCGCTTCGGCGCGGCCGGCAGCGACTGGGGGACGTCGGTGTCGACGCTGCTCGCGGCCCGGGTCCCCGACCGCGTGGCCGGCATCCACCTCGTGCCGCCCCTGGCGGCGCCCGATCCGGCGACGTTCGACGACCTCACCGCCGGCGAGCGGACGGCGCTCGACGACCTGGCCCGGTCCCAGCGGTGGGAGTCGGGCTACGCCGAGCAGCAGTCCACCCGCCCCCAGACCCTCGGGTACGGGCTCGCCGACTCCCCCGCGGGGCTGTGCGCCTGGATCGTCGAGAAGGTGCGGGCCTGGACCGACTGCGACGGCGTCCCCGAGAACGCGGTCCACCGCGACCGCATCCTCGACGGCGTGACGCTCTACTGGCTGACCGGCACCGCCACCTCGTCGGCCCGCCTGTACTGGGAGAGCTTCGCCACGGTGCAGGCGTGGTTCGCCGAAGCGACGCCCCACGTCGTCGACGTGCCCACCGGCTGCTCGATCTTCCCGAAGGAGATGCCGCGGCCGTCGCGGCGGTGGGCCGAGCGCCGGTTCCCCGACATCCGCCAGTGGCACGAGCTCGACCGCGGGGGCCACTTCGCCGCGCTCGAACAGCCCGGGGTGTTCGTCGACGAGCTGCGCAGCTTCTTCCGCCGGGTGCGGTGACCGGCGCGCCCCGCGGAGCCGCGACCGCGACGCGACGGGCGATGCGGCCGTCGCGGCGGTCAGGTCGGCTCGACGCGCGCCTTGACCGCGTCGCGCAGGGCCCGGCGACGCTCGGCGAAGCGGCTCTCGGCCGGGGCCGCCCGGCGCAGCACCCACAGCGGCACCTTGCCGATGTCCTTGAGGTAGCGGGGGCGCATCGACCGCAGGCGGTAGCGCCCGTCGTCGACGAGGTGGTCGTGCAGCGACCCGCTCACCACGATCGACCCCGGGAAGGCGATGGCGGTCATGCGGCTGGCGAGGTTGACCACCGGCCCGTACAGGTCGGACTCGCGCTCGAGCAGCGGCCCCTCCGCCATCCCCACCCGCAGGTCCGACAGCTCGTCGGCACCCCGGGTGCCCTCGGCCAGCGCCAGGCCGATCTCGGCGGCGGCCACGGCCGAGTCGACCGTGAACATCACCTCGTCGCCGATCATCTTGACCACCCGCCCGCCGTTGGCGGTCACGACGTCGAACGCCAGCTGCTCGAACTGGTCGACGATCGCCGCCAGCTCGTCGTCGCCGACCTGCTGGCTGAGCGCGGTGAACCCGACCAGGTCGGCGAAGCCCACGACGCCCATCTGGCCGCCGCCCGCCTCGGCGATCGACAGGCGGCGCCGGATCGCCCCCTGCAGGTGGCGACGCCACGCCGCCGTCAGCACGCTCGGCACGATCGGCAGCAGGGCGCTGGCGCTCACCACGATCTGCTCGTCGGTCAGCTCGGAGCCCGCCAGCGCACCGGTGCGCGGCGCGCCGGCGATCCGGGCGGCGATGACGTCGACCTGCGAGCTGGCCACGCGGGCCATCGACGAGCCGATGACCCGGCTCATCTGCAGCACGAGGTCGGCCGACGCCACGTCGCTCTCCACCAGCCGCCCGACCTCGCCGAGGATCTCGACGTCGGCGTCGGTGAACGCCAGCTCGTCGTCGCGGGGCACCGGGTAGCCGAGCGAGCGCCACAGCTGGCGGACGTGGTCCACGTCGAGGCCGGTGCGGTCGGACACCGCCCGCAGGTCGTGGAGCGGGACCTCGGGGACCATCAGCCGCTCGACCGCCAGCAGCGGCAGCGTGCCCTCGCGCTCGGCCTCGTCGAGCTCGGCGACCGTGCACCCGAGCTCGAGCAGCAGGGCCCGGACCGTGCGCACGGCGTCGTCGCCCAGCGCCGCCCGGTCGAGGCCCCGCTCGCTCACCCGAACGAGCCGCCCTCGGGCACGGACGGACCCGGGACGGCGGTGCCGGGCCCGGGCACGCGACCGCGCGGGGCGCCGGGCGGGGCCGCGGCCTGGTCGCCGCCACCGCCGCCGGCGGCGGTCGGCGGCACGGGGACCGGACCGAGCAACGCCTCGCCCTTCCGCTCGGTCGTCGACCACGTCGGGTCGAGCCCCGGCGCGGTGAGCCGGACGGCGGGCACGCCGTCGTGCGGCACGACGTCCCAGAGCAGGGCGACGCGATCGCCGTGCCAGCGCACCGCGTAGGAGGCGGTGCCGTGGGCGGTGGGGGCGTCGTGCACCTCCCATCCCCGCCCGAACCAGGTGGCCGGCACCAGCGACGACAGGGCCAGGGCGGCGACCTGCCCGTCGTCGGACGCCACCTCGCGCACGAGCAGGTCGCGCACGAACGTCAGCAGGTGGGCGGCGACGCGCCCGTCCTGGCCGTCGCCCAGGCAGCCGCCCCCGACGCGGGGATGGACGGCTTCGGGCCACGTCCAGGTCGGCGTGGCGGCGTCGAGCACCCAGTCGAGGCGGTCGAGGCAGCGGTGGTCGCCGGCCCGCAGCTCGATGGCGGCCAGGCACAGGGTGGCCGCGGGGCCGAGCGCGCCGTCTCCGGCCTCGTGCAGCACCGCCCGCCCGTCGTCGAAGGTGGCCGCGTTGCGCAGGGCGGCGACCGTGGCCTCGACCCGGGGATCGTCGGCCGGCAGCAACCCGAGGGGCACCGCCGCGAGCGGCCCCACGGCGCCGGGGTCGACGGCGCGGTGCGGTCCGGCGGGCACGGCCGCGGTGCCCAACCGGTCGGCGGTGCGGGCCAACGACGCCTCGACGTCGGCCCACAGCGCGTCCGCAAAGCGCTGCGCGTCGTCGGCGGCGTCGGGCTGGCCGGCCGCCCGCAGCAGGTCGGCCGCGGCCCGCAGGCCGGCGACCGCCCAGACGTCGTCGGCGTAGCGGCGCTCGACCGGCCCGAACCGGTCGCCGAGGCCGGACGGGGGCAGCAGGCCGGCCACCGCAGGATCGTCGGACGGCCCCCGGCCGCGCCCCGGGCCGCCCCGGCGGGTGCGGTCGATCCAGTGGGCGGCGCGGGCGATCGGCTCGACCATGTCGGCCACGAGCGCCACGTCGCCGGTGAGGCGCCAGTGGTCCGCGAGCGCGACGAGCGCGGCGCCGTTGGTGCCCCATTCGTCGTCCCACCCCGGGAACCACCCGTCGGCCCGCTGGCGGCGCGGGTACGACCGCACGACCGCGGCGACCTCGTCGCGGTGCCCGAACCGCCCGAGGGCGCCGAGCAGCGTCGTCGCCGCCGCGAAGCGGAAGGCCGGCTCGGTGGCCGGTCCGAGCGCCACCTCGTCGCCGCCGTGCAGCAGCAGCAGCGAGCGCCGGCTGGCCCCGAGGGCGTCGCCCAGGCGCTCGTCGGGCACCGAGACGCGCATGCCGCGGTCGCTCTGCGCCTGCCAGCCGCCCGCCACCGACACGGCCGGCGGGACGGCCTCGGGGAAGACGGGCGCCTGGGGGCGCCGGTGGGCGGCGCTGCGCTCGCGGGGCCGGGGCTCGGGATCGAACGGGATGGCGGCCCGGAACGTCGCGCCGTGGGCCAGGGGGTAGACGAACGCGGCCTGCGCGAGGCCGGCGAGGTCGCGCACCGGGCCCGCCCAGCTCTCGGCCGCCCCGCCGGCGAAGACGGTCGCGGCCGAGTCGCCGTCGTCGGACGCCGCGCCCACGACCCGGGCGGGCGGGCGCGGGAGCAGCAGCGCCACCTGCCCGTCGACCGCCACGGCGCGGTCGTGCAGATCGATGCGCTCGACCACCGCCAGGCCCTCGGGCGTGTACGGCCGCACGGCCAGCGCCAGGGCCACCGGCACCGGCGAGGTGTTCTCGATCTCGACGATCACCAGGTCGCCGCCGCCCTCGGCGCTGCTGCGCTGCACCGCGTACACCCGGTGCAGGGCGTTGCCGGAGGGGATGCTCATCGCCGTCTCGACCACGGGCGCCGCTCCGACCAGCCGCTGCCGCACGGACACCTCGCGCGACGGCAGGTGCCAGCGGTCGTCGGCCCCGATCCACCAGTCGAGCGACCAGCCGTCGCGGCCGGGGGTCACGAGGCCGCGGGGGTCGACGACCGCCCGCCGCGCCGAGTCGAGGGTGCCGACGGCGGTCCAGTTGCGGTGGGTCAGGTTCGTCAGCAGCGGCACGTCGCCGCGCGGCACGAACGACGGCGAGGCGGGGTCGCTCTGCCGCTCGAGCCAGTGCGGCCAGACCCAGCCGGCGCCGGCCTGCACCGCGGTGCGGGTGCGCAGCGCCCGGACCAGCGTGCGGGCCCCGGCGGACCCCGGGTCGGCGGGGCCGTCGCCGTCGCCGTCGCCGCGTCCCTGCATGCCCGCCAGCCGGCGGGCGGTGTCGTCGGTGGGGCGCAGGCCCGCGATGGCGCCCCGCAGGACGCGCGCCTGCACCGACGTCGACAGCGACCCGCGGGTCCTGGGCGATCGCGCCACTACCCCATCCCGTGCATCTCGGACCGGTGGTCGCGCCGCAGCAGCCCCCGGTAGGCGTCGGCGGCCGACCGGCCCTCGTGGATCACGCCGTGGATCTCCTGCGCGATCGGCATCTCGACGCCGTACCGCTCGGCCACCTCGTACACCACCTGCGAGGTCTTGATGCCCTCGGCCACCATGTGCATCTCGGCCACGATCTCGTCGATGGTCCGGCCCTTGCCCAGCTGCTCGCCCACGTAGCGGTTGCGGCTCTGCCGCGAGATGCACGTGGCGACCAGGTCGCCCATGCCGGCGAGGCCGGCGAACGTGACCAGCTGGCCGCCCATCGCCACGCCGAGGCGCGACAGCTCGGCCAGCCCGCGGGTGATGACGGCGGCCCGCGTGTTGTCGCCGGTGCCGAGGCCGTCGGCCATGCCCGACGCGATGGCGACGACGTTCTTGAGCGCGCCCCCGACCTCGCAGCCGACGACGTCGGGGTTGGTGTAGACGCGGAACAGCCTGCCGGCGAACAGCTTCTGCAGCTCGCTGGCGATGTGGCCGTCGCTGCAGGCGACGACGGTGGCGGCGGCGTGGCCGGACATGATCTCCTGCGCCAGGTTCGGCCCGGTGAGCACGCCCACGGGGTGGCCGGGCAGCTCCTGGCTGATCACCTCGGTCATGCGCAGGTGGGTGCCGACCTCGAGGCCCTTGGCCAGGCTCACCACCGGGATCCACGGGCGCACGTAGGCCGCGAGCTCGCGCAACGTCGCGCGCATGCCGTGCGACGGCACGCCCATCACCAGCACGTCGGCCGACCCCACCGCCTCCTCGAGGTCGGCGGTCGCCGCCAGGTCCTCGGGCAGGTCGAAGCCCTCGAGGTAGGCGCTGTTGCGGTGGTCCTCGGCGACCTCGGCCGCCAGCTCGGGACGGCGGGCCCACAGCACCGTCGGGGCGTTGCGCGACGCCAGCGCCGCGACCGTGGTGCCCCACGACCCGGCCCCGACCACGGCGACTCGGATCGGCATGCCGTCACCGTAACCCGCGCCCCGCGACCGCGGCGGGGTGGTCGGCGCGCCGCGACGGTACGCTGCGCGGCGGTGACGACCTCCGCCGCGGTGGTGGTGCCGGTCAAGGCCTTCGACCAGGCCAAGGTCCGGCTGGCGAGCGCCCTGGCCCCGCGCGAGCGCGCCGACCTGGCCCGGCACATGGCCGAGATCGTGCTGCTCGCCGCCGACCCGCTGCCCGCCGTCGTCGTGTGCGACGACGACGACGTGCGGGCCTGGGCCGAGCGGTCGGGCGCCCAGGTCGTCTGGTGCCCCGGCCGGGGGCTCAACGGAGCGGTGTCCGACGGCGTGGCCGCCCTGCGCGGGCAGGGCGTCCCCCGGGCCATCGTCGCCCACGCCGACCTGCCGCTCGCCACCCGCCTCGACTGGCTGGCCGACTTCCCCGGGGTCACCCTGGTCCCCGACCGCCGGGCCGACGGCACCAACGTCCTGTCGCTGCCCACCGACGCCGGGTTCACGTTCTCGTACGGGGCCGGGTCGTTCGGGCGGCACCGGGCCGAGGCGGCGCGCCTCGGCCTGCCCGCGCGGATCGTCCAGGACCCCCACCTCGGGTGGGACGTCGACCTGCCCGCCGACCTCGCCTACCCGGGCGCGGCGCCGCCCGGGGGCGCGGGGTCCGACGAACCCGTCCCGGTGGTCATGCCCACCGGCGCGCTCGCCCACCGGCTGTCGTGAGCGACCCGTCGTCGGGCGCGAGCCGACCCTCGTCGTCGCCGGCCGCGGGCCGGGGGGCCGACGCGGCGGGGACCGGGGCCGTCGCGACCGCCGCCGTCGCGACCGCCGCCGTCGCGACCGTCGATCTGCCGACGCCCGCGTCGGCCCTGGCGGTCGCCGCCCACCCCGACGACGTCGAGTTCGGGTGCGGGGCCACGCTCGCCAAGTGGGCGGCCGCGGGCTGCGTGGTGCACCACCTCGTGTGCACCGACGGGTCGAAGGGCACGTGGGACCCCGACCAGGACCTGCCCGACCTCGTGGTGCAGCGCCAGCGCGAGCAGCGGGCGGCGGCCGCCGCCCTCGGCGCCACCGGCGAGGTCGTGTTCCTGGGGTGGCCCGACGGCGAGCTCGACTCGGGGCTGCGGCAGCGCTGGCAGGTCGCCTACTGGATCCGGCGCCTGCGGCCGGCCGTGGTCCTCGGGCACGACCCGTGGAAGCGCTACCGGCTCCACCCCGACCACCGCCACGCCGGCTTCCTCACCGTCGACGGGGTCGTCGCCGCCCGCGACCCGCACTTCTTCCCCGAGCAGCAGATCGCCCACCACCGGCCCGACGCCCTCCTGCTGTTCGAGGCCGACGAGGCGAGCCACGTCGAACAGGTCGGCGAGGCCGACGTCGCCCGGAAGCTGGCCGCGCTCGAGGCGCACGAGTCGCAGATGCGCTCGACGATGCACGTCGAGGTGGGCGCGCCGTCGGCCGACGAGCAGCTCGCCGCCTTCCGGCAACGGGTGCGCGACCGCCTGGCCGGGCACGGTTCGCTGGCGGGCGTACCGCAGGGCGAGGCGTTCGCGGCGATCACCGACCTGTAGGCCTGACGGGCCGCCGGTCCTGCCAGGGCATCGGCCTGTCGGGCCGCCCGGTCGTGTCGGGTCCGACGCCTCGGGTTCGACCCCTCGCCCCCGGGACCGCTCAGTTGAGCGACGGGTGCGACGGGAAGTCGGCCAGCATCGCCACCTTGCCGCCCTGGCGGCGCAGCACGGCCCGCCACATGGCGTCGGGATCGGGGGCGAAGACGTCGTCGGCGCTGGCCGGCACGACCAGCCACGCGCTCTCGTCGAGCTCGGCCTCGAGCTGGCCGCCCCCCCAGCCCGAGTAGCCCGCGAAGAAGCGGATGCCGGCCACCGTCGTCGCCAGCGCACCGGGCTCGAGGTGCAGGTCGACGGTGCCGACCTCGCCGAGGACGCGCGTCCACCCGGGGATGTCACCGGGGTCGGCACCCGGCCGGTGGCGGCCCAGTGCCAGCACGCCGTTCTGCTCGACGGGACCGCCCATGTACAGCACCGACGGCCGGGCGGCCAGCGGCGCCCAGTCCTCGAGGACCGTGTCGACGTCGAGGTCGGTCGGGCGGTTGAGCACGACGCCGAGGGCACCCTCGGGCGTGTGCTCGATCATGAGCACGACCGTGCGGTCGAAGTTGGGGTCGCCGAGCATCGGCTCGGCGATCAGCAGCTTGCCCACCGTGCTGTCGTGCGGCGTCACCTGACCCAGCATGGCGCGTGCCCGCCCCGCCGCGCGGCGACACCGGCCCCGGCCTGGGGCGTGAGGGTCGTCGGCGGTCCCGGACGTCGGCGGGCGGCGGTCGGGCGGTCCCGTGCCGTCAGGCCCGGTCGTGGTGGCAGACGGCCTCCAGCATCACGCCGAACGGGTCGAGCCAGAACGCGGCGTAGTAGGGCGGCGGGTAGTCGGGGAAGTGCTGCGGCTCGTGCACGACGGTCGACCCGAGCTCGACGGCCAGCGCGTGGGCGTCGTCGACGGCCGACCGGGTGCGCACCATGAACGCCAGGTGCTGCAGCCCCGGGCGGTGCCGCGAGTAGTCGGCCACCTCGGTCGCCGGGTAGACGAACAGGTAGGTGCCCGGCTTGCCGCCGGCCGGCCGGTAGGCGAACTGGTCGTCGGCGTCGAGGAACGGCTCGAACCCGAGCAGCGGCAGCACCCGGCCGTAGTAGGTCCGGGCCGTGGCGAGGTCGGGGACGTTGATGCCGAGGTGGCCGAGCACGCTCGCATGCTCGCGCGGCGGAGGCGGCTGCCCGGCGTGCGCGGGCTCGGTCGAGGAACAGCGCAGCGTCGAACACGATCGCCCGCGTCGTCGCCAACTGCAGACCGAGATAACGCTGGTTACACGAACATGTGTTCGCTAGTTTGGCGTCGTGCCCGAACCCGCCGCTCGCGACGAACCCGACCTTCCCGACGGCCCCGGGCTGTCCGAAGGCGAGACGCTGCGTCGCCGTCTGGCCGAGCTCGCCGGGCACATCCACGCGGCGCAGGCCGAGATGGTCGAGCTGCTCGGTCGGCTCGACGCCTGCGGCGGCTGGCACGGCGTCGGACTCCGCTCGATCGGCCACTGGGCGTCGATCGAGCTCGGCCTCGACGCCCGCGCCACCAGCGCCCACGTGCGCGCCGCGCGGGTGCTCGACGACACGCCCGCGATCGCCGCCTCCGCCCGGGCCGGCGAGCTCGGCTGGGCGAAGGTCGAGCTGGTGACCCGCGTCGCCGAGCCGTCCAGCGAGGCGAGGTGGCTCGACCTCGCTCGCGAGATGTCGGTGGGCCAACTGCGCCGCGTCGTGTCTGCCTACCAGCGGGCCGACCGTGCCGAGAACGGGCCGGGCGACGATCCCGCACGCCGGCGGGGTCTGTGGCTCTTCGACGAGCCCAACGGCCTCGTGCGGGTCAGCGGCCTCCTCACGCCCGACGACGCCGCGGTGCTCCGTGCTGCCCTCAACGCCCAGCTCGAGCGCCAGTGGCGCGCCGAGACGGCTGGCTCCGACGCGGCGGCGTCGGAGCCGGCCGGCGGCGCGCCCCCGACCGCATCCGGGGCCGACCCGACCGCAGACGGAGGGTCGGCCCCGGTCGGCCAATCGAGCGACGTCGACGACCCCGGCGAGCCCCCTCGCCCGGCCGAGCTCGAACCGGCCCGCGCCGCCGACTCGCCGATCGCGGCCCGCCGGGTCGACGCGTTCGTCGACCTGCTCCGGTCTGCGCTCGACGTCCCCGACCGCCCCGACCCCGCAGACGACTCGACACAGGTCATCGTGCACGTCGACCTGGCCTTCCTGACCGGCGAGGCGCCGACCGGGCGGTGCCACACCAACCACGGCGATCCCCTCCCCCGCGAGACCGCCCGCCGGGCGGCCTGCGATGCGCTGATCCGTCCGCTCCTCCACGACGGCGATGGCCGGCCGCTCGACCTCGGACGCAGCACCCGCACCGTCAACCGGGCGCAGCGCCGGGCGCTCGCCCGGCGCGACAACGGCTGCTGCACGTTCCCCGGCTGCACGACGACGATCGGCCTCGCGGCCCACCACCTCACCTACTGGACCGACGGCGGCCCGACCGATCTCGACAACCTGGCCCTGTTGTGCCGGTTCCACCACCGCCTCCACCACGAGGGCGGCTACGTCGTCCAGATCGTCGACGGCCGTCTCCGGTTCTTCCGGCCCGACGGCAGTCCCATCGGCCCACCCGAGCCGCCACAGCCCGACGCGCAGCGAGGTCTCGTGACGCTGCGCGCCCAACACGACGATGCCGGCCTGACGGTCACGCACCGAACACCCGGCGCCCGCAGCGGCGGCGCACCGTACTGGTCCCCGGGCCTCGTGCTCGACGCCCGCTTCAGGTGACCCGGACAGTCCCGGCTCGTCACACTTCGCCCGTGAACAAGCAGAACGGGTGCCCGCCGGGTCGAGCATGACGCGCACGTTCGGCTGCGGCTGGTGGTCGGCGGCGACCGCCCCGCACGCCTCGGCCCAGGCGACTCCCGCTGCGAGCTCGTCGACGGCGATGTCGATGTCGATGTCGATGTCGATGTGCACCTGCATCTGCTGGTCGCCGGCACCGCCGGGCCAGTCGGGTGGGACGTGGTCGGGCTCGTGCGCGAACGACAGCCCTGACGGGGCGAGGTCGCCCGACGGGTGTCGCAGCCGCACCCAGCCCGGCTCGTCTTCGACGACTGTCAAGCACAGCAGGCGTTGGTAGAAGGCCACGAGCGCATTCGGTTCCTTCGAGCCGAGCACTGTCGCCGACAGCCGCATCCGAGGCGCGTCCTGGTGCATCCTCGCGCCGGACCAGGTCCGAACCGGACGATGGGGCACGCCCGGCCCGGGGTCGGCCAGACTCCACGGCGTGACGATCGAGTACGAGCAGCGGCCCTGGGGGTCTTACACGGTCCTGGACGACAGCGACACCCACAAGGTCAAGCGCATCGAGGTGCTCGCCGGCGAGCGGCTCAGCTACCAGCGACACGAGCGCCGGGCCGAGCATTGGTTCGTCGTCGCGGGCGAGGCCCACGTCACGCTCGACGACGAGGCGCACAAGCTCGCGCCAGGCGACGCCATCGACATCCCCCGGGGTGCGGCGCACCGCATCGCCAACCCGGGCTCGACCGTGCTGGTGTTCGTCGAGGTCCAGCACGGCGACTACTTCGGCGAGGACGACATCGAGCGCCTCGACGACGACTACGGCCGACGCGCCCCGTCGTGACGCCGCCCGACGAGCCCGCGCCCGAGCCCCTCCCCGACGGGGCCTACGACGCCATCGTGGTCGACGCCCGCGAGGGTGCCGACGGCTCGGTCTCCGTCGACCTGACGATCATCGCCGGCGACGCCAAGGGCGAGGTCGTGACGCTGCGCAGCGCCGACCTGGCCGGCGACCCGCTCGACCTGCTGGGCGTGCCCGCCACCCTCACGGTGGCCGGCGGAGCGCCGTCGGTCCGCTTCGAGCCGTGATCACCCGACCGCGGCCAGCGCCTCACGCAGCCGAGCGGCGACCGCCGCGGCCTCGGCCTCGTCGGCGTACTTCCCGCGCGGCCAGAAGAAGCCGCGCAAGCCGTCCTTGGGGTTGCGCGGCACGACGTGCGCGTGCAGGTGGGGGACGCTCTGGCTGATGCGGTTGTTCATGGCCACGAACGACCCGGCGGCGCCCATCCCGGCCGGCGCCTCCATCACCGCCGCCAGCCGCTGCGCCCGCACGAAGTAGGGCTCGACGAGCGCGACCGGCAGGTCGGTCAGGGTCTCGTGGTGCTCGCGGGGCACGAGCAGCGTGTGGCCGGGGAACAGGGGGCGGACGTCGAGGAACGCCATCGCCACGTCGTCGTCGAGCACGACGTGGGCGGACTGGCGACCGGCGAGGATCTCGCAGAACACGCACGGCTTGCGCGAACCCGAGGATCGGCCCGAGGACGGTGACATGGGCCGCCAGCGTACGGACGGCCGTAGGGTGACGGCGTGCGGGTCTCCCTCCTGATCACCTGCGTCGTCGACGTCGTCGCCCCCGACGTCGCCGAGGCGTCGGTGCGGCTGCTGCGGGCGGCCGGGTGCGAGGTCACGTGCAACCTCGACCAGACCTGCTGCGGCCAGCCCGCCTGGAACGCCGGCTTCGCCGACGACGCCGCCGCGGTCGCCCGCACCACGCTGGCCGCGCTCGAGGCCGACCTCGATGCGGGCGCCGAGGCGGTCGTCGTGCCGGCCGGGTCGTGCGCCACGATGGTGCGGGTCTTCTGGCCCGAGCTGTTCGAGGTGGTGGGCGACCACGACGCCGTGGCCCGGGCCCGGCGGGTCGGCGGGCGCACGCGCGAGCTGTCCGAGTTCCTCGCCGAGCGCGCCGACGACCTGCCCGCCCTGCGCCTGCACCGGCCGGTCGAGGTCGCGCTGCACCAGAGCTGCCACATGCTGCGCGAGCTGCGCGTGGTCGACCAGCCCGCGGAGCTGGCCGCCCGGGTCGACGGCGTCGACGTCGTGCCGTGGGACGGGTCCGACCGCTGCTGCGGCTTCGGCGGCACGTTCAGCGTGAAGCTGCCCGAGGCGTCGGTGGCGATGGCCGACGAGAAGCTGCGAGCCCTCGACGCCGCCGCCCCCGATGCCGACCTCCTGGTCGGTTGCGACTCGTCGTGCCTGATGCACCTGCAGGCCCGGGCCGAGGCCGTCGGCCGACCGGTGCACGTGCGCCACCTGGCCGAGGTCCTGGCCGCCGGGCTGCCCCCCGACGGCCCCGCCGGCCCCGACGGCCCCGGCACCGCGACCGGCGGCGAGGACCCCGGATGAGCGGCCAGCACCTCCTCCCCGGCACCACCCTGCGCCAGCGCACGGCCGACGCCGTTGCGAACGAGCGGCTGCGCACCAACGTCGCCCGCGCCGTCGACCGGTTCTCGTCGCACCGGCGCGAGGGCCTGGCCGAGCTCGACGACGCCGACGGCCTGCGCCGGGCCGCCCGCGCCGTGAAGCAGC
>Ga0111539_10002144_pt1 | contig 26395 bp, 21 predicted proteins | sample RhiMethybrSRZTD1_FD_79667 | JGI IMG/M metagenome (GOLD analysis project Ga0111539, IMG submission 79667) | Populus rhizosphere microbial communities from Tennessee, USA - Rhizosphere MetaG P. TD hybrid SRZTD1 (version 2) (version 2) | ecosystem: Host-associated > Plants > Roots > Rhizosphere >...
CCTGCGATCGGCGGTTGCGATTCAACTCGGAGGCCGCCGAACACCGAAATCAGGCCAGCGGGCAATCACCCGCGCTACCGACCGGACCAACGCACGCATGCAGAATCCCTTCGACCTCGATCCCCGCCGCCTGCGCCCCGATGAAGACGACGACGAGGAGCACGAGCACGGCCAGAACGGCGAACCGCGGAACCCCCCGAGCCCCTTCGAAAGAGCCCTGCTGGATGCTCGCACGCTGCTGATCAGCGGCCCCGTCGACGACAAGATGCTGCGCGAGGCCACGGTTCGCTGCCTCGCGATGGAGCAGAAGGACCCGAAGAAGCCGATCACGGTCTTCATCAATTCGCCGGGTGGCAGCGCCGACGCGGGCTTCGCGCTCTACGACATGCTGCGCTTCATCAAGCCTCCGATCATCACGGTCGTGAACGGCCTCTGCGCTTCGGCGGGCATCCTGGTCCACCTCGCCGCCGACAAGAAGCGGCGGTTCTGCATGAGCGAGAGCCGCTTCATGATCCACCAGCCATCGACGATGGGGCGCGGCACCGCGAGCGACCTCGACATCACGGCCAAGGAGATCCTCAAGCTGCGCGACCGCTACAACCGCATCATCGCGGAGACCTGCGGCAAGACCCCCGAAGCCGTGCTCGAGTCGGCGCGCCGCGACTTCTGGCTCGACGCGGGACAGGCGCTCGAGTACGGGCTCGTGCACAAAGTCGTGAAGAAGCGCGAAGAACTGCCGGAATGACCGTCGGTCCGCTCGCGAGCGCGCAGTGAACCTGCCCCCGCGGCGCTCGTTGTGCCGAGCCATGCTGCGCCCGTTCGCGGTAGTCGATCATCGCCGCAACGCGGCGTCACCGAACAGCGCAAGACAGCCCCCTGCCGCCGCTGCGGCGACGAGCCCGAGCCACCCGGGCGGGAGGCCGCGCGGCTACTTGCTGGTAGCCCTGGCGGCATGCTTCGCCGCCGGCCCCGCGTTGGGCACAACACTGCCACAGGGCCAAGACGGGCTCGTGCTCATCCTGCGGCGCGATCCCTCGGGTGGGCCTGCGACCGGCGCGACCGGGTATCTCGTCTGCGAGCCCGCTTGGGAACTGCCCGTGTTGCGCGGCCTCTGGCACGGCGAGCGCGTGATCTCGCCGACGACGCTCGCCACCGGCAGCAGCGACGACAAGGGCATCCTGCGCTTCCAATACCCGGGGAACGAGGCGCGGGCGGGCTCAGGCTTCGTGTTCACGCCGCAGGGTCTCGGCGCACTCGTGGGCCGACTGCGGCCCGGGCGGGCGCAGCGTCTCGAGCTGCAACCGATGGCGGCCGTGACGACCGCGACGGGCACGGAGCAGTTCACGTTGTGGGCACGCAACACGCTGCCGTCCGGTGAGACTGTGACGCTGCGCGAGAGCACCGGCACCGAACACCGCCTTCCGGCCGGCACCTACGAAGTGTGGGCGCACAACAGCGACGGCTGGATCTGGCAGCGCCTCGAGCTCGTGTCGGGGCAACGGTCCACGATCCAGTTCACGGGCAAGGCGCAGCAGGTGCACGCACCACGCCCGAACCTCGTGTATCCGTCGGGCCGACCCGAGATCGAATTGCGAGGGCCCGACGATCGCTTCGTGCTGCTCGGCCCGGCGCTGGCGGCGCCGCTCGCGACCATCGTGTCGCTCGATGGGCTCGTGCTGCCCGATCGCGTGCTGCCGCTGTCACCCGTGCCAGCAGCGCTCGAGTGGCCGCCCCCACGACCACGAGGCCAACAGGTCGCGTTCGACTTCCCGGCCGCCGGGGAAAGCAAGCACGCGGCGCTCTTCAGTCTCGTGTGCCGCGAGGGCGGGCGTTGGCAGGTGCTCGGCGCCGCCACGCCCTCGCGCGGCAAGTTCGCGATGCCTACACCGCCCGAGGGCGACACCTGGTTGCTGCTCGTGGCCGAGGGCCATGCGCCGCTGGCCTGGCCCTGGTCGCAGCCCAAGCCGGAGAAGCTCGAGCCGCCACGCGGCGTGCCTCTGTCCGCGATCGCGCGCGACGCACGAGGCGATCCCGTCGTCGACCTGCAGGTCGAGTACGTTCCCGACGGCCAGGAAGTGGCCGCCGTCGCCGCGCACAGCGATGGCCGTGGCCGCGCCGACCTGGGCCGCGCGCTCGCTCCCGGTCGCTTGCGCATCAGCGATGCCCGCTTCGCGAACCAGGAGATCCCGCTGCCCGCGATCCCCGCCGACGGCGTAGGCGTCACGGTGAGCGAGGGCAGCCGCGTCACGGGAACGGCACAGTGGCCCGATGGGAAGGCCGCGGCCTTCGTGCTCGTCACGCTGCGCGACCCGCGCGGGTTCCTGCGACCCGACGCGCGCAGTGCGCTGACCGGGCCGGACGGCAGCTTCACCTTCTGCGGGCTCCACGAAGAGGGCGTCTACGTGCTGTTCGCGACGGCGCTGCGCGAGGACCGCACCTGGTCGGGCCGAATCGGGTCAGTGCGCACCGACACCGAAGACGTCGTCCTCACGCTGCAGAACGAGGATCCGAGGCTGGTGCCTTCGGGTGGGCGCTGGTGACGAGGGATCACCGCTTGCGCACGACGCAGTGCGCGCTGATCCACTCGTATCCACCCCATGCGTCGAGACTGCCGTCGACGGACTCGCCACCCGCAGCGGCGGCAGCACGGTCGTGAACGCCTTCACACCGACGGCCGGTATGGCATCGCCCTACTCCCACTCGATCGTCGCGGGCGGCTTGCTCGAAATGTCGAGACAGACGCGAGAGAAGCCCTTCACTTCGTTCAGGATGCGGTTGCTGATGCGCTTCAAGACCACGTCGGGCAGCAGCTCCCAGTCCGCCGTCATCGCGTCCTGGCTGCTCACGATGCGCAGCATGCAGATGTCCTCGTAGACGCGCGCGTCGCCCTTCACGCCGACCGACTTCTGCGGCACGTAGACCGCGAAGTACTGCCAGAGCCCCTTGTGCAGCGAACGCTGCTCGACCTCCTCGCGCAGGATGCGGTCGGCAGCTCGCAGCGGCTCGAGCTTCTCGAGCGTGACCTCGCCGAGACACCGCACCGCGAGGCCGGGGCCCGGGAACGGCTGGCGGTCGACGAGTGCCGCGGGCAGGCCGAGCTGGCGGCCGATCGCGCGCACTTCGTCCTTGAACAGATCGCGCAGCGGCTCGACGAGCACGAGGTCGAGATCCTTCGGCAGACCACCCACGTTGTGGTGGCTCTTGATCGTCGAGGTCGCGCCGCCGTGCGCAGCGACCGACTCGATCACGTCGGGATACAGCGTGCCCTGACCCAGGAACCGCGCGTTGCGGCAGCCCTTCGCTTCGGCGCGGAAGACCTCGATGAAGACGCGCCCGACGATCTTGCGCTTCTGCTCGGGGTCGACGACGCCCTTCAGCTCGCCGAGGAAGCGTTCGCTCGCATCGACGACCTTGAGATCGATGTGGTGCTGGTCGCGAAACAGCGCTTCGACGCCGTGCCGCTCGCCGTGACGCAACAGCCCGTTGTCGACGAACACGCAGTGCAGGCGGTTGCCGATCGCGCGGTGGATCAACACGGCCGCGACCGAGCTGTCGACGCCGCCCGACAGGCCCATCACGACGTCGCCTTGCTCGCCGACGAGCGTCTTCACGGCGGCGACCTTCGTGTCGACGATGTTGCCGGGGTTCCAGTCGGTGCGGCAGCGGGCCACGCGGATCACGAAGTTCTCGAGCATGCGCCCGCCGTCTTGCGTGTGCGCAACCTCGGGATGGAACTGCAGCCCGTAGAAGCGCCGCTTCTTGTCCGCGACGACCGCGAACGGGGACGGCTCGCTCTTCGCGAGCACCTCGAACCCGGGGCCGAGCTTCGCAACCTTGTCGCCGTGCGACATCCAGACGATGCCGCGGTCGCGCACGCCCTCGAGGAAGCCCGAGCGGTCCACTACATCGAGCTCCGTGCGGCCATACTCGGCGCCCGATTGTCCCGGGATCACCTGACCGCCAGTTTGCTGCGCGAGCCACTGCAGTCCGTAGCAGATGCCGAGCACCGGCACCCCCTGTTGCAGGATCACCGGATCGAGCTCCGGCGCGTCCTTCTCGTAGACCGAACGCGGCCCGCCGCTCAGGATCACGGCGCCGGGTCGCATGTGCGTGAACGTGAACATCGCGCGCTCGGGCACCGTGATGCGCGAGTAGACGCCGAGTTCGCGCACACGCCGCGCGATCAGCTGACAGTATTGAGCGCCGAAGTCGACGATGAGGACGCCGCCGCTCGGGCCGTTGTTGCTCTGTGGGTCGTTCATGCTTCGCCGCTGTAGTTCGGCGCTTCCTTCGTGATCTGGATGTCGTGCGGGTGCGACTCGCGCAGGCCGGCCGCGGTGACGCGCAGGAACTTCGCTTTGCCCGAGAGCTCGGCGAGCGTGCGCGCGCCGCAGTAGCCCATGCCGGACCGCAGGCCGCCCGTGAGCTGGTAGATGAACTCCGCGACGGGCCCGCGGTAGGGCACCATGCCCTCGACGCCCTCGGGCACGAACTTCGGACGCTCCTTGATCTCACCCTGCGCGTAGCGATCGGCCGAGCCCTGCTCCATCGCGCCGAGCGAACCCATGCCGCGCACGGTCTTGAACTGGCGGCCGCGGTAGAGAATCGTCTCGCCGGGGGACTCTTCGACGCCCGCCAGCAGCGAACCGAGCATCACCGACGAAGCGCCGGCAGCGAGCGCCTTCACGATGTCGCCCGACTGGCGGATGCCGCCGTCGGCGACGACAGGCACGGCAGCCGGCCCGCACGCGCGCACGGCGTCGAGCACGGCCGTGAGCTGCGGCACGCCGCAGCCCGTGACGATGCGCGTCGTGCAGATCGAACCGGGACCGATGCCGACCTTGACCCCGTCCGCTCCCGCGTCGACCAGCGCCTTGGCGCCGTCGTAGGTGCCGACGTTGCCGGCGACGACAGGAATGGGGCACGCCTTCTTGATCGCGCGCACCGTGTCGATCACGTTCTTGCTGTGGCCGTGCGCCGTGTCGACGACGACGACGTCGCAACCGGCTTCGAGCAGCTTGCCGACGCGGTCGAGATCGTGCACGCCGACCGCGGCGCCGACGAGCAGGCGGCCGCGGCTGTCGCGCGCGGCGGCCGGGAACTCCTCGGTGCCGCGGATGTCGCGCATCGTGATCAGGCCGGCCAGCGTGCCGTCCTGCTGCACGAGGATCAGCTTCTCGACCTTGTTGCGGCGCAGGATCTGGCGCGCCTGGTCGAGCGTCGTGTTCGGCGCCGCCTTCACGAGATTCTGCGCCGTCATCACGGTCGCGACCTTGGCGTCGCGCGCCTCGACGAAACGCAGGTCGCGGTGCGTCAGGATGCCGACCACGACGCGGCGGCCGTCGACGACGGGCAGGCCGCTGATCTTGTGCGCCTGCATCAGGTCCTTCGCCTTGCCGATCGTGTCGTCGGGCGACACCGCGACGGGATCCTGGATCACGCCGTTCGCCGAGCGCTTGACCTTGTCGACCTCGGAGACCTGCCGGTCGACCGTCAGGTTCTTGTGCACGATGCCGATGCCACCCTGCTGCGCGAGAGCGACCGCCATGCGCCACTCGGTGACCGTGTCCATCGCGGCGCCCGCGATCGGAGCCTGCAGCGAGACGCCGCGGCAGAACCGCGAGCTGATGTCGACGTCGCGCGGCAGGGCCGATCCGAGCTGCGGCACCAGCAGGACGTCGTCGTAGGTGAGGCCTTCGCCGAGGAACTCAGCCACAGTTGCTTTCTCCGGAAGTGACGGGAAAGCGTGACGAGCCTAGCGGTGCTGGGCGGTCCCTGCCATCGGTCTCGCGTGAATCGTCGCCCCTACTTCACGGGGTCCCACCCGGCCTTCCTTGGCTCGTAGCGGACCTTGGCCTGCGGAAACGCGGCCAGCAGGGCCTCGGCGCGCGCGATCAGCGTGTCGCGCCCGGCCTCGAGGTCCACGGGGTCGAACGCAACCAGCTCGTGCGGAGCGACGCCGACGCCTTCGATGCCCTTGCCGCCCTGGAAGCGCGTCTTGTTGGACGCCACGGACACGTAGAGCGAGAACAGCTTGCTGGGCAGCTTGATGTCCGTCTTCTGCGACGCCATGCCGGCCGTGTTGCTCTCGCCGATCATGTAGGCACGGCCGTCCTCGGAGAACATGCCCGACGCGGTCTCGCCGGCGCTGCGCACCGTCGCGTCGACGATCACGACGACGGGGCCGCCATACGGATGATCGCCGGCGCTGCTGTAGCGCACCCCGCCCTGCCACGTCGTGCCCGACGGCAGGAACCGGCCGAACAGCGCTTCGTGGTCGAAGCCGCCGCCCGAGTTGCCGCGGAAGTCGAGGACGAGTCCCGGCACGTTGCCGAGCGAGCCGAGCGCCTCGTCCATCTGCGCGGGCAGGTCTTCCTTGCAGCGGCGCACGTGCACGTAGCCGAAGCCCTGTGCCGTGGTCCCGTAATACACGTCCTTGCTGCCCTTCAGGTTCGGCGGCGGAAACGCCGGGCCCTGCGGCGTCTGGTTGCACTTGCCGTAGGTGATCGTGCGCTTCTTCTTCGCGCCGCCGGCCTTGACCTCGAGCTCGAGACGCGTGCCCGCGACGTCGGCGAGACCCCAGTGGCAGGTGTAGAAGGCCGCCTGCTGCGGCGTCGAGAACGAGATCAGGTCGGCGAGCTCTGCGGTGCGATGTTGCAACCACGCCTCGGCCGCCTCGCCGTCGATCGTCACGACCTCCATGCCCGGCGCGACGCCGGCGCCGGCCGCGGGTCCCCAGGCGTTCTTGACGAAGACGGCCTGCTGCACGCGGCACAGGAACAGGCCCGGCCCGAACGAACGGTCCGGCAGGTCGAGCTTCACGTTCTTCGCTTCGAGCGGACGCACTTCGGCGTGGCCGTCCTGCAGCCGCGCGAGCAGCCGCCAGAGCAGCAGCAAGTGGGCTTCGTCGGTCTTCGTCTTCTTCGCTTCGACGACCAGCGGCGCCGTGACCTTCTTCCAGTCGATCCTCTTGCTCGCGAGCAGCGTCTTGCACTCCTTCTCGATCGCGTCGACCGCGAACTTCACGTCGCCCACGTAGTCGGTCCTGCCCTGGCCACGGGCCATCGCAGCGAGTGCTGTGGCGGCCAACGCGAAGGAAAGCACTCTCTTCATGCGGTTCATCGTTCAGCGAGCAGTCCCGAGATTCCACACGATCGCGGCCATGCCGGGGGCGATCGTTGCCGCGAATTCGTGCGACTTGCCGCCTGCGTGCAGCACGAAGGCAACCGGCCCGGGTCGCAGCCAGAGGTCGACCGCGCTGCAGCGCGTAGCGACCACGAGGTGCTCACCACACTCGTGCGCGATGCTCAGTTCGCCCGGCGCCGCGAGCGGCGGCACGAACTCGACGTGCACGGGCAACCGTGCGGCGTCAGGGACGCTCTGCTGCCCCACCGTCCGCGCGGGCCCGACACAGGCGCCGAGTCCCAGCACGAATGCCGTCGCGAACGCCCGCATCACCCTCCGCGCTTCTGGAAGACCGCGGTCGCGGGATCGTGCCCGCGCGCCACGTGGATCTCGGGCCGGTTGGCCGCCAGGTGCTGCAACACGGGCCAGCAGTCGGCCGCGTCCGCCCCCACCTTCGTTGCGAGCGCCTTCACGTCGAGCCCTTCGCCGGTCAGCGCCGTGAGCAGCTTCTTCTGCAGCTCGAGCACCTGCGCCGCAGCCTTCTTGCCGGCCTCGACGCCTGGCTGGTGATATGCGTTCACGTCGATCAGCTCCGCATAGAGCGCGACCGCGCGCTCGAACAGCGCCACGAGTGCCCCGAGCACGCGTTCGTCGAGCCGATCCACGCCGATCGTCGCCGAATGGCGCCCCTTGTCGAACAACGCAGCGCGTGTGCCCTGCCAGAGCCCGTCGAGGTAGTCGCCCGACGTGATGCCCGGCTCGACCTCGAAGTGTCCCGCGGTCCGGTCCTGCAGCACGCGCACGAACACCGCGAAGAAGTCGTGCCTTCCGTCGCGCAGCTGTTGCACGTAGGCGTGCTGGTCCGTCGAGCCCTTGTTGCCGTAGACGGTGATGCCCTGGTTCACGACCCTGCCCTTGCGGTCGTGCTCCTTGCCGAGCGACTCCATGACGAGTTGCTGCAGGTAGCGCGACAGCAGCAGCAGCCGGTCCTTGTATGGCAACACGACCATCGCGCGTTCGCCCTTGCCCTTGCCCTCGTGGTGCCAGAAGGCCGCCATCATCGCGGCCGGGTTCTGGAAGACGTCCTTGCGCCGCGTCGCGTCGTCCATCGCGGCCGCGCCGGCGAGGAACGCGCGCACGTCCATACCGAGCAGGGCGCCCGGCAGCAGGCCGACGGCCGAAGTGATCGAGGTGCGGCCCCCGACCCAATCCCAGAGCGGAAACGTGGCCAACCAACCCTCCTTCTCGGCGCGCTGATGCAGCTGCGAGCCCGGCAGCGTCACGGCCACGGCGCGCGGCGCGAACGCGAGTCCCTGCAGCTTGCACGCTCGTTCGACTTCGAGCATGCCGTTCCTGGTCTCGGGCGTGCCGCCGGACTTGCTGATCACGATCACGACCGCATCCTGCAGCGCGCCGAGCCGTTCGATCGCGAGGTCGATGCCCTCGGGGTCCGTGTTGTCGAGCACGCAGAGACTCATCGGGGCTTCCACGGTGCCGAACACGTCGGCGAGCAGCATCGGTCCCAACGCGCTGCCGCCGATGCCGCACAACACGACCTTCGTGAACGCGCCGCCCTCGGGCGGCGTCAGGCGACCGCTGTGCACACCCTGCACGAACGCCTCGATGCTCGCGATCGTCCGAGCGATCGCTTCCTCGACGTCGGGCGACGGCGCGAGTCCCGGCGCACGCAACCAGAAGTGGCCGACCATGCGCTTCTCGTCCGCGTTCGCGATGCCACCGGCCTCGAGGGCCTGCAGTGCCTGCAGCGCCTTGCCGAGCGGCGCCTGCAGTGCTCCGACGTCGCTCTCGGCGAGACCACCGAGGCTCAGGTCGAGCTCGACGAACGGATCCTCGAGCACGCTGCGAAAACGCAGATAGCGGGCGTGACGATCGGGGCGGGCGGCATCGGGCATCTGTTTCTCCGTCGAGCCGAGGATGGTAAGCGCGCACCCTCCTGCCCTCCACGGGAGAGCCACCGCCTCGGCCCGCACTCGCGCCACCGCCTCAAGTTGGCCTGGCAAATGAGTAGCGCGTAGACTGTGCTCCGCGGCAGGGCCTCGTCGATAGCCGTCGAAGCCGTGGAACAGAGACCGCCGGAACCAATCAAGGGAGACCATGCATCGGACGGCGATGCTGCACTGGTCCAGTCCCTCGCCGCGGCGCTGAAGAACATCGCGATCTACCCGGCCTCGCACCCGCGCGTCCAGGGCGCGGCGACGGACGCGCTCGAGCGCATGCGCGCGCGCGCAGGCGAACGGCGCACGATCGCCGTGATCCTGCACGGGGACGAGTTCGATCTGGCGGGCAAGCGCCTGCGCATGGACTCGCTGGATGCGAGCTGGCTCATCGAGCGTCTGCGCAACGCGGGTCTGCGCGGCGTCGAGTTCGACGTCGACTGCTCGGTCAACGACGTCAACGAGTTCGCGATCATGTTGAACCGATGCCGCTCGCGCACACGCGACCACTTGCTGTCGCAGTGGCAGAAGGATCACGCACGGCTGCGACCGTTGCCGCTCGTGTTCACGGGTCGTTACGCCGAGGGGGCCGACGCGACGGACGTGCCACCCGAAGGCACGGACGCGTACCCGCCCGAGCCGGCGCCGCCCGAGCCGGCGCCGCCGAAACCCAACACGAGAGCCACGCGCCCACGCCTGTCCGCAGTGTTGCAGAGGCTGGCCGAGGACGGCTCGATCCGGCAGCAGTTGCAGGCCATCGAGAGCAGGACGGAGGACCCCACGGCCGCCATCGACCGCGGCATCGACCTGCTCGAAGCGATCGGCGAACTGCTGCCCGCTGACATCGCAAACGACCCGGCCCAGATCGAAGGGGTCGTCAGGAAGGTGCTCGATCGCGTCGAGGACGGCCTTTCTGCCGTCGTGCAGCGCAAGGCCAAGGTCAAGGGCGGCGAGTTGCTGCGCATGGCCCTCGGCGTCGCGCGCCAGTACTTCCCCGCCGAAGCACCAAAGCACACCCTGTCGAGGGACGAGTTGCCGACGGGCCGACCCGAGGACGAGGGCATCGTCGCCGATCTCGACATGCTGCTGCACGAGATGGCCGCATTGCCCGAGGCAGCCGACCTGCGGCTGCCGCCGGCCACCGAGTTCGAACCGGGTTCATCCACGATGAGCCGCGAGCTGTGCGGCGTCCTGCTGCACACGCTGAGCCATTCCACGAACGAGGCGGTGCTGCAAGCGGCATCGGCGCGCCTGGCCCCGGCGGTTCGCGCGCTCGACAAGCTCGGCGCCAAGATGGTCGACCAGTACATCAACCCGAAGGATCAGGGCACCTCGATAACGCAGCCCGCACGCACGCGCATCCTGCGTGCTCTCGTCGACGGCGGGCTCGAACAGCTCGTACGCGCCCAGGGCTTCGTCGACGCCACGTTCGTCGCACGTGGTTTCCCCGAGGCCCTGCCGCTCGCGGCGCGCGTGCTCGGTCAGGACGCGGACGGTCTGCGCACGATGCGCGAAGGTCTCGAGATGCTCGGCACGATGCTCCCGCTCGGCGGCGTGACGGCGGCCGCGAAGACGGGCGTGCTGCTGGACCCGGTCGTCGTCAAGGCCCTCGTCGCCATCGGCGGGGACCTCGTGTTGCCCTTCCTGCCGCACGCGGCCACGCACGGCTCCCGCGACGTACGCCAGATCCTGCTCGACCTCGCGCGGACCCTGTCGCTGCCCGCCGCCGAGATGGCGGCACTGGACTCGGTGACCTCGGTCGACGAGCTGCCGCGCGCCTATCTGCAGAACCTGTTGGCCGCCGTCGCGCAGAACAAGTTCGACGAGACGCAGCGAGCTGCGACAGGGCGTCTGCTGCGATCCACCGTCGAACGCTGCAGCAAGCGCGGCAACTTCGAGACCTATCTCGCCGCGATCGACAACCTGCGGCACGTGCCCGACCCCGAGACCCGGGCGTTGCTGAAGCATCTCGCGACGACGGGGCGCTTCACCCAGCTCGGGAGCCAGGCACGCGCCGTTCGCCGGTGCGCGCGGGCGGTTCTGCGCTACTTCGCCTCGATGCCATCATGACTTCGGACCTGCAACAGCCAACCGACGCCACCACGGAAGCGACCTTGCTCGTCGACTCATTGGTCGCTGCGTTCGTCAACGCCCGCATCTACGCGATGACGCATCCGCGCGTGCAGACCTCGATCTCGGATCTGCAGCGCGCTTTGCGTGAGCTCGCGGCTGCGACTGGCGAGCCCACGGTCGTGATCGGCGCGGCCGAGGGCCTCATCATCCACAAGCAGAGTCCCCTGCTCGGCGCCAGCATCGGCGCCGCCCGTTTGATCGCGCTGTTGCGGACCTGGGGATCCGGTGGGCTGGAGTTCGGCGCGCGCGTGGAAAACCAGGAGCTGGAGACGCTGTTGGTCGCCATGGCCACACGGCCGCTGCCTGGCCACGACTACAACCACCTCAACGACACGCTCGCGGAGCGCCAATGCAATCTGGCGCGCCTGCTGCCGCCCTACGCGAGCGCCGTGCGTGTCGGCGACAAGGCCAATACTGTCGAATCGACCGTGCGCGTCGGCTTGCGCTTCTACCAGTCGGTGATCGACCTGCTCCAGAACGTCACGGTCTCGGTCTGCCGCGGTGGCCGTATCGACTTCGCTCCCGTGCAAGCCCAGGCCGAGCAGGTGTTGAAGCAACTGCAGAACCGCGAACAGCCGCTGCTCGGCCTCGCGCGCCAGGACCAATACGACGCGTTCACGTTCGGTCATTCGGTGCGCGTCGCGATCCTGAGCATGAACTTCGCGAAGACGCTCACGGACGACCATGGCCTGCTGATCCGCATCGGCACGGCGGCGTTGCTGCACGACGTCGGCAAGTCGCTGATCCCGTTCGAGCTGCTGCATTCGGCGCGCACGCTGACCCCCGAAGAGCGCCTGCAGATGAACCGCCACGCCGACCTCGGCGCCGAGTGCCTGCTCGACCACAACGACGCCGACCCGCTGGCGGTCGCCGCGGCCTTCGGCCACCACCGCTGTCCCGACGGGACCGGCTATCCGCGCACGCTGCACGCCCATCACATCTCGATGGTCAGCCGCATCGTCAAGATCTGCGACGTGTTCGAAGCGCTCACCGCGGCGAGACCCTACAAGCAGCCGATGTCGCCGATCCGCGCCTACCGCGTGATGCTCGCGATGGGCCAGAAGCTCGACCAGGCCCTGCTGCGCAAGTTCATCGAGAGCAACGGCATCTACCCCAACGGCCAGCTCGTGCAGCTGAACGACGGCGCGGTCGCGGTCGTGCACGCCCAGGGCAAGGACCCGCTGCGACCCGTCGTAGCCCTCGCCGAGACGGTCGCGCCCGACCTCGTCGAAGAGGACCAGCAACTGATCGACCTCAGCGACATCGAGTGCTGTGGCGCCCGCTCGATCCTGGCCGAGCTCACGCCGGCCAAGGCGCACGAACTGACCCGTCGCGCGGCGGACTGACGCGGGCGCTCGCGCTCAGCCTTCGCTGATCCGTTCGATGTCGGCGCCGATGCACTGCAGCTTCTGCTCGATGCGTTCGTAGCCACGGTCGATGTGATACACGCGGCGCACATCGGTCGAGCCGCGCGCCACGAGCCCGGCGAGCACGAGACTGGCCGAAGCACGCAAGTCGCTGGCCATCACGGGCGCGCCTTGCAGCTCCTCGATGCCCTCGATGATCGCACTCGGACCTTCGCGGCGAATGCGCGCCCCGAGCCGCTGCAGCTCCGAGGCATGGATGAAGCGCTCGGGGTAGATCTTCTCGGTGATCACCGACACGCCGTCGGCTCGCGCCATCAGCGCCATGAACTGCGCCTGCAGATCGGTCGGGAACCCCGGATACGCCATCGTCGTGACGTCGACGGCGCGCAGGCGTCCCTGCGCGATCGGCACGTTGCGCAGGAAGTCGCGACCGAGCTCGATCTGGGCCCCGGCCGCGCGCAGGCGATCGACGACCGAGAGCAGGTGCATCGGATTGCAGTCCTGCACGACGACGTCGCTGTTCATCATGATCGCGCCGCACAAGAACGTGCCGGCTTCGATGCGGTCCGGGATCATCGTCCATTCGCAACCGGTCAGCGTCTCGACACCCTCGATCACGAGCAGGTGGCTGCCGATTCCCGAGATGCGGGCGCCGCACGCATTCAGGAAGTTGCAGAGGTCCTCGATCTCGGGCTCCATGGCCGCCGACTCGAGGTAGGTCGTGCCCTTCGCGAGCGTCGCCGCCATGAGCACGTTCGCCGTGCCGAGCACGGTCGAGCCCATGTTGCCGCCGAGGAACACCGGCCCGCCGAGCGGCGGTCCGCTGATCGTCACGTAGCCGTCGGTCATCTCGATCACGCCGCCGAGATCGCGCAGACCCTTCAAGTGCAGATCGACCGGTCGATGACCGAACACGCACCCGCCGGGGTAGCTCACGCGCGCGACGCCGCGGCGCGCCCACAGCGGCCCCAGCACGACGAAGCTCGCGCGCATCGTGCGCACGAGGTCGTACGGAGCGATGTAGATCGTCTTGTCGACGGCCTCGAGCTCGAGCGCGCCGTCCTCGGTCCAGTGGTGCTCGACGCCGAGCTTGCCGAGGATGCGCAGCAGGTTCTCGACGTCGGTGAGTCGAGGCATGTTGCGCAGACGGATCGGGCCGTCGATGAGCAGCGATGCGGCAAGGATCGGCAGAGCGCCGTTCTTGCTGCCGGAAACACGGACGGTGCCGCGGAGACCGCGGCCACCCCGGATGCGGATTCGATCCAAGGAGCCCCTCCAAACGCCGCTGGGAGCCTACGCCCGATCTGGCATGGAGCCTTCCGGGTCGGCGTGGGTCCGCCCAACGAAAGAAAACGGGACGAAAAGACAGCGAGAGCCGTGGAACCCGCTCTGGCCCCACCCGCGTGCCTGGAGTTTCGACACACACGCAAGTGGCTGACCGGCCAGCTCAGCGAGCCCAACAGCGACGAGATTGTTGCCGATCGCGCTGCGCTGCGCAAGGTTGCTTCTCGACTTCTTGTCCGCTGTTTCACGCGATCATGACCACGTGGCACGAGGCGCGATCAGTGCTCGCTCGGTGCTCCCGGAGCGACGTCGAGGTGCTCGGGCAGGTCGACGACGATCTGGTCGAAGCGGAGCTCGCGATCGAAACGCTGCACGCGTTCGCCGCCGCGATCGAGCACGTAGATGCGGCCGGTCGCGTCCGCGGCGAACGCCACGGGCTCGACACAGCGCGCATGCAGATCGGCCGCGATGCCGAGGTGCACGCCGTCCGGCTGCAGGGCCGTGATCGCGGGCTCGTCGCCGCGATCGGCGACGAGCATGTTGCCGCCGGGCAGTCGCAACACCGCGATCGGCCGCGCGAGCGCACCCGACAGCGCGCACGGCGTGTGGCTCACGAACGTGCCATCGGCGCGAAAGCGCTGGATGCGGCCGCGCAGCGTGTCGGCGACGAGCACGCCTTGGGCATCGGCCCAGATCGACCGCGGCGCGCCGAAGGTCGCCTCGACATCGCCGCCCGAATGCAACCGCCGCAACGCGGTGCCAGTTCGCGTGAAGCGCTGCACCGAGCACCGCCGTGGCTTGTCGCCGGCGCCGACCAGCACGGTGTCGCCGACGACGGCCACGGCGTGCGGCCGATCGAGCACACCAGGGCGATCGCGCGCGACATCGCCGTTCTTCGGCGCGGGCGAGCCGATGTCGCCGAGATGGCGGCCGAACGCGCTGAAGTGGCAGACGCGGTTGTTGTGCGGATCGGCGACGAACAGGTGGAAGTGCTCGTCCATGGCCACGCCCCCCGCGTCCGAGTAACCTTGGCTGCCGGCCGGAACCGACCACGCGGACACACGCTGGCGTGCTTCGAGATCGAACAGGAACACATGCCCCAGCGCCGCGGACCACGTCACACAGAGAAGATTGCCGCGTACCGCGACACCACCCGTCATCGACGCATGATACCGGGGTCACGCAGCGCGGCGAAACGGCGCCTCGCAGCGGTGCTCTGCTGCACGGTCCTGCTCGCGGGCTGCTCGACGCTGCCGGACTCGCGGTTTCCCGACTTCGAGGAACATCACGTCGCGGCGGAGTTCCTCGTTCCTTCCGGGGGCCGCCTGCGGCTGCCGTCGAGCACACGCTCACTGGTCGTGCAGGAGATGAGCCTCGACCCCACCCCAGAAGCGGAGGTGTTCGACAGCAAGGGGGGACGCTGGCTCGTCTACCCCGCGGGCACTGCCGTTCACGTGCGCTGTCGTTTCCGCGCCTACGCGCAGGACGGCGGCAAGGTGCCGAGCCCCGCCGAGGTGCTCGCCGGCGCCCGCGACATCCACGACCTGCAAGAGCCATGAGCTCGCCTGCGGCCAGGTGAACACTGCACGCGACCTCCGCCGACGATCCCGCTACCATCGCGGGCCATGCGTCCACTCTGGTTGCTCGCCCCGATGATCGTCGCGTTGCCGCGGCAACGAGTCCACGGATGACCAGGGAGGACGCCGAGCCGCCGCGCCTGCTCGTCGACCCGACGACAGCGCGGCCGATCCTGATGGCACCACAGCGCCAGCGGCGGCCCATGCACACGGGGCCGGCCGCGAGCACGATGCGCTGCCCGTTCTGCCAGGGCAACGAGGTCGACACTCCGGCCGAGATCGACGCCGAACGCGAGCCCGGCAGCCGACGCGACACGGCCGGCTGGGTCGCGCGCGCGTTCGCGAACAAGTTTCCCGCCAACGCACACCACGAGGTGATCGCGGAAGGCAACGTGCATCTCGAGCAACCGGCCGAGCTCGATCGCGCGACGCTGCGCCGTTGTCTCTGCTTGTGGCAACGCCGCGTGCGGGCCATGGAGAGCCGGCCCGGAGTCGCTTGCGCCTACGTGTTCAAGAACGTCGGCGCGCTCGCGGGAGCTTCGATCGCGCACAACCATACGCAGGTCCTCGGCCTCGCCGAACTGCCGCCCCGGCTCGAACTCGAAGCCGATCAGGCACGGCAGCTGGGGCACTGTCCGTGGTGCAACACGCTCGCGACGGCCGAAGCCGAAGGCCGCCTCGTGTTCGCCGCGGCACACCACGTCGTGTTGGTGCCCGAGCCACCGAAGCTGCCTTACGAGACCTGGCTGCTGCCGCGCGCCTGCAACGACGACTTCCTGACGACCGACGTCGACTCGCTCGCGGCCGCGCTGCAGGCCATGTTCCTCGCGGTGCAACGCGGCCTCGGCCAGCCCGCGTTCAACCTGTGGCAACACCGCATCCCGGGCCGGCGCTTCCACTGGCACTTCGAGCTGCAGCCGCGCACCGGCCAGATGGCAGGACTCGAGCTCGGCGCCGACATGTACATCAACTCGGTGACCGCGCGCGCGTCGGCCGCGAAACTGCGCGCCGGACTCGGCACAATCCGAGCGGAGTCATGAGCGTTCCTGCGCACGACGAGCCGATGCTCACAGCAGCCCAGTGCCGCGCGTTCGCGGACGACGGCTGGCTGCACCTGCCCGGCTTCCTCGGCGAAGCCGAGCTGCGCACGCTCGAAGACACCTACTGGAAGCTGCTGCGCCGCGAGCTGCCCGTGCCGGGCCGCGACTACTGCGACATGACGGGCCACTACGACCAGCCCATCGAGTCGTATGCGATCCTGAACATCATGCTGCCGCGCCGCTACCACGCGAGGCTGCAGGGCAACGTCTACGAACGGCGCGCCGCCTCGGTGGCTCGCCAGCTCTGCGGCCCCGACATGACGCTCGACTACGACCAGCTCGTCGCGAAGCCGCCGCACAAACCCGACGCGGTGTTCCACTGGCATCAGGACCTCGGCTACTGGCCGGTCACACCCGACACGCGCACTGCGTCGTTCTGGCTCGCGTTCGACGACACCGACGTCGACAACGGCTGCGTCAACTTCGTCGACGGCTCGCACAGAGAACCGCTGCTGCGCACGCACGCGCCGCTGCTCGGCGACCGGTCCGAGAACCACACGCTGGTCGCGCGCGTCGACCCGAAGACGGACCGCATCCGGCCCGCGAAGCTCGCGCGCGGCGACGCGACGGTGCACCACGAACGCACGGTGCACGGCTCGGGCGGCAACACGAGCGACCGCTGGCGGCGCGGCTACATCGTCGCGTTCCGCAGCGAAGCAACCGTGGCCGCCGAACGCGCGTTGGGGTTCACGCACTCGCACAACGACGCGCCCGAAGTCCTGGCCGCGATCGCCGAAGCGAGCAAGCGGCCGCGCTGAAGCACAGCATCACCGCGGCAGCACGAGCTCGATCGCTGGACCACCCGCTGTGGCCTTCGTCGACGCGACCGCGCGCGTGCGGTCGAACACGTTCGCAGCCCCGGGCGGCGAGAGCGCACACAACACCACGGTGACCTCGCGCCCGACCGGAACCGCGAGCGCGAACGCGCCGGCCGCATCGCTCTGCTCCGAACCGAGCACGACGTCGCCATCGACGACGCCGACCCAGGCTCCTGCCGCGGGCGCACGCAACGCATCGTAGACCACGCCGCGCAGCGGGCCGCGCACCGGGACCTCGAGCCGCACGCCGACCGAGCCCGCGGCGATGTGCTGATGCTCGCGCGACTCGAACGAACGCGAGACCGCACGGTCCTCCTCGGAGGCATACGGGTAGACCGTGATCTTGTAGTTGCCGGGCGCGAGGCCCGCCGCGCGGAACGCACCATCGGCGCGCACCTCGACGTCGCCGCTCGTCGCCTGCCCGTCCTCGGCGTCGATCGAACAGTAGCACTTCGGCAGCCTGCCGCCGTCCATCACGAAGACCGTGCCTTCGATCGAGAGCCCGCGCACGAGCGTCAGCACGACGCCGCTGCGCTGCTCCGCCACCGCCAGGGCCACCTCGCACCCCTCGACCTGCTCGTGGCTGTCGAACTTCTGCGCAGCAACCACGTAATTGCCAGCCGCGAGGTCGGTGAAGTGGAACCTGCCGCGATCGTCGGTCTGGCACTGGCGCGTCGCCACGTAGCCGTCGATCGCGCGGTAGCCATCGGGCGCGAGCTCGCGAAAGCGCCCGCGGTCGGCGTTGTGGCCGCGCAGCTCGACCTCGTGGCCCGCGACGGGTTGACCGCGTTCGTCCCTGACCTCGCCGCGCAGGCAGGCGGGAGGCTGCAGCCGCAGCTCGCCGAGGTCGATCGCGTCGCGCCCGGCTTCGTCGGCCGGGAACTCGTAGACCGCGGTCGCAAAACCGGGATGCACGAGCAGCAGGCAATGCTGCATGTCGCGGCGCAGGTCAGAGATCGCGAACGCGCCGTCGCGATCCGTCGCGGTCGTGCGCCAGTCCGAACGGAACCAGCCGCCCTGGCCATTGTGATCGGCAGCGGTCGCGCCGACGTAGACGGCCGCCAGCGCGCGGCCCGCGGCATCCGCGACGACGCCGCGCACGAGGCGACCCTTCGTGAGCAGGATCTCGACCGACGTCGCCGTGTCCTTGGCCGTAGTGCCACCGCCGCGCAACGCGCACTCGGCATCCGCGTAGCCGGCCGCGCGCACCTCCAGCGACACGTTGTTGTGCGGCTCGAAGCCGACGAGTTCGAACACGCCGTCCGCCTGCGTCGCGACCCGGCGGCCGCGGTGGCCTTCGCCGACCTCGGCCCCCGCGATGCCCTCGCGAGTCGCGGCATCGAGCACGCGCCCGCGAATCGTGATGCCGGCGGTCAGCAGGATGTCGTGCACGGTCGTCTCGCCTGCCCGCAACACGACCTCGAAGTCGCGAGGGGACGCGAGCGTTTCGGGCCGCACGTCGACGAGACACGTACCCGAGGGCAGACCGTCGATGCGGAATGCGCCGGCCGCATCGGTGACCGCTTCGCCCACGCCGGCCGCACCGACCGCGAGCTCCTTGCGCAACAAGATCCGCGTGCGCGCCACCGCGGCACCACTCCGTTCCGCGCGCACGGTTCCGATCAGCGTGGCCCCGTGCTCGAGCTGGAAGTCGACGCGCGCCCCGGCCCGACAGCCCGAACGCACCTGCGGCGGCAGGCCCGAAGCACTGGCCCGCACGCGGTGTTGTCGCCCCGCGGCGAGCGGCAGGCGGTAGCGGCCACCGGCGTCGGTCTCGGTCTCGCCGACGACGCGGCGCGACGCGCGGGCTCCGCGATCGAGCAACGGATACTCCTCGATCTCCGACAACTCGGCGATCACGCGCGCGCCTCCGAGCGGCTGGGCATCGGGTCCGCAGACGACGCCGTGTAGATCGCGTTCGCGGTCGATGTCGACGGCGCCCGCGTTGGGTCCCGCGTCGACTGCGGCGCGATCGGCAGAGACCGGAGCAACGGGCAGCGCGGAGCCGACCGCAGAGCTCGGCAAAGGCGTCTTCGGCGCGGCCGTGCCATGCGGCGCCTGCGGCGCTGCCGGCTCGGACGTTGCCGACCACCACACTCCGAACAGGAGCACCACGGCGAGCAACGCAATCGGCCGACTGATCTGCATTGCGTTCACGACGCAGAAGCCGCGCCGATGCTAACAGCGGCGGTCAGTCCGACGGCGCCGGCTGTTCTGCTTGCGGCGGCGGCCCCACGACCGTGAAGAACACGAGCCGGTAGCCGTCGGGATCGGCGACGTGGCATTCGCGCAGCCCGTAGAACTGCGTCTTCGGCGGCAGCAGCGGCTTGAAGCGCCGCTTCTTGAGCCGGCGCGCGAACTTGTCGACGTCGGGCACCTGCACGAAGTAACACACCCCCACTCCGAGCGCGCCGCGCGCGAACGAGCGCGCGTCCTGCTTGAGCAGCTCGATCTCTTCGTGATCCATCCCGTATTGCCGCGCCTCCTGCAGCGACGGCAGCTCACCGAGCATGATCGACTGGCCCTTGAGCACGAGGTTCGCGAACACGGGCTTCTCGGGGTTCGGGAAGCACTCGATCATCTTGAAGCCGAGCTTCTCCTCGTAGAAGCGCACGCTGCGCAGCACGTTCGTGACCGTCAGATGCAGCGAATTGGGGTGCTTCTGCTTCGGCTTTCGCTTGGCCATGGATGCGGCGCGGCATTGGAGCGGGTACCCCAGGTACGCGGAAGCACGAAGTGGCGGTCGCCCCGGCCTTTCCGCTTCTTGTTCATTGCATCAGGCCGCCGACCGCAGGAAAGTCCGCGCGCTCTCTCGCTCGCGCCAATGACGAACCAACCAACTCAACAGTGGGGATCGCGTCTCGGTGTCATTCTCGCGGTCGCCGGCTCCGCTGTCGGCCTCGGCAACTTCCTGCGGTTCCCCGGCAACGCCGCGGAGCACGGCGGCGGCGCGTTCATGATCCCGTACTTCCTCGCCTTGATCTTCCTCGGCATCCCGATCGGATGGGCCGAGTGGGCGATGGGGCGCTACGGCGGCCGCAAGGGCTTCCACAGTGCGCCCGCGATCATGGGTGTCTGGTGCAAGGGCGGCTGGGGTCGCTTCGCGGGCGTGCTCGGCGTGCTGGTCCCGCTCGGCGTCTACTTCTACTACGTGATCATCGAGGCCTGGTGCCTCTACTACTTCTGGCTGTATTGCACGGGCGGAATCGGGTTGACGCCGGGCGCTGACGCGCCCACGCAGGCGCAGCAGGCGCGCGACTTCTTCACCACCGTCATCGGCCAGAGCGAGAACGGCTCGACGTTCAGCAACGGCATGAGCGGCATGTTGTGGTCGTTCCTCGTCACTGCCGCGCTGAACGTGTGGTTCGTCTACCGCGGCCTGTCGAAGGGCATCGAAACCGTCTGCAAGTACGCGATGCCGGTGATGGCAGTGCTCGGCCTCGTCGTGTTGGCGCGCGTGCTGACGCTCGATGCACCCCCGGGCACGACCGGCCAGACGGTCAACGACGGTCTCGGCTACCTGTGGAACCCTCACTGGGAAGAGCTCACGAACTTCAAGACGTGGCTCGCGGCCGCCGGCCAGATCTTCTTCAGCCTGTCGGTCGGCTTCGGCGTCATCATCAATTACTCGAGCTACATGAAGAAGAAGGACGACGTCGTGCTGTCGGGCCTCACGGCCTCGGCGACGAACGAGTTCTTCGAAGTCGTGCTCGGCGGCCTGATCACGGTCACGGCTTCGGTCGTGTTCGTCGGTGTGACCCTGACCGGGCAGAGCACGGGCAGCTCGTTCAGCCTCGGCTTCAACACGCTGCCGGTCGTCTTCGCGCAGATGCCGGGCGGTGTCTTCTTCGGCGCGTCGTTCTTCCTGATCCTGTTCCTCGCCGCGATCACGAGCTCGCTGTCGATGCTGCAGCCTAGCCAGGCGTTCTTCGAAGAGTCGCTCGGCATCAGCCGCGGCAAGGCCACCGCGCTCGTCACCGTGTGGGGCCTCGCCGGCAACGCCTTCGTGCTCTGGTACAGCAAGGGTCTGACGGCGCTCGACACGATCGACTTCTGGGTCGGCGCGTTCTTCATCCTCGTGATGGCCGGCCTGCAGATCTTCGCGTTCGGCTGGATCTTCGGGCTCGACCGCGGCATCGCGGAGGCGCACGCGGGCGCGCACATGCACATTCCGAAGTTCTTCCAGTTCGTGATCAAGTACGTCGCACCTGCCTACCTGCTGGTCGTGCTCGTCGGCTTCTGCGTGAACAACATGCCCGGGTACATCGACACGCTGCGCGGCAACGTGACGACCGCGGTCGCCGCGAACGACGCCACGAAGAAGCAGATCGCGGCGGACTATCCGGCGCCGGCGAAGCTGACCTACGCGTGGACCCAGGTCGACGGACCGCCCGTCGCGCTCGGCGACGCCGCGAAGGACAAGACGTCGTTTCCGTTCCACGAGCCACCGGACGCGCGCAACTTCAAGGTCAAGTTCGCTCTCGACGTGAGCGACGGCACCGCGAAGAAGACCTATCCCGTCGAGGTCGAAGTCGACGTCGAGAGCCCCGGCACGGCGCGGCTGACCTGGGGCTTCCTGCTGCTGACGATCGTCGGCCTCGTCGCCATCATGCTGGTCGGCGCGAAACGCTGGCGCGCGCAAGGCCGCGACCTCGACGGCCGGCAACCCGCGAACGACTGAGGACCACCACCATGCTCGCGAACACCGAACTCACCGCCACTGGCTGGACCTTCATGCTCGTCTCGTGCATCGGCGTGACCTGGCTCACGATCTGGTGCTTCAAGAAGGTGCTGTTCCCGCCGCACGACGAGCCCGACCTGCCCGGCGGCCTCGGCCCGTAGCTGGCGGCTCAGAACTGCGCCCAGCCCGGCACGCGCGGATACGGGATCGCGTCGCGGATGTTCGCGAGCCCGCAGATGTAGACGAGCAGCCGTTCGAAGCCGAGCCCGAAGCCCGCGTGCGGCACCGTGCCGTAGCGCCGCAGGTCGCGGTACCAGCCGTAGTGCTCGGGCACCAGGCCCATCTTCTTCATGCGCGCGTCCAACACGTCGAGCCGCTCCTCGCGCTGGCTGCCGCCGATGATCTCGCCGATGCCGGGCGCCAGGATGTCCATCGCGGCGACCGTCTTCCCATCGGCGTTGCTGCGCATGTAGAACGCCTTGATCGCCTCGGGGTAGTTCATCACGACCACGGGCCGCCCGACGTGCTGCTCGCACAGGAAGCGCTCGTGCTCGGTCTGCAGGTCGATGCCCCACGAAGGCGCGTAGTCGAACTTCTTGCCGCTCTTCTGCAGCACCGCGATAGCCTCGCTGTAGTCCATGCGCGCGAACGAGGCGTCGAGGAACTTCTCGAGCCGTTCGATGACTCCCTTCTGCACGCGCTCTTCGAAGAACCGCATGTCGTCGCCGCGCTCTTCGAGCACGCGTTTGAACACGTGCTTCACGAAACGCTCGGCGAGGTCGGCGTCGTCCTTCAGGTCGGCGAACGCGATCTCGGGCTCGATCATCCAGAACTCGGCGAGATGGCGCGTCGTGTTGCTGTTCTCGGCGCGGAACGTCGGCCCGAACGTGTAGACCTTCGACAGTGCGAGGCAGTAGGCCTCGACGTTGAGCTGGCCCGACACGGTCAAGAACGTCTCGCGGCCGAAGAAGTCCTTCTTCCAGTCGATCTTGCCGGCTTCGTCCTTCGGCAGGTTGTGCACGTCGAGCGTGCTGACGCGGAACATCTGCCCCGCGCCTTCGGCGTCGCTCGCCGTGATGATCGGCGTGTTGACCCAGAAGAAACCCTCCTTCGTGAAGAACTCGTGCACCGCGAACGCGGCCGCGTGCCGCACGCGCGCGATCGCGCCGAACGTGTTCGTGCGCGGCCGCAGGTGCGCCACCTCGCGCAGGAACTCGAGCGTGTGCTCCTTCGGCTGCACCGGGTAGGTCTCGGGATCGTCGACGAGGCCCAGGATCTCGATCACCTCGGCCTGGATCTCGAACGCCTGTCCCTTGCCCTGGCTCTTCACGAGCTGGCCGCGCGCGATCAGCGACGCGCCGGCCGTGAGGCGCAGCACGCCGTCGTGGTAGTTCGCGAGCGTGTTCGGCGCGACGATCTGCAGCGTGCCCTGGCAGCTGCCGTCCGAGACCTGTACGAACGAGATGCCGGCTTTGCTGTCGCGGCGCGTGCGCACCCAACCGCGGACTTCGACCTTGCTGTCGACCGGGACCGACCCGGCGAGCACCTGCCTGACGCTCGCTGTGTGCATGCGGCGATGGTTCCGGCGCCGCCATCGCGGGTCAAGGACCGAGCGGACGGCCTCAGGCCTCGATCTCGAGCGGCGCCTGATGGTCGCCCGCGTGCACGAGCCGGCCCATGCGCAGTCGGCCCGAGACCAGGCCTTCGTCGACGAAGCCCTGCTCGGCGAAGAAGTCGAGGGCTTGCTGGTTGCGCAGGTCGATGCTGACGACCAGGCGGTGGATCCGGATGCTGCGCGCGAGCCGCAGCACGCCGGCGAACATCGCCGTGCCATGACCCTGCCGCCGGCAGTCCGGCTCGACGACCAGCGTGACCTCCGCGACGTGGTCGGGCCCGGTGTCGAGGCGCAAGAACCCTACGTCGCGGCCGGACACCGTTGCGATCTGTGCCGTGATGCGAGGATCGGCGAGCAGGCGTTGCGGCCACTCGCGCCGCAGCTGGCCACCCGGCAGCGACAGCCCGTAACCGCAGAGCCAGCGCTCCACCGTGGTGGCGTCGCTCAAGGCAAAGGGGCGCAGGCAGAGTGGGCCGAGCGGAGCAGTCATGGGGCCCCACACTCTAGATGAGGGAGGCCGTTGGTAACCACAGTAGCTCGATACAGTTCGCTTGACCGACCGTCAGCGGGAGCTACCATCTCCCCCCGCAGAACGCAGGTGACCGATGGGTTGCCGGCGCGCTGCGACCTCTGAGCAACCGGTAAACCCGGGCAGTCGGCTGAATCCCTCCGGACGGCGGTGAGCCGGTCCAGGAACCCCGAGCCATGGTTCGGGGGTAGGGTTTCTACCGCCTGACCGGGTCCTGCCGTTTCTTCGGGCCGTTTTCGGACGACACACAGGCCATGGCCAACAACGCCGACATCCTTCGATACATCGACTCGATCGCCCGCGACAAGGAGATCGACAAGGAAGCGCTCATCGTCGCCATCGAGCAGGCGATGGCGTTGGCGTTGGCCAGGAAATACGGGGTCGACGACGTCGAGATGCGACTCGACCGCGAGACCGGCGAGTTCATCTGCAACTACGACGTCTCGATGGAAGAGCAGGGTCGCATCTTCGCGATGTCGGTCAAGCAGGCCATCATCGGCCGGGTGCGCGAAGCCGAACGCGACGTGATCTTCGCCGAGTTCGAGGCGAAGCTCGGCGAGATCGTGAGCGGCACGATCCAGCGCTTCGAGGGCGACACCGTGATCGTCAACCTCGGCCGCACGACGGAAGGCATCCTGCCGCGCGCCGAGAAGGTGCGCAGCGAGAACTACAACGTCGGCGAGCGCATCCGGGCGCTGATCTACGAGGTCAAGAAGGTCGGGCCACGGGTCAAGGTGATCCTGAGCCGCACGCACCGCGACCTGGTCCGCGCGCTGTTCGAGCTCGAAGTCCCCGAGATCAGCGACGGCACGATCACGATCCGGCGCATCGAACGCGAGCCGGGTTACCGCACGAAGCTCGCCGTCGACAGCAACGACGAGAAGGTGGATTGCGTCGGCGCGTGCGTCGGCGTGCGCGGCAGCCGCATCAAATCGATCATCGACGAGCTGAACGGAGAGCGCATCGACATCATCCGCTGGAACAACGACCCGTCGACGCTGATCGCGAACGCGCTGAAGCCGGCCGAGGTCGGCGACATCACGCTCGACCCGACGACCAAGAAGGCGCTCGTGATCGTGAACGAGGACCAGCAGTCTCTCGCGATCGGCCGCAAGGGGCAGAACGTGAGGCTCGCGAGCAAGCTGACCGGCTGGGACATCGACATCATGACGCGCGCCGAGCTCGAGCGTTCGGTCGCCGACGACAACCGCGGCGAAGCCGGCAGTCCGGCACCCGCGAGCCTCGCGGCCGATCGCGCTGCCGAAGGCGGCGCGCCCGCGACCACCGGTGCGCCGAGTCCGCAGACCGGGCCCGGGGGCGCCGCCGAAACCGGCAGCTCCGAGACACGCTCCGACAAACCCAACCCCGACCCCCCGGCCACGGCCGTGGAATCGCCCTCCCTCGCCGACGGGCAGTCGGCAGGCGACCCCACCTGACCGACACTCGTCCAACCCCGCTCACACTGCATCCAAGGAACAACCCGCGAGCCGTCGACACAGCCGGCACCCGTGAGGAGCAAAGCGATTGAAAAAGGTACGAGTCTTCGAGTTGGCCAAGGAGTTCGGGATGCGCGGTCCCGACCTGGCGAAGCTGTTGCGTGAGATCGGCTTCGACAACATCCGGACCCACATGACGGTGCTCGACGACGCCGACCTCATGATGGTCGAAGCGCGGCTCTCGGCCCAGGGATTGCGCCGCCAGCCCGCAACCGACGACGCAGCCGCGCCGTCTGCAACACCGAAGAAGAAGAGCCTCACGACCGTGGTCGAGGACACCGAGGTGGCGCCCGAGCCGGCGCCTCCGGCACCAGCCCCGTCGCCATCGGCCAAGCGGGAGCTCAAGGAGCTGCCGCGCAAGACGCCCGCGAAAGTGCCTGCGAAGCGCGCGCCGAAGCAGGAGCCCCCGCAGCCCGAGGAGACCCTGCCGACAGAGCCGCCCGCGAAGGTCCGTGCTGCTGCAGCACCCGCAGCCCCTGCTGCGCGTACGGTCGAGGTCCCGGCTGCCCCCGCTGCGCCGGCTGCCGAAGCACCTGCTGCACCGCGCGAGAAGAGCCCGGAGACAGGTCCGCCCGAACGGACTCCGGCGCCGGCTCCCCTGGCACCGGCCGCGCTGGCGCCGACCCGGCCCGTGCCTCCCGTCGAAACAGCCCCTGCGGACCTCGTCGAGACCAGCGCGGTCGCCGCCACGCCGGAGCTCCCCGCCGATGCCGGC